>OHDI01000917.1_pt1 | contig 8944 bp, 4 predicted proteins | sample 1566981 | NCBI WGS metagenome assembly OHDI01 (sample SAMEA3879509, study PRJEB24766) | human gut metagenome | biome: human-associated habitat; feature: feces | place: USA | collected 1985/1987 | reverse complement strand
TTGGTAGACAATGCCGGCAGCCGCCTGCTCTTTTTCACCGGCCGCTACTATGCAGAAACCTCAGCGCAGCGGGATGTGATGTTCCGCACCGGCAGCACGCAGACGCACGGCTTTGCAAACGCGGATTTTTACTATGCCCGCTCTACAAAGGATGGCATCGTATTCCTGCGCAAAACGGAGCAGGGCTTCAACGCCATGCGCTACAGCGATGGGAAGGAAGCTATGCTCAAGGAATTTGAGGGCGCATTCGGCACGGATTACCTGCTCAGTGGCGATGTGCTCATCGGCAAAAGCGGCGCCGTATATAACCTCGCCACACAAAAGGAACAGGCCTTTGACGCTCCCGGCCTGAAGGCGCTTGCCGCGGCCGCAATCAGCCCGGATGGGAAACGGCTGGTCTTGGCGGGCGAGCCGGAAAGCGGCGCGGTCAATGAGCAAAAAATGGTATATATCGATCTGGAATCAGGCAAGCAAAAAGCGTTTACCGGAGCCGATTTATACCGGTTGGAAACGCCGGAGCTCTATTTCATCGGGAATGATACGGTATTCCATAACCGGAAGAGCACGCAGGAGGGCAAGGCCTGCCAGCTGTGCGCGATTGAATGGGCAAAGGCATTCCAGTAATCTCTTCCCTCAAATAAAAAAATCAACCGTGCCCATGCGGGTTCTCCGCATGGGCACGGTTTTTTCAATCCAGCTCAAACTGCCCGGTATAGAGCTGATAATATTTTCCCTTCTGGGCAATCAGCTCATCATGACTTCCTCGCTCGATGATTTCGCCGTTTTCAAGCACCATAATCGCATCTGCATTGCGCACGGTTGAAAGCCTGTGCGCAATGACAAACACCGTGCGGCCCTCCATGAGGCGATCCATACCCTTCTCGATGAGCGCCTCGGTGCGCGTATCGATGGAGCTGGTAGCTTCATCGAGGATCAGCACCGGTGGGTCCGCAACCGCCGCACGGGCGATGGCGAGCAATTGCCTCTGGCCCTGCGAAAGGTTGGAGCCATCCGAGGTGAGCACGGTGTCATAGCCCTGCGGCAGCCGGGTGATGAAGGAATCCGCATTCGCGAGCTTCGCCGCCGCGATAACCTCCTCGCGCGTCGCGTCCAGCTTTCCATAGCAAATATTTTCATACACCGTGCCGGTAAACAGGTGGGTATCCTGCAGCACCATGCCGAGGGAGCGGCGCAGATCATCCTTTTTAATCTTCTGGATGTTGATGCCATCGTAGCGGATTTTGCCATCCGGCACCTCATAAAAACGGTTGATGAGGTTGGTAATGGTTGTTTTACCCGCGCCCGTAGAGCCGACGAAGGCGATCTTCTGCCCAGGCTTTGCGTAAAGGGATACGTCCTTCAGGACGGTCTTTCGCCCATCATAGCTAAAGGTCACATCGAAAAAGCGCACGTCGCCGGTGAGCGGTTCATAGGTGACGGTGCCATTCTTGTGCGGATGCTTCCAAGCCCAAAGGCCCGTATGCTCCGCGCACTCCATATACGACCCATCTTCACTGCGCTTCGCATTGACGAGCGTCACATAGCCCTCATCCTGCTCCGGCTCCAGATCAATGATTTCAAAAATCCGCTCCGCGCCGGCAAGCGCCGCAAGCACGGCATTGAAGAGCTGAGAAATCTGCGTAATCGGCTGGGAGAAGGAGCGCGTATACTGCAAAAACGCCGCGATTGTGCCAAGGTCAAGCTTACCGCCGATCACCATCACTGCTCCCACGCAGGCGGTTAGAGCATAGTTGACATAGGAGAGGTTGCCCATGATGGGCATCAGAACGTTCGCATAGGTATTCGCATTGGTCGCGGCCTTTCGCAAAGCCTCATTGAGCTCGGCAAAGCCCGCTTTGGAGGCGTCCTCATGGCAGAACACCTTGACCTCGCGCTGGCCCTCGATCAGCTCCTCGATATAACCGTTGGCCTCGCCGACCGCCTTCTGCTGGAGCTTGAAGTTTCGGGAGCTCTTCCCGCCGACTGTTTTGATCACCAGCAGCATCACCACCAGCATTGCAACGATCAGGAGCGTGAGCACGGGGCTCAACACCAGCATCATCACAAAGGTACCCACCACTGTGATGCCGGAGGAGAGCATCTGCACAACGCTGTTGCTCAGCGCCTCGCGCAAGGTATCCACATCGTTGGTATAGCGGCTCATCAGCTCGCCGTGCGTATGCGCGTCAAAGAAGGAAATCGGCAAATCCTGCATATGGTGAAACAAATCGCGCCGGATATCCGTCAGCGCCGTCTGCGCAACGCTGATCATCAGCCGCATCTGCAAATAGGTGCAGGCCACGCCGGAGAGATAGACGCAGGCCAGCACGACCAACGCCTTTTCCAAGGGCAGGAAATCAGCCGCCGAAGGGCTCGTGCCGATGAGCGGCAGAATATATTCATTGATTAACGGCTTCAGGAAATAGGTGCCCGCCACACTCGCGCCCGCGCTGACGATCACGCAGAAAAAGACAAGGAGCAGCGCCCATTTCTGCCGGCCTAAATATTGCAGCACCCTCCTCAGGGTATGCTTTGCATTTTTCGGCTTCTGGAAGCCGTGGCGCATCGGGCCACCAGGCCCGCCGCCCGCTTTGGTATTGACCGCCATTAAGACGCCACCCCTTCCTGCTGAGAATAATAGACCTCCTGATAAATCTGATTGCGGGCGAGCAGCTCGTCATGCGTGCCGACGTCGTTGATTTTGCCGTCGTCCAGCACGATGATTCGATCCGCTTCGCAGACGGAGGTCACACGCTGCGCAATGATGAGCGTGGTCGTATCGCTGCGGTGCGAGCGCAGTGATTCGCGGATTTTACTATCCGTCGCGGTGTCGACGGCGGAGGTGCTGTCATCCAGGATCAAGATTTTCGGATCCTTCAAAAGCGCGCGCGCAATGCACAGCCGCTGTTTCTGCCCGCCGGATACGTTCACACCGCCCTGGCCGAGGTTGGTCGCATACCCATCCGGAAAGGACATCACGAATTCATGCGCCTGCGCCGCTTTGCAGGCCTCGATCATCTCCTCATCCGTTGCCTCCGGGTTGCCCCAAAGCAGGTTTTCCCGGATCGTGCCGGAGAAGAGCACATTTTTTTGCAGCACCATGGCGACTGCGCCGCGCAGGTGGTCGAGCGGATAGTCTTTCACATTATGCCCGCCCACGAGCACCTCCCCTTCCTGCGCCTCATACAGCCGCGGAATCATCTGGACGAGGGTGGATTTTGCGCTGCCCGTGCCTCCGATGATGCCAATGGTTTCACCGGAGCGGATCGACAGATTGATATCGGAAAGCACCGGCTTCTCCGCCTCCTGATGATAACGGAAGGAAACATGCCGCATCTCGATCGAGCCATCCGGCACCACAAGCGCCGGGTCGGCCTGTGCGTCGCTGATATCCGGCTCCTCACGGAGCACCTCGCAGATACGGTTGGCGGAGGCCTTCGACATCACGATCATCACAAAGGTGTTTGTAATCATCATCAGGGACATCAAGATCTGCGTCACGTAGCTAATAAAGCTCATCAACTGGCCCGTTTCCATTGAGCCGAAGGCGATCAGCCTACCGCCAAACCACACGATGGCGACGATGCAGGCATACATGGCGAGCGTCATCAGCGGGCCATTCCAAACGAGGATTTTTTCCGCCATGATGCTGGCGCGCTTTAAATCGTCATTGGTAACTTCGAATTTTTCCTTCTCGAATTTGGAGCGGACAAACGCCTTGACCACGCGGATCGCCATCAGTGTTTCCTGCACGCGGGCATTGAGCCCATCAAATTTTTCCAGCATTACCTGAAAGCGCGGAAAGGCGCGCGTTGCAATCAGCGCGAGCAGCCCGCCCAGCACGGGGATGGCGATGAGAAAAATCGTGACAAGCTCCCCGTTGAGTTTCCATGCGAGTACGGTCGCGCTGACGAGCATCACGGGCGCACGCACGCACACACGGATGAGCATCATGAAAGTCATCTGCACACGGTTGACATCCGTTGTGAGCCTGGTGACCAGGGATGCGGTGGAAAAACGATCTACATTGGAAAACGCAAAATCCTGCACGCGTCCAAACATCCCCTCCCGCAGCCCCGCGCCGAGCCCCATGCCGGCGATCGAGGCAAACCATGCGGAAAGCGCACCCGCCGCGAGGGAACACAGTGCAAACAGAACCATCTGAATACCCGTGTTCACCACATAGCGCAAATCCTGATTGGTGATGCCGGTATCCACAATTTGGGACATCAGCATCGGGATGCGCACCTCCAGCAAAACCTCAATAATAACCGTTACAGGGCTGAGCAGCGCAGCCCACCAATATTTCTTCACACAGGGTGCAAACTGTTTGATCATACGCCACGATCCTCCCTTCTGCGGCGCTCCAACTCTTCCTGCTCCTTGGCCATGAGCGTGCCCATATCGGCGCCCGCCAAATCCTCCTGCGCAAGATTTTGCGTCATCCGGCAAAGGTAGCCATAGAGCTGCTCACACTCATCCGGGGTAAATCCGGCAAACAGCTCCTCATCCAGCCGGTCAAACAGCGCCCTCGTGCGCCTGGTCAACTCCCGGCCCTTGTCTGTGAGTATCACCCGGTTATAGCGCAAATCCTCCTCCGAGGGCACTTTATCCACCACGCCGCATTTCTGCATGCGCTTGATCGACACCGCCACGCTGGCGGGCGATACATGCAGCCGGTCGGCAAGCGCCTTCTGCGTAAGGCAGCCATCCCGCTCCAGCGTTTCCAGCAGCGGCATCTGCCCGTCATACAGCCCGATTTCGGATGCCGCACGGTGGGTGCTGATCCGTTTGAGTGCGTTGAGTTGAATCAACTTCCCTACAAGTTCCCGATAGGAATGCATGAATAAGCCTCCTTTCTTAATAATCAACCACCTTATTATAAACCGGTTAATTATTAGCCGGTTTATTGTAAGATAAATCAAAAGAAAAGTCAATCAGAACAATCAAAAAAGACAACCAAACCTGAGCGAAAAATTTTACCCTTTTTTATTACGAACGCAATAGAGGCAAACCGAGTGCGCCTGCGGGCTGCTCACAAAAGCAGGCGGCTGCCGGCTCAATGTTATTGTTGTGTCCATCCTTCCTCCTACTAGGCAACAGATTGATACGGTCTGGGCGCAGCCACAATCTCAGGCGGCGCTTGCACTCAAAAAAGCAAAAAGCGCGCCGCAAGAGAATACCCCTTGCGGCGCGCCATGCTACGATTCTTTTTCCAATACAGCCGTTATTCGACGGACTTGAGCGATTCGACCATGCTGATCTTCTTTAAGCGGAAATGCATGATCCAGTTGACGATCACCGCGAAGAGCGCCGTCATCGCCGCCCCGAGCACGTAGCTCAGCCAGCTGATCGTGCGGCCGAACATCACCACATCCACCTCCGCGACATTGACCACAAACCGGTGCAGGAAAATGCCCATCACCAGGCCAAGCGCGATGCCGATCACGGTTAGGAACACATTCTCGCGGTAGATGTAGGCGTCTACCTCCTTATCGTAGAAGCCGAGCACCTTAATGGTGGCAAGCTCGCGCACCCGTTCATTGATATTGATGTTTGACAGGTTATAGAGCACCACAAACGCCAGCGCCGCCGCCGCAATGATAAACACCACAACCACAAGGGACAGTGCGTTGATCACGTTGTTGAAGGTGTCAATCGTCTGCGTGGTATAAACCACGGCATTGATCTCCGGCATCTTCATCAGCTCGGTCGCAAGCTGGCCCTTCTGGTTATTTTCCTGGCCATCCGCCGCCGGCTTCTCATTCTTAATATCATCCTTGAGTTGCGCCATCACATAGTTAAACTGCGCCTCTTCCCCAAAGGCCTGTTCATACAGCGCCTGGGAAATGTAAACATAGTGGAAGGTATAATTCTCTGTAATGCCCGCAACCTTCAGGCGCACCTCGGAGCCATCGGATTTCGTGACGATCAGCTCATCGCCCACCCCGGTATCCGTCTTGCTTGCAAGCTTCTCCGTAATGAGCACGCCGTCATCCGGCAGTGTGAGCTGCGCGCCGGACTGGCGGTTTTGCAACCTCACAAAATCGGCAAGCTGCGCATTGTTCTGCGGCACCAGCACGTTTACCTCCAGCTCCTCATCCGAGCGCTCGGAGTGCCCGTGCAGCACCTTCATATAGGTCAGCATCGCATTCTGGATGCCGTCGTTTTCCTTGAGCTCTGTGATGATCGGCGCCTCGGTGGAACCGTCGGTCAGCACCGGGTCCTTCAAAACGAGCTGTGCGTCATACATGGCGATGCCGCCATCGTTAAACTGCTTATTGATGATAGCGCTAATGGAATCATTGAGCCCGAAGCCCGTCAGCAGCAGGGCCGTGCAGCCCGCCACGCCGAACGCTGTCATCAGGAACCGCCGCTTGTTGCGGAAGATATTGCGCACTGTCACCTTGGAGGTGAAGTTCAAATGCTTCCAGATAAACGGCATCTTCTCCAGCAGCACGCGCTTGCCCGCCTTGGGCGCGCGCGGACGCATCAGCTGCGCCGGGCAGGTGGCCAGCTCCTTATAGCAGGCGAGGAAGGTAGCACCTACCGTGGAAAGGATCGCAATCACCGTGCCGATGAGCGCATAGCTCAGGATAAACTGGAGATGCACCGTGGGCAGCGTATACATGATACCATACGCCGCGGAAATCGCCAGCGGCAGCACCACGAAGCCAACCGCCAGGCCGATCACAGAGCCGATCAGGCTCGCTAGGATCGCATAGATGATATATTTCGAAACAATCGCCTTGTTGTCATAGCCAAGCGCCTTGAGCGTACCGAGCTGCGTGCGCTCCTCCTCGACCATGCGCGTCATCGTCGTCAGGCAGATGAGCGCCGCGATCAGGAAGAAGAAGATCGGGAACACCTGCGCAAACGCCTTGGTGCGGTCCGCCGTTTGCCCGTAGCCGGTGAAGCCCGGGATATCGTCGCGGTCGGAAACCACCCATTTGGCACTGCTCAAATCGCTTAACTTCTGCTCGCCGGCAGACAGGCGCAGCCTTGCGCGGGAGAGCTCGTTTTCCACCGCCGCCTGCTTTGCCTCTTTGAGCTTCTGCTTGGCCTGTTCAATCTCCATGAGCGCCTGGCTCTGCTTGGAGGAGAGGGTCAATTCCCCCACATCCAATGCAAACCCGGCCTGCTGCAGCTCGCTCTGCGCGCTGTCCAGCTGCTGCTTGCTCGCATCCAGCTGCGCCTGTTTGGCATTGATCTCCGCGTTGGCGGCATCCAGCTTTGCTTTGGCAGCCTTGAGGGTTTTCTCGTTGGCTTTATAATCGGCCTCTCCTTTTGCCAGATCGGCCTTTGCCTTGGCGAGCTTTGCCTCTTCCTTGGCCAAATCATCCTTGTAATCGCCCAAATATTTGGTCAACGCCTGCGCGGCCTCCTGCACCATGCCGCCCGCCGTGATATTGGAGAGCTCCTTGAGCTGCTTTACCACAGTGCTATCCGGGCCAAAGGTTTCCTCCGCGCGTTTAATCAGCTCTTCATAGGAAGCATTGTTGCTGCTCCCCATATCGCCCGCCACCGTTTCGGCCGTAGCAATCAGCTGCTTGAGCATCCGAACCTGGCTTTCGCCAGAAGTGATTTGCGATTTTGCACTATTAATCTGCTTTTCAGCCGCATCCAGCTTCTCTTTATTTTTATTATATTCCTGCTGAGAGTTTGCCACCGTTTGCTTTGCCTGGGCAAGCTTACTTACGGCAGCGTTATACTCGTTTACTTTTTGATAATAGGTGTTTAACCCCGCGCTGTGCTCCGCCTTCCCGGACGCATACTCCTTCTGCGCGGCGGTCAGGGTGTCGTTAAACTCCTGTTGCTTCTCCGCGAGGATCTGATCGCCGTTCTTCGCGAATTCGAGCGCCTCATCAAGGGATTTGCGGGCGTCCTCAATCTTCTGCTTCGTATCAACCTCGGCCTGCGCGTAATCAAGGCGCGCCTGCTCGAGCGTTGCCGTCATTTCGGGGCGGAGCACCTCCGCACGCACCGGGGCGCGATCCTGCCCGATCGCCTCAATTTGCTCCACAACGGGCTGCACCAGCTTCTCATAGGCATCGCCGTAGGAGTCAAAATCGCTCTTTGTCGTGCCGTTGACCTTAAGATACAAATCCGTATAGTAATCCGTTTTGAAGGCGGTATCCGGCACCAGAATAAAGGCGCCGACCTTGCCGCTGCCGACAAGGCTGTTGCCGCGCTCAAAGGATATGTAGTACGGCGATTCCACAATGCCGACGATCTTAAACTCCGTCGTCTCCATGGAGGAGTTGAGGTCTTCCCGGTCGCTCTCCATCGTGATCGTGCTGCCGATTTTAAACTCATCCGGGGTAGAAAGCTCGCTGCGGTCCACCAGGCATTCGTTTGCATTTTTCGGCCATTCGCCCTCAATAAGCGTGGGCCGGTTCATGTATTCCGCATCGTTTTTTCCGTTTTTCCAATCTTCCAGCATTTCCATGCTGAGGGAATGCGCACGTACGCTGAATGCGGAGCCGTCCATATCAATCAGGCTCTCGCCGTTTACTTTGACCAAGCCGTCCGCAAAATAAGCGGGCATCACCGCATGGACGCCGTCAATCTCACGGATCGCATCCACATCCGCTTGCTCAAACCCGACAGTCGAGAGCACGCGCAGATCCATCAGGTTGTTGCTGAGGAAATAGCGGTTGGCCGTCTCCTTCATATCGGGAGCGGTGGCCTTGATGCCGGCAAAAAAACCAATGCCGAGCGCAACAATCAAAATGATGGAAATAAAACGCGCCTTCGTCCTCCAGATTGAACGGAACGTGTCTTTTAACAAGGCTTTGCTCATTGTTACCATTCAATCCTTTCCACAGGCGTTGGGTTGTCGTTGACCATAATTTTATGGACACGGCCGCTGCGCATGGCGATCACGCGGTTCGCCATCGGCGTAATCGCCTGGTTGTGCGTGATAACGATCACGGTCATGCCG
>OHDI01000916.1_pt1 | contig 8946 bp, 6 predicted proteins | sample 1566981 | NCBI WGS metagenome assembly OHDI01 (sample SAMEA3879509, study PRJEB24766) | human gut metagenome | biome: human-associated habitat; feature: feces | place: USA | collected 1985/1987 | reverse complement strand
ACCCGCAGCATTTCCGTTGTAAGCCAGTCCTGTTTATTTGTCTTGTTATCTTGCCTTTGTTCTGATTTCTTCGAGAGCCTGCGCTAAGAATTCTTCTACCTTGACAGCACCCTTGTCTTCGCCCGCTCTTGTACGAACGGAAACTGTGCCGTCGTTCTTTTCTCTTTCGCCTACTACGAGCATATACGGAGTCTTCTGGAGCTGAGCTTCACGAATCTTGTAGCCGATTTTCTCGTTTCTGTCGTCGAGATGTACTCTGATTCCTGCCTCGTCGAGCTTCTTTGCAACCTCTGCGCCGTAATCGTTGAACGCGTTCGATACGGGAAGAACCTCAACCTGTACGGGAGAGAGCCAAAGCGGGAACGCACCTGCGAAATGCTCTGTGATAACGCCGATGAATCTTTCGATAGAGCCGAGAACAACGCGGTGAATCATTACGGGACGATGCTTTTCGTTGTCCGCGCCGGTGTATTCAAGCTCGAATCTTTCGGGAAGCTGCATATCGAGCTGAATTGTACCGCACTGCCATGTTCTGCCGAGACAGTCGGAAATGTGGAAGTCGAGCTTAGGTCCGTAGAACGCGCCGTCGCCCTCGTTGATAACGTAGGTCTTGCCCATTTCGGTTACGGCTTCTTTAAGAGTTTCCGTAGCGAAATCCCAGTCCTTTACGTCGCCCATGTGGTCCTCTGGCATTGTGGAAACTTCGATTTCGTATGAAAGTCCGAATACGGAGTAAACCTCGTCGAAGAGTCTTACAACGTTCTTAATCTCGTCCTTCATCTGATCCCATGTCATGAAGATGTGCGCGTCGTCCTGCGTGAAGCAGCGCACACGGAACAGGCCGTGCAGCGCGCCGGAGAGCTCATGGCGGTGCACCAGCCCCAATTCGCCCACCCGCAGGGGCAGGTCGCGGTAGGAGCGCATTTTCGTTTTATATACCAGCATCCCGCCGGGGCAGTTCATCGGCTTGATCGCATAATCTTCCTCATCGATCACAGTCGTATACATGTTTTCTTTATAATGCGCCCAGTGGCCGCTGCGCTCCCAGAGGGAACGGCTAAGGATCATCGGCGTGGAAATCTCCTGATAGCCCGCCTCGCGGTGGATTTCACGCCAGTAGTCGATCAGCAGATTTTTGAGAATCATCCCCTTGGGCAGGAAGAAGGGGAAGCCGGGGCCCTCGTCCATCATGGTAAACAGCTCCAGCTCTTTACCAAGCTTCCTGTGGTCGCGCTTTTTCGCCTCTTCCATGCGGGCCAGGTATTCCTCCAGCGCGGATTGCTTCGGGAACGCCGTGCCGTAAATGCGCTGAAGCATCTGATTTTTCGCATCGCCGCGCCAGTAAGCGCCCGTGCAGCTGGTGAGCTTGAAGGCCTTCACGCGGCCGGTATCCGGCAGGTGCGGTCCCGCGCAGAGCTCCGTGAATTCGCCCTGTCGGTAAAAGGAAATCTGCTCGCCCTTCCCGGCGTGCTCACCAATCAGCTCCACCTTATAGGGCTCGTTTTTCGCCTCCATGAGCTTGGCCGCTTCGTCCGGAGGAAGCGCAAACCGCTCCAGCGTCAGCGCCTCCTTGACGATCTTTTTCATCTCAACTTCAATTTTTTCCAGTGCTTCGGGCGTGAAGGGCTCGCCAGCGTCAAAATCATAGTAAAAACCATTGTCAATCGCTGGGCCGATGGTGAGCTTCACCTCCGGATACAGCCGCTTGACCGCCTGCGCCATGATGTGGGAGGCCGTATGCCAGAAGGCGCGCTTCCCCCCGGCATCGTCAAAGGTTAAGATCTCAAGCCCACAGCCATCCGGCAGCACGGTGCGCAGATCGCAGGGCTCCCCGTTGATTTTACATGCACAAGCGGCCTTGTAGAGCCCGGTGCCAAGGGATTTGGCAACCTCCAAAGCCGTTGTGCCAGCTTCATACTGACGGATTTCGCCGCCCTTTAAGGTAACGTTTATCATGAGATAGCCTCCTATTTCTTTTTCGGATTACCGGCCTTTTTTGCGCGGGGAACCTCCGCTCCGCCGCGATAATCAGAGGGCGTTAGGCCGTATTCCTTTTTAAAATCTCGACTGAACTGAAATTGGGAATAATACCCGACCGCTTCCGATATTTCGCTGATGCTCTGCTCTCCGGCCCGCAGCAGATCCTTAGCGTGTTCCAGCCGCGCCTTCTGCAAATATGCCTTGGGAGAAACCCCGATCGACGCCGTGAAGCACTTGCGAAAATTCCGCTCAGAGAGGTGCAGCCCCTTGGCCAGCTCCGACATCTGGATTTTTTCATCCAGATGTGCCCGCATATAGGATACTGCCTCATGGATTTCCGCTTCATAGGCGGATACGGTTGGCTTTCGTTCTCTATTTTCTGCCGCCCCTCGCCACTCGTATAGCAAAAGCGCAAACTGAAGGCTGAGCTGGTTGCACGCAAGAGGCTCTGCGGGTTCGTCTACCGCCGATAGGACTGTGTAAAGCGCCTCCTGTACCGGCCCATGAGCCACTTGATTCACCCGGCCAACCCGTAGCGGAGGCTTGCCTTTTTCACACCGGAAGCGGAACGCGGCAACCCGTGCCCCCGCCTGCGCCTCCACTGAAACAGCCTGCTTGCCATCCAGCAGCAGCGCGCATCCGGCTTGCAACGAATATTCTTTCTGGCGGCAGGCGATACGCAGCCCACCCGTGATGCAATGAAAGAGCAAATAATCCGCCTTTGGGCGGCCCAAGTGCCATGCGGTATCCTTTTCTTCCGGCAGCGCCGCTCCATGATACAGCCCCACCTCCAACAAATGGGGGAGAAACACCGGCGCCTCGCTTTGAAATATCAGCAAACGGTTCCCTGCCACTAGCCATCCTCCCTCTTCTTCCTGCCGGAAAGTATATAAAGCATACCGGTTTCTGCATGGATAAATCAGCAAAACAGTGTAAACTGAAAGCACAGAGCAGATGAGAGGACGCACCCTCTCCTGCACCATGCGAATCATCGACAAACTGGAGGTATCACATATGATGAAACAACCCATCCGTTGGTTTTTCAACCGCCTTGGCCTAGGGCTCGCCTTAACGACCGGAAGCGCTCATCCCCCATTCTCCCACAGCCATCTGGCCTACCGGTGTCTACAGGATGAATTCATCTACCAGTATCTTGGCACAGAGCATATCCATGAAATAGAGCAGTAAGCAAGCCTGCAACAAAAAAGCTTCATCCCTCAACAAATGAGGGATGAAGCTTTTTGCTCCACGGTTCCACCCTGCTTGCGGCACAAAGCCGCCACTCAAAACGCCTTAACGCAGCGCCTACGGCGTATCTTAAAGCGATCATACCGCTTTTCGATACACGCTCCGGAGCGGTATGCCTTCCAAACCAATGCGCCCGATTCCAGCACGCTTCGGGCACTCTCTGAAAAAGGTATTACTTGGAAAAAGCACTCTCCATCACAGCTTTTTTAGATTGGTTTTATCGTATCACCGCCGGGCGCCTTTGTCAACCGCCCTGAAATGGAAATTTTTCGCCTCTGAACCCATCGCGGAGCCTTCGGCCCCCGTGTAGGAAAATGCCGTGTGAGGGCGTAACTTTGTTTTTCCCGCTGAAAATTGCCGCGTGGGAATACAATTTTCTTGACAGTTTCCCCTGTTCGGGGTAAAATACTAGGGATGGTGTATCATTATGCGAACTCATACATCGTTTTGCGCATTTTCTCTGAAATAAATGGCAAACATGCTTCAGGGCATATAGATGATCCTTTTCCGCAACTGCAATGGCAAGCGGGAGAGCTCTTTTTCCTTGTGTGCCCTGCCGCAGGCAAATCTGCTGCGATTCTTTTGATGATGAACAAAAACAAAAACACTTGTAATGAGGGAGGTGCTACTTTATTTCATGACGGACATTATAAAAATCATAATTGCCGTGGTCGCCAGCGCCGTGGTATTTGGCATTGTGGGCTTTTTGCTTGGCCAAATGCACCGCAAGCGCGTTGCAGAAGCAGAGATTGGCTCTGCCACGCAAGAGGCGACCCGGATCGTTAACAACGCTCTTGCAGAGGCGGAAACCAAAAAAAAGGAAGCCATCATTGAGGCAAAGGACGAAATTCACAAACAGCGCAACGAGTTGGAACGCGAGCTGCGGGAACGCCGATCAGAAGTTCAGCGCCAGGAACGCCGGATCATCCAAAAGGAGGAGACGCTCGACCGCAAGATTGAAAATCTCGAAAAAAAGGATGAAACGCTCAACAAAAAACTGAAAGATGCTCAAACGCGTCTGGATGAAGTAGAGAGCATCAAAAGAAGCCAGTTTGAAATGCTTGAGCGGATCTCCGGGTTTACTCAAGAGCAGGCAAAAGAATATCTGCTCAAAAACCTGGAGGACGATCTCACCCATGAGAAGGCCGTCAAAATCATGGAATTCGAACAGAAAACCAAAGATGAGGCGGATACGCTCGCAAGGGAGATTGTTGCCACTGCCATTCAGCGCTGTGCAGCCGACCATGCGGCGGAAGCGACTGTTTCCGTTGTTTCGCTGCCGAACGATGAGATGAAAGGCCGCATTATCGGCCGCGAGGGCCGTAATATCCGTGCGCTTGAAACAATCACGGGCGTTGACCTCATCATTGACGACACGCCCGAAGCCATCACACTTTCCAGCTTTGATCCGGTACGCCGTGAAATTGCGCGCGTATCTTTGGAAAAGCTTATTACAGACGGGCGCATCCATCCGGCCCGCATTGAGGAAACCGTTGACAAAGCGCGCCGTGAGGTAGAGGCTACTATCAAACAGGCGGGCGAGCGCGCCGTAGTAGATGCCGGCGTCAACGGCGTGCATCCGGAGCTTGTGAAACTCCTCGGCAAGCTCAAGTACCGTACAAGCTACGGTCAGAACGTGCTCAACCACTCCCTGGAGGTTTCCTACATCGCGGGGCTCATGGCTTCCGAAATCGGCGCGGATATCAAAACCGCCCGCCGGGCAGGCCTTTTGCACGATATCGGAAAGGCGCTTGACCACGAGTTCGACGGCTCTCATGTGGAGCTTGGCGTGGAATACGCCAAGCGGTTCCGCGAAAACGAAGCCGTGGTTCATGCAATTCAGGCACATCATGGTGATGTAGAGCCCAAAACGATCGTCGCCTGCCTTGTTCAGGCAGCGGACGCTATTTCAGCCGCCCGCCCCGGCGCACGGCGTGAAAACGTCCAGAATTATATCAAACGGTTGGAAAAGCTCGAGGAAATTGCAAATTCCTTTGAGGGCGTTGACCGTTCCTTCGCCATTCAGGCGGGGCGCGAGGTGCGCATCATGGTGAAGCCTGAGGTCATCACGGACGATAAGATGACGCTCATCGCGCGAGAAATCGTGAAAAAGATTGAGAGCGAGCTCGAATATCCCGGGCAGATCAAGGTTAACATAATCCGTGAAAACCGTGCTGTTGATTACGCAAAATAATTTTTTTGACATGTTGGGGGGGTATGCAGGGATGTATACCCTCCTTTTGCATTCGCTTTTCCCTGCATGCACAGAAAAGCGGGCAGCGTTTGCCGATTACCGGCACAGAAAGGCATGATCGCATGAATATTCTTGCAATTGGGGATGTGGTAGGCGCAGGCGGCTGCGACTTTCTGCGCGCGCACCTTCCCTCCTTTAAGAAGCTCAATCAAATCGATGTTTGTATTGTCAACGGTGAAAACGCCGCGCCGGGCAACGGCATTACGCCTGCGGCAGCGCAGGACCTATTCACCAGCGGAGCGGATTTAATCACCACAGGCAACCACGTTTATCGCCGCCGTGAGGTATATACCTACCTCGATGAAACAGAATATCTTATCCGCCCCGCCAACTACCGCGCGGGCAGCCCAGGGCGCGAGTATCAGATTATCGATAAGGGGCGCGTCCAAATTGCTGTGATCAATTTGCTGGGTGTTGTTTTCCTCGATCCGCTGGAAAATCCGTTTGATTGTGTTGACCGCCTGCTTCGACAGGAGGAATTAAAAAGCTGCCGGATCAAAATTGTGGATTTTCACGCGGAAGCCACGGCGGAAAAGCGAGCGCTCGGCTTTTATCTGGACGGTCGCGTTTCTGCCCTGTTCGGCACGCACACGCATGTGCAGACGGCCGACGAGCAAATTTTGCCGCAAGGCACAGGGTATTTGACCGACCTTGGCATGACCGGAGAGATCCAATCCGTGCTGGGCGTCCGCCCGGAACTGGCAATCGAAAAAATGCGCACTGGAATGCCTGTCCGCTTTGAAAACGGGGACGGTCCCTGCATGATGTGCGGCTGCATCTTTGAAATTGATGAGCACAGCGGCAAAACAACCCAAATTCAACGCGTTTGCATTCAATAAATCCCGTTCTAAAAGCAGTAAGCGCACGCTTGGCGTGCTTTCCTCCGAAAACGACGCAAGAAAGGAATGGTCATCATAATGAAGCCTTCAGCTTTTGCCCGGTGGATTGCCCTGATGTTATGCCTGTCCGTCTGCTTCGTGTCACTTGCCTCCTGCGGGAAGGAGCCTCCTGCGGAGGATTCCACCGCCGCCTCTGGAGAGGAAACAGTCATTTCAGAAAGCCTGCAAAACACGGGCGGCACTGGGAGGCTCTCCCTGCCGTATGTAAAAGGCGATTCTCTCAATCCGTTTTCAGCGAAAAGCCTGCCGAACCAGCTGCTCTCCACTGTGCTTTACGATTCCCTCTACTCGGTTGACGCGGCGCTTTCACCGCAGCCCTTTCTCGCCACCTCCGGCAGCGTCAGCAGCACGCAGGTGCGCGTTGCCCTCAAAAGCGGCCTTGTCTTTTCCGACGGATCTTCCCTCTCCGCTTCAGATGTTGTCTATTCCTTTGAAAAGGCAGCGGTATCCCCGCATTATCGGGCGCAGCTCTCCAATTTCAGCGGCGCAAAAGTGCAAAACGGCGAAATTGTGTTCACTTTGAAAGAAGCCGATCCCTATGCGCTGGCTTGCCTTGACTTTGCCGTAATCAAGCGCGGGAGCGACTCCTCTGAAACGGCGATTCCGGTTGGCAGCGGGCGCTATACGGCAGTGCGAGGCGACAGCTCCGTCACCCTGAAGGCCAATAAGGCCTGGTCAGGGGGCGACAAAATGACCCTTGTCGATGTGCCGGATAGCGATTCGGTGATTCACAGCTTGGAGATTGGCAACGTCAATTTTATTTTCAATGATTTAAGCGGCGGCGTCTATCAGCGAATCAACGCCAACACAGAAGAATTCTTGATGAATAACCTTGTTTTTCTCGGCGTTCAATCCAAAAACGAACTTTTGCAGAATCAGAAAGTGCTACAGGCGATGAGCCTTGCGCTTGCACGGGAGGAGATCGCCTCCTCCGCCTATCAGGGCCATGCCTCAGCCAGCGCCATCCCGTTTCGCCCGGATTGGCATGCGCTGAAAGGGCTGACGTGTGCAGACGTCAAGCAGAATAAGGAAGCTGCCGTTCAGCTGCTGCAAGAAGCCGGTTTCGACAAAACCAATGCCTCCGGCGCGCGCACCGGGAATGGGAAGGCGCTGACATTCACACTGATCGTCAATCAAGGGAATCCCTTCCGCCTTTCCGCAGCCAATTTAATCGCCACCCAACTTTCTGCCGTAGGCATAAAGATAACGGTTTCCCAGCTCGCATGGGCGGATTACACGAAGGCGGTGCAGGGCGGCAGCTTTGATCTATATCTTGGGGAAGTAAAGCTCTCCAACAACATGAGCCTCCTTCCATTTTTTGAGGAATCTGGAGCGACCCAAGCCGGGGTGAACTTAGAGGGCGCATTGGCGGCCGCTTATCATCAAATGCTCACAGGCGCTGTTTCCCTTCAGGATTTTCTCAATTCCTTCCAGGAGAGCCCCGCCTTCCTGCCCATCTGCTTGCGCAAAGGGGTTGCGGCCCGCAGCAGGGATGTGCAAGGGAAGCTTATAAGCTACTCTGGCGATGTGTATGCGAATTTGCAGGATTGGCATTTTTAAACCTAATACATAACCCCGCACGGGTTTGAAAGCCCTGTGCGGGGCGTTTTATGCGATGGTGCTTAATCCAGCTGAGCGCTGAAATAGGAGTTTCCTCCGATCTCATAGAACGTAAAGGTAACCGGCTGGCAGGTACGCAGCGCCTTGGAAGCGTCAAAGCCCTCGGCATAGGAACGGATGGAGAACCCGTTTTTCTCCTTTTCCAGACGATAAGCATTCATCGACTCATAGAATTGATAAAATGCCCCCTGTGTCCCGGTGATCCGGTACAAAATACCCGCGGAAATGGTTTGCTTCAAAGACGATTGCGAAGAATCCAGCTCCTCCCGTGCGATCAGATGATAGGGCAGCAGGATTGTCGCACCTGTGGTCGGCGTCTGCGCATTACTGCCCTGCTGCCCCGCAGGCGTCCACTCATCCTCAAGCCATATATCCCGGTCAATCAAGTCGGCCTCCATATTGGAGAGCAGATAATTCCGCCCATTCTTTGCATGCTCCGGCGAAACAGTCAGCCAGTAATACCGAGCACCGCTGCCAGTGCCCTGATCGATCAGCAGGCCGCTCGGGTAAGGGGTTATCTGCAAATTCTTCTCCGCCTCAAGCGATTTGTAAGCCTGGTACAGCTCCTGCGGCGTCTGCTTTGTCTGGAAGGAAGCGCTGGCGCCGGCCAGTTGCCCGCGACCGTTTTCAACAGGCAATATGATCTCCCCGCCATCCAGCGGATTTTCTACACGTACGGAGTCCAGCTTACCGGACCCGTCGCACGCCGTCAACAGACATACGCAAAGTACCAGACAAGGAATCCAAAAGAAACGCTTCATCTGGACCAAAACGTCACCCCACTTAACATTTCAATGTGATAAATATGCCTCCCCATCGTAAAATGTACATTGGTATCACGTCTTTCTGCTTTTTACAATTAGATTCTAATATGTTGTATAGATTATGTCAATAATATTAAATATTATTGTTTGCAAAGTGAAAGGTGGTGAAAAGCGTGGCAAA
>OHDI01000914.1_pt1 | contig 8971 bp, 6 predicted proteins | sample 1566981 | NCBI WGS metagenome assembly OHDI01 (sample SAMEA3879509, study PRJEB24766) | human gut metagenome | biome: human-associated habitat; feature: feces | place: USA | collected 1985/1987 | reverse complement strand
TCGGCACTCATGGGCCCCATCGGCATGATTATTGCCATCCCGCTTTGTGCGGCTCTCAAGGGTATCTTCGTGTACTACTTCGAGAATGAGACCGGTCGCCAGCTTGTGGCATACGACGGCGCCGTGTTTAAGGGCACGCCGTATCGCGATGCCGAGGGCAACCCGGTCGCCGCCTACGACGCGCTCGGCGACGATACCTTCATCTACGAGTCCGAGCTCATCGGCAACGAGACTGTGCCCGAGGCCAAGGCCATGCCCAAGCCCGAGCTCGATAATCCCTGGATTAAACTCTCGAGCCTGCAGCCCGATGCCACGGGCTTCTTCAAGAACCACTTCGCCAAGGACGATGACTCCAACTCGGACGACGACACCAAAACCGGCATCGACGGCTCCATGGACGATGACGACAACTAGCGGGGTAATTCGGTTTAACATTCATACGCGCTAACATGCAATTTCGCTGAAGGGCCGGCATTGTGCCGGCCCTCTTTTTTGCACGGGGGCGGTTGGATGGTAATATCGTTACGTTTGAACTGTTTCGATGTGAAACCGAGGAGATTCCCTCTATGAGTGCTGACTACCCGTCAATGACTACGGCCGAGATTCGCTCTAAGTTCCTCAACTTCTTTGAGGAGCGCGGTCTTAAGCTCTATCCTTCTTCGTCCCTCGTCCCCGACGATCCTTCTCTGCTGCTTGCCAACGCCGGCATGAACCAGTTTAAGGAGTACTACCAGGGCAAGAAGACCATGAAGGAGATCGGCGCGATTTCCTGCCAGAAGTGCGTCCGCACCAACGACATCGATTGCATCGGCGAGGACGGTCGTCACCTGTCGTTCTTCGAGATGCTCGGCGATTTCTCTTTTGGCGGCGTCTCCAAGGAGCAGGCTTGCGCATGGGCCTTTGAGCTCATCACCAAGGAGTTCAAGCTGCCGCTCGACCGCCTGTACTTTACCGTCTTTACCGAGGACGACGAGACCCACGACGTGTGGCGTTCTCTGGGCGTTGCCGAGGACCACATCTCCCGCCTGGGCGAGGACGACAACTTCTGGGCCGCTGGACCCACCGGCCCCTGCGGTCCGTGCTCCGAGATCTACTTTGACCGCGGCCCCGAGTACGGCTGCGGCAAGCCGACCTGCGGCGTGGGCTGCGACTGCGACCGCTATATGGAGATCTGGAACCTCGTGTTCAGCCAGTTCGACGCCGACGGCAAGGGTCACTACGAGCGTCTGGCACGCCCCAACATTGATACCGGCATGGGCTTGGAGCGTCTGGCCTGCGTGATGCAGAACGTGGGCAACCTGTTCGAGGTGGATACCGTGCAGAGTGTGCTGCACCATGTGGAGCACATTGCAGGCAAGACCTACAAACAGGACCCCAAGACCGATATCTCCATCCGCGTCATCACCGACCATATCCGCAGCTGCACCTTTATGGTGTCTGACGGCATCCTGCCCTCCAACGAGGGCCGCGGCTATGTGCTGCGCCGTCTGCTGCGCCGCGCTGCCCGCCACGGCCGGATGCTGGGCATCGACCACCCCTTCCTCGTGGATCTGGTGGAGACCGTCATCCAGTCCAGCGAGTCCGCTTACCCCGAGCTGCGTGAGCATGACGCCTATATCAAGAAGGTCATCGGCACCGAGGAGGCAAACTTTGCCCGCACCATCGATGCCGGCATGAACATCCTGAACAACATGATCGACCGTCTGGAGAAGGCACACCAGAAGCTGCTGAGCGGCATGGACGCCTTCAAGCTGAACGATACCTTCGGCTTCCCGCTGGATCTGACCAAGGAGATCGCCGCCGAGCAGGGTCTGGAGATCGACGAGGACGGCTTCCACGCAGAGATGAAGAAGCAGAAGGAGCGCGCCCGCGCCGAGCGCCTGAAGAAGAACATCTCCGGCTGGAGCGAGGATCTGTTCGGCGCACTGGAAGCCGAGCCCACCGTCTTTACCGGCTACGACACCCTGACCGACAAGGGCACTGTTGTGGCGCTGAGCGATGAAGAGACCCTGACCGATGCCATTGCCACCGACGAGGAGGCAAAGGACGGCGTGCTGGTGGTGCTGGATAAGACCCCCTTCTACGCTGAGATGGGCGGTCAGGCTGCCGACCACGGCGTGCTGAACGGTGCTGAGTGCAGCCTGCGCGTGCTGGACGTGAAAAAGACCCCCAAGGGCTACTACGTCCACACCTGCGTGCTGGAAAGCGGTATCGTGAAGGTGGGCGATGTGCTGACCGCACAGGTGGACAAGGGCTACCGCATGGCCATTGCCCGCAACCACACCGCTACCCACCTGCTGCAGGCTGCCCTGCGTGAGGTGCTGGGCGACCATGTGCATCAGGCTGGTTCCTATCAGGATGCCTCCATCACCCACTTCGACTTTACCCACTTCAGCGCCGTGACCCCCGAGGAGCTGGCACGGGTGCAGAAGATCGTCAATGATAAGATCTTTGACTCCATGAACGTCACCGTGCAGGAGATGCCGGTGGAGGAAGCCAAGAAGCTGGGCGCAATGGCTCTGTTTGGCGAAAAGTACGGCAAGGTGGTCCGCGTGGTGGATATCGAGGGCTGGTCTACCGAGTTCTGCGGCGGCACCCACGTCAAGAACACCGCCCAGATCGGCGGCTTCAAGATCGTCAGCGAGTCCTCTGTGGCTGCCGGCATCCGCCGTATCGAGGCCGTCACCGGCCGCAACCTGCTGATCCGTGCAAACCTGCAGGAGGCTATGCTGCATGATGTGGCCAACACCCTGAAGGCCAACAACGTGGCGGCTCTGCCCGCCCGCGCCGAGGCTGTGATGGCCGAGAACAAGGCCATGAGCCGCGAGCTGGAGGAGATGAAGGCAAAGATCGCCGCCTCCAAGGTGGACAGCCTGTTCGACAATGCTGAGGAAGCAGACGGCGTGAAGATCGCCTCTGCATACTTTACCGGTACTACCGGCGACACCCTGCGCGGCATGTGCGACAGCATCCGCGACAAGGCCGTGAACCCCGTGGTGGCTGTTCTGGTGGGCAAGGCTGAGGATAAGATCACCATGGCTGTTACCGTGAATAAGCTGGCACAGGAAAAGGGCCTGAAGGCCGGTGTGCTGGTCAAGGAGTTGTCTGCTATCGCCGGCGGCAAGGGCGGCGGCAAGCCGGACTTTGCAATGGCCGGTCTGAAGGACGAGACCAAGATCGACGAGGCACTGGCTTCTGTGAGCGCCATCGTCAAGAAGGCTCTGGGCTAAAAAGATCCATGTCCCCGCCCGGTGCCGGATGCGCGCCGGGCGGCGGGCTTTTGTAGAAGCAGGAAGGAGTGTTCCCCCATGGAAGATTGTCTGTTTTGCATGATCGCAGAGGGCAAGATCCCCTCTAAAAAGCTGTACGAGGATGACCAGGTAGTGGCATTCTACGACATCAACCCGCAGGCAAAGGTGCATTTCCTTGTGGTTCCCCGCAAGCACATCTCCTCTGCCGCTGCGCTGACCGAGGAGGATGGTGCTCTGTTGGGCCATATCTTCACCGTCATCGCAAAGCTGGCCAAGGAGCAGGGACTGGAAAACGGTTACCGCATCATCTCCAACGTGGGCGAGGACGCAGGCCAGACCGTGAAGCATCTGCATTTCCATGTTCTGGGCGGCGAAAAACTGCCTGTCTGATTCCAATACGAAAGGGAGATTTTGATTATGGCTGAAACTTATACCCTGCACGTTGCAGGCCTGACCCGTGAGCTGACCATCTGCAAGGTGAACGACCACATGGACATTGCCGCATTTATCATGCTGGGTGATGCCGAGCTGACCGTGGCCGCTGCTGCGGAGCTGCTGAAAAAGTGCCCGGATTTTGATATCCTGCTCACCGCCGAGGCCAAGGGCATCCCGCTGGCACACGAGATGAGCCGTCAGAGCGGCAAGCCCTACATCTGCGCCCGCAAGGGTGTCAAGCTGTATATGCCGGACCCCGTGGTGGTGGAGGACCAGTCCATTACCACTGCCGGTAAGCAGAAGCTGGTCATCGACCGTAAGGAACTGGAAAAGATGAACGGCAAGCGGGTGCTGGTGGTGGACGATGTCATCTCCACCGGCGGCTCTCTGAAGGCACTGGACGCGCTGGCAGAAAAGACCCAGTGCACTATCGTGGGTCAGGCCGCTGTTCTGGCCGAGGGCGATGCTTCTGAGCGCAAGGATATCATCTTCCTTGAGCCGCTGCCCCTGTTCTTCCACTAAGCCGGGATGCGCCGCCCGCTCTGCGCGTTCTGCGCCGGAATGATGGGCCTTAGTTTCCTATGGACTTTTTTGCCGCAAACGGAGCTTTTTATGCCGTTTGCGGCATTTTTTGTTGCCTTTTTGCTGCTGCTTTGCATCCCGGATGGCAGCCGCAAGCTGGCGGTCTGCCTGCTGCTGGGCGCACTGGCCGGGCTTTGCGCGGTGTACACTACAAACGCCCGGCTGGAGCGTACCCGGGCAAACTACGCCGGGCGCACCGTGCTGCTGACCGCCGAGGTGGAGCGCGCGGACAGTAACTATTTTTCGGACACAGTGGACGCGACCCTGTGGGTGGAAAGTGTGAACGGCAGCCCGGCGAGCTTCCGCATAGCCTGTGCGGAGCTGCCCGCCTGCACGGCAGGGCAGCGGGTGCAGGGCTGGTTTGCGCTGCAACAACCGGACATGGAAGAACAGACGACGCAGTACGCGGATGGCATCGCCTTGCAGGCAGAGCCTGTGCCGGAAAAGCCGCAGCTCACCGTACTGGGCGAGAGCGGCAGCTTCCGTGCCCGCACCCACCGCTTGCAGCAAAAACTGAGCGAGAGCCTGTGCCGTGCCATGCACCGGGACACCGGCGGCGTGCTGGCTGCCATGACGGTGGGCGACCGCAGCGGGCTTTCGGCACAGCTGCGCAGCGCCTACCGGGGCGCGGGGCTTTCTCATGTGCTGGTGGTCAGCGGCATGCACGTTTCCATCCTGTGCGGGGATATTCTGAGTGTTTTACTGCCCTATCGCTGGGAGCAGAGCTATCGCCGCCGCAGACGGCGCACGGTCTGGAAAAGTCTGCTGGCGCTGGTGCTGATGGGCGTGACCGGCTTTACGCCCTCGGTGCGCCGCGCTGCCGTGGCGGTGTGGGTCAACGCCTTGGGCGTGTGGGTGTGGGGGCCGCCGGACGCCCTTACCTCGCTGGCGGCGGCAGGCATCCTGATGACCGCTGTCAACAGCTATGCGGTGTGGGATATCGGCTTTGAACTCTCCTTTGCGGCAGTGGTGGGCACGGTGGCAGGCAACGCCTGCATCCGCCGGATGCGGGACGCCCACGACAGGCGCTTCTGGGTCAAAGCGGGGGAAAACCTGCAAAAGCCGGTCAGACGCCCGTGGTACAGCAAATTGCCGAAGGGCGTGCAGGGTCTTGTAGAGAGTGCCTGCATTGCCGCCTGCGCCTCGGCGGCTACCTTCCCGGTGCTGGTGCTGCGCGGCCTGAGTGTCAGCGCATGGGCGGTGGTTTCCAGCATCGCGGTGCTGTGGATGGTGCAGCCGCTGCTTCTGTTGGGGTTGGCAGTAGCCTTTGTGGGACTGGTGCCGTGGCTGGCACCGGTGCATGGGGTACTTTCCCGGGCGGCAGACCTGCTCACAGGGCTATTGAACGGCTGGGCGGTCTGGCTCAGCACAAAGCCCGGGGCATCCATTTACTTTAATACCGCCTACGCAGCGCTGGTCTGTCTGCTGCTGTGCGGGCTTGGGGTGCTGGCTTTCCGCTGGCGGGTGCGTCTGCGGGTGGCGCTGCCGGGCATTCTGCTGGCGGCAGCGGTGGGCATCGGGCTGGGCAACGCCCTCAGCCGGGACGTGGTGCACATCGACCTTGTGGGCAGCGCACAGGCGCCTGCGGTGGTAATTGCCCAGAACGACCGGGCAGTGGTACTGTTCCGGGGCGGCAGCGCCGCTCAGCGTGCGGTGGAAAACCAGCTGGCACGGCGGGGCGTGCGCACCGTGGAACTGGTGGTAGACCTGCGCATGAATGCAAAAACCGCCTGCACCCTGCCCGCGCAGCAGGGCATCCGAGCAGAGTGTCTGCCGGTCAATGCCAGCCGTAAGCTGCGCTGCACCCCGGCGGCGGTGGAACTGCTGCGCACCCGGGAAGGGTGTCTTGTGCGGCTGAGCATCGGCAACCGGCAGTTTGTGACCCTGAGCGGAAAGGCAGAGCTGGCGCAGTCGTTGCAGACAGAGTGGCTGATCGCCACGCCGAAAAAGCCGGAGACAGTGCAGTACCAAAAACTGCTGGCGCTGCGCAGTTACAGCTGGATGCCGCCGGAAACGCAGTACACTGCCTCCCTCAGCCTGCGCCGCACCGGCGGCGAAAGGCTTGAGTGATGCTTTGCAATCCGGGCCGAGTGTGGTACAATACAAGGAGCATTTTATAATAGGAAAGGGGCATTTGCATGGCCACGGAAGCAAAACTCCGGCAGCTGGCCGACAAGGGCTGCCCGGTCTACTATTTTTATTCCAGCGAGCGGTATCTGGTGCGGCAGGCAGTGGCGGCGGCGGTGCGGATGCTGTCGGCAGACAGCGACGAGGACGCTACCATCTTGGACGGTGCCGCCCCGGAACTGGAACAGCTTATCATGGCAGCGGGCACCATCTCATTTTTTGGCACCCGGCGCGTGGTGGTGCTGCCGGAAATAGACCCCGCAGCCTACGGCAGCAAGGACCTGGACGAGTTGTGCAGTACCCTTTCCAGCTTGGAAAACGCCGTGGCGGTGCTGGGCAGCGTGTTCCCACTGGAACGCGGAAAAACCAAGCTGGGCAAGCAGGCGCAAAAGCTGCAAGCCCAGTGCAAGGCCATTGGCTACACGGAAGAACTGGCAAAGCCCCGCCCCTTTGAACTGAAAAATCTGATGATGGAGCGCGCAAAGGCGCAGGGCGCAACCCTGCCGGACGGCGCAGCCACCGCATTGCTGGAGCGCTGCGGCGAGGACCCCTTTCTGCTGGAAAACGAGGTGGACAAGCTCTGTGCCCTGTCCGGCTACCAGACCGTGAGCGCTTCCATGGTGGCAGAGATGGGCACGGTGAGCCTTGAAGCGGACGTGTTCGAGATGATCCGCATGATCACCGCCAAAAACGCCACCGGAGCCTGCAAAAAGCTGCAGACCCTGCTGCGGCTGCAGCAGGAACCCATTGCCATTACAGCGGCGATGATCGGCAGCTATGTGGACCTGTACCGGGTAAAGCTTGGGGCGGCAAAACGGAAAAATTACAGTGCAGTGCACAAGGATTTTGGCTATAAGGGCAGTGACTACCGGCTGAAGCGCTCGGCAGAGACTGCCGCCCACTACACCCTGCCCCAGCTGGAGGCCTGCTTGCAGGTGCTGCTGGAGCTGGACCAGAGCCTGAAAAGTCAGCCTGTGGCGGCGCAGACACTGCTGGAAACAGCCCTGTGCCGTCTGGCGCTGGCGGGGAGCGGAAGATGATGCAAAGCGAGATGATCCATACCGACCGGGTGCTGATCGTGGAGGGCAAATACGATGCCGTCCGTCTGGCGCACCTGACCGATGCCATGATCCTGCTGACGGATGGTTTTGGCATTTATAAAGACAAACAGCGCCAGCAGCTGTTCCGGGCGTTGGCGCAGAAAAACGGTCTGATCTTACTTACAGATTCGGACGCGGCAGGATTTCGCATCCGCAACTACATCACCAACATGGTGGGTGCGCAGAATGTGGTGCAGGCCTATGTGCCCGCCATCCACGGCAAGGAAAAGCGCAAGGCGCAGCCCGGCAAGGAGGGCTTGCTGGGGGTAGAGGGCGTGGACGACGCCCTTGTGCGGCAGGCACTGTTGGACGCCTTGGGCGCGGAAGCCGGTGCCGCGCCGGTGCGCCCGGCGGGACGGCAGATCACCTACACCGACCTGTACGAGTGGGGGCTTTCCGGCAAGCCCGGCAGCGCCGAGCGCAAGGCTAGACTCTTGAATGCGCTGGGGCTGCCGCCGCGCCTTTCCAAAAAGGAACTGGTAGAGGCTTTTAACCGGCTATATACTTTTGAACAACTGGACGAGTTGCAGTTGAAAATTTTGCAGGAGTGAAAACTAGCCGTTTTTGCCCCACGCCTGCCGCAGCAGTTCCAGCGCGTGGGTCTCCAGCCGGGAAACGTAGCTGCGGCTGATGCCCAGCAACCCGGCGGTCTCCAGCTGGGTCAGGGGCGGCTGCCCTGCCAGCCCGTACCGCAGCAGTAAGCTCCCGGGCGGGCAGGGTGTCCAGCAGCTGCCGCAGCCGCCGGACATCCTCCTGCCGCTCACAGCTGTCCTCCATGCAAAAGCCGTCCTGTATCACGTCCGCTAAGGTCAGCGCCGAGTCCCCGTCTGCCTCCAAGGCTTCTTGCAGGGAAACGGTCTGCCCGCTCTTGCGCTCCCGCCGGAACTGCATACGGATCTCGTTTTCAATGCAGCGGCTGGCATAGGTGGAAAACCGCGCCTTGCGTGTGGCATCAAAGGTATCTACCGCTTTCATCAGTCCAATGGTGCCGATGGAAACAAGATCCTCCTGATCGCCCGGCAGGGCGTAATATTTTTTTACGATATGCGCCACCAGCCGCAGATTGTGGCGGATCAGCTTTTCCCGGGCGGCGGCATCCCCGGCGTGCAGGGCGCTGAAAGCGGCGGCCTCTTCCCGGGCTGTGAGCGGACGCGGAAAGCAGCCGCTTTCCAGATGGAGCGCCAGAAACAGAAATTTTGTGGCGAAAAATTGTAGTAAGGTCAGCAGCACACGATATCCCTCCCGGTACATAGTTGTTAGATTGTATGAGCCGGGGCGCGGATAGTTGCCGGAGAAGCCTTTTGTGCGCAGCAGCTTTTCTGCGAGGGAAAAGCGTGGTATATTGAGGGGGATAACTCGGAATTTAGAGGTGTAAGATGGAATATAAAGAATATGGATCAAAGAATAATGATATTATAATTTTATTACACGGTGGAGGTCTTTCTTGGTGGAATTATATAGATGAAATATCCTTGC
>OHDI01000891.1_pt1 | contig 9169 bp, 9 predicted proteins | sample 1566981 | NCBI WGS metagenome assembly OHDI01 (sample SAMEA3879509, study PRJEB24766) | human gut metagenome | biome: human-associated habitat; feature: feces | place: USA | collected 1985/1987 | reverse complement strand
TTGCCCTCGGCGGCATTATCGCTGCACTCTGCATTGCCTGTATGTTTCTCACCGGCGTTTTCCCCATGTTCTACCTGATCCTGCCCATGCTGGCGAGCGCCTTTATCTATATCATGGTACTGGAAACCAGCGGCTACTGGGGCTTTCTCACCTATCTTTCCGTGGGACTGCTGTCCATTTTCGTCACGCCCAACAAGGATGCCTCTCTGGCGTTCCTGTTCTTCTTCGGCTACTTTCCCCTGCTGCGCCATCTCATGGAGCGCTTTCGCTGGAAGTTCGTGGGATTCCTGCTCCGCCTGGCGGTATTCAACGCCGCTGTGCTGGCGTTCTTCTGGGTATCCGTCTACGTACTGGGCATGAAGGAGCTGCTGGAATCCCTGGGCGACTACGGCAAATACGGCGGCTGGATACTGCTTGGCATCGCAAACGTCATGTTCTTCTGCTACGATTTCAGCATGGGGAATTTTCCGGTTCTGTACCGCCGCTATCTCAAGCCACGCATTTCTCCCGGCGCAAACCGGGAATCCTGAAAGGAGCATCTCATGTCCGAGAAAAAAGAACGAATCGCCTTTTTCGACACCAAGCCCTATGACCGCAAGTGGTTCGACCAGCTGAATCAGCACTATCACATCAAGTACTACGAACACAAGCTGACGCCGGATTCCATCTCCCTGGCGCAAGGCTGCCGGGCGGTGATTCCCTTTGTGAATGACACCCTGGACAAAACCGTCATCGACGGGCTGTGCGATGCCGGCGTGGAAATGATCGCCCTGCGCTGTGCCGGCTACAACAACGTAGACCGAAACGCTGCCGCCGGACGCATTGCCGTGGTGCGTGTGCCGGGCTATTCCCCGTATGCCGTGGCGGAATTCACCATGGGACTGCTGCTGACGCTGAACCGGAAGATCCACAAGGCATACTTCCGCACCCGTGACTTTAACTTTTCGCTGAACGGTCTGGTGGGATTCGACCTCCACGGCAGAACTGTGGGCGTCATCGGCACGGGCAAGATCGGACAAATCTTCATCCGCATCTGCCGTGGATTTGGCATGAACGTGGTGGCATACGACCCCTATCCGCTGAAAGACGCTGACTTTCCCTACGTCTCCCTGGAGGAGCTGCTGCACCAGAGCGACATCATCTCCCTGCACTGTCCGCTGACGGAGCAGTCCCGGCATCTCATCAACGCCGACACCATCGCCCAGATGAAAGACGGCGTATACCTGCTGAACACCTCCCGTGGAATGCTGGTGGAGAGCGAGGCGCTGCTGGATGCGCTGAAAAACGGCAAGATCGCCGGCGCCGGACTGGATGTCTACGAGGAAGAGACCGAATTTTTCTTTGAGGACCGCTCTGAGATGGTAAAGCGGGACACCCTGCTCTCCCTGCTGGTCTCCATGCCCAATGTGGTACTGACCTCACACCAGGCGTTCCTCACCAACGAGGCACTGCACAACATCGCACAAGTCACCCTGGAAAATCTGGATGCTTACTTCCAAGACGGCACGATCCTGAACCAGGTACAATAAAGTTTCTAAGTTTTCGAACACGGTGCGCCGTGTTCCTACATACAGAAAGAAGGATTCACTATGCTGCCAGAAGCAGTCTGCAACCGCATTCACACCAACCATGCCGACGCTGTAGAGACTCTGTCCCGTCTCATCGGATTCCCCAGCGTCGCCGCACCCCAGCCCCAGGATGGCTATCCCTACGGCAAGCCTGCCGCAGATGCCCTGGACTTTATGCTGCACCAGCTGGAAGAACTGGGCATGACCTGCACCAACTATGAATACCACATGGGCGCCGCCGACTGGGACGCATCCCTGCCCCAGCATCTGGGCATCCTGTGCCACCTGGACGTTGTCCCGGCTGTGCCGTCCAACTGGAAGTCCGACCCGTTCACCGCAGAGATCCGGGACGGCAGAATCTACGGCAGAGGTGCTATCGACGACAAAGGTCCGGCTGTGGCAGTGCTGTATGCGCTCCGTGCCATCCGGGAATCCGGCATTCCGCTCCGGAAAAACGTCCGGTTCCTGCTGGGCTGCAACGAGGAAAACGGCTCAACCGACCTGGAATATTACATGGCACGCCACGCCATGCCGCCGCAGGTGTTCACCCCGGACGGCAGCTATCCCATCATCCACCTGGAAAAGGGAATGCTCCGGTTACAGTTCACCAAAGCGACCGCCGACCCCATCGCCCGGTTCTCCGCCGGCACTGCGCCAAACGCCGTTCCGGCAGATGCCGCTGTGAGCCTTTCTGCGGCGTTCTGCGGCACAGCAGAACAGGGCAGTCAAATTACCCGCCAAGGAAACGAACTCGCCTACAAGGGCATTGCAGCCCACGCATCCACGCCGGAAAGCGGCGACAACGCCATCACCGGACTGCTGACCTATCTGGGCAGTGACAGCGCCTTTGCCGACTGCCGGGCGCTGGCGGAACTGTTCCCTCACGGCTGCACCGACGGCAGCGGTTTGGGCATCGCCTGCGCCGACACGGAATCCGGCGCACTCACCTGCATTTGCAGTATGCTCCACGTGGAAAACGGCACGCTCACCGGCTGTGTGGACATCCGTTTCCCGGTCTGCACCACCAAGGAGACCGCTCTGGAACAGGTACAGGCTGCCTTTGCCGCAAAGGGATTCCAGTGCGAGGCGCTGATTCAGAGCGATCCGCACCATACCCCGAAAGATTCCCCGTTTGTACAGGACCTGCTGGCGGTCTACGAGGAGCAGACAGGCACGCCGGGCGAGTGCATTGCCATCGGCGGCGGCACCTATGTGCATGACATTCCCGGCGGCGTAGCGTTCGGCATGGAATACCCCGGCTGGGATTACCATATGCACGGAGACGACGAGTTCCTGCCGCTGGAACAGCTGGAGGAAAACACCCGGATGATGGCGGCGGCGATCCTGCGAATCTGTGGGGCATAACATCATGGCAAAACGAAATAAACACCGGAAAAAGAACCCGAAATGGCATTACAGCACTGCCGGAGAGATCCCCATTTATGTTCCTTTCCTCGGCGCTGTCGATTTTCTCCTGTTTTTCATTCTGTTTCTGATCGCATTGTACCAGTCTGCCGGCATCCCTGTGTTGATCGGACTGGGGCTGTTCTGCCTGCTGGGACTGGTACTAATCCTCACGGTGAACCAGAAAATCACCTACACGCCGGAAAATTTTACCTACCGGGATATGCTGCGGATCTCTCACACCTATTCCTACAGCCAGATCAAAAAGATCCGGTGCGGCAAAGATGTCACCATCCACGTGGGACACCGCATCATTCTCATTGACCAGATGGCGGGCAATGGAAAAAAATTCGCCCATATTGCAAGGATGCACGCCCCGGATGCCGAGTTTCTCACACCGGAGCAGGCAAAACTGTTCGGCGGAAATGTCTACAATCCCGGTGAATTTGTCTTTTGCTTTATTCTGATCGGCTTGATACCGGTGGCAGCGGCGCTGTTTTTGCTGCACTTAGACCGTGCCGTTTCTCCGAAAGATCTGTACCAGGAAACCTGTACAGTTACGTCCTACCAGTTCACAGAAAATGATGACGGCGACAAGCGGCTGGAACTGGAGCTGCCGGGATACACTGCCGCTTTCTACACCTGGGGAATCGAACCCGATTCGGCAAAAATGGCGCAGATAGAACAGGAAATTGCGGACAAAGTGACATTTACCGTGTCTTTTCCAAAAAACGACCAGAACAAGAAAGACTTGATTCCGATCATACAGCTGGAATCTGCCGATCATGTTTATCTTTCTCTGGCGAATTATAACCACGACACCTTAAAGGCACGAAACGAACTTATACTCCTCTCAGGCGGTTTCGAAGTACTCTGGCTGCTGTTTGTGCTGACGTTCAGCTATGTGGTGCGCCACGCAGACAAACACCCGAAACTGGTAAGGCTTTTCGTGAAGCCAAGCTATCTCATCGACAAATCTGACATGAAGTAGGTGAACATCCATGACACTGACCCCCAACCTCATCGCCTGCCTTGCCATCGGCGGTGCAGGCATCCTCACTGCCCTGCTCTCCATCCCCTTTTTCCGACGGACAGGAAAGCTCCGGCGGCGCTGCTCTGCCCGGACAGAGGGAACTGTGATACGCTATCACTACCAGCCAAAGCAAAGCGGCGGCCCGTCTATCGCTCCGGTGGCGGCATTTCAGGTGAACGGTGTAGGCTATACTGCCCGTCTCCACTATAAGAGTGCGGCGACCGTTTCCAAATCGGCGATCTTTTTCCGGAACGATACCGACCCGAAAACCTGCATTGCCGTGCGGAACGACATCTTTCACGCCCGGCTGGAGTATCGTCCCCGGAGCATGGAGGAAATGGCACGGGAGACCTGGCAGCCCGGCAGCAAACTGCCCGTAGTCTACGACCCGGACGACCCCAGGTGTGCCTACATCGACCACGTGGTATCCAAGGCGAGCGTGGCAGGCATCACGCTGCTGTGCGTCGGCGCAGGGCTGGCGGGACTGGCAATGCTGGGCGCAGGATTGTTTTCATAATCGGTGAAAACGATTTTCCAAGACAGCACTGCACAAGGCTGTTCGGTGTGCTTTGTACAGCGCTGCCCTGATAATTCAGACGTGTAAAAGGCACGTCAGCAAACTCTTATGATAATAGGGAAAATGGGGTATCAAAAATGAAAATGCAAAAGAAAAAGCTGCCGGACAGTATTTCCCGACAGCTGGAAAAATTCGTAAAATTTGTGAAAAAACAATTTTCCAATGCAAAACCAGCACTGGAAAATCTGCGAAACCATCTCAGCACGCTGCAAAAGCAGTCAGCCCGGCAAAAAAACATTCCCATTCCGGCACAGGATGCTCCAACACCTGTTCGAAAACGGCATATGCGCTATGACCGCATGATCCTGGCGGCACTGCTTCTCTTTCTCATTGTGTTTCTGCTGATCTCGCTGATCCGCTGTGCCGCAAAAGGCGGAAAACCCGATGTGCAGGCGGCAAATGCGCCAGTTGTCACCACAGTGGTCACAACGCTCTCACCGGAACAGCTGCAGCAGCGCCATGCGGTCTATCCGTATGCCATTACGGTAGTCGGGGATTCGATTGCCTCCGGTTTTTCCCTGTACGGTGCCATCCCGGAGGAAAACGGACTGGCAAAGGGGTGCGTTGCCATCCGCAACATTCACGATTTCACCTTTGCAGACAGCAGCGGCGCGGAAAAGGATATCCTGGAAGTGCTCCGGGAAAAACAGCCGCCGTACATCTACTTATCCATGGGCATGAACGACATCAATCTGCTCAGTGCAGAGGAATACACCGCACAGTATGCCGCAGAGATCGAAAAAATCCTGACCATCTGCCCGGACAGCGATATCATCGTTGCCGGGATCACACCCATCCTGCCCTCTTCAGACTTCACCAGCAACGCAAGCATTCAGCAGTATAACGCTGCCCTGGCACAGACGATACAGCAGCTGAACAGAGAAAATGTCGCTTACTTTGACGCATATGCCGTGATAAGCGACCCTGCCTCCGGCGGTCTGGCTGAAATGTACTCTGCCGGAGACGGTGTGCATCTGGGAAATGCCGCCTATCCTGCATTGCTGAATGCGCTCTGTCCTCTGCTGGATGCAATGTCTGTCCCGCCGGCATTTCCGGCGCTGGAACAGCGTCTGACTGAGACCACCGCCGCAGAGACAGCCATTTCCGGCACAGAATAACAATACAACAGAGGATACCGCACAAGGCAAACGCTGCATTGCAGGCGCTGTCGTGCGGTATTTTTCGCTTTACGAACATTTAACGCCATAATTTGTTGCGAATTAACCTTTCTATGGTATACTGTTAGCAGAAATCACCATGAAATCTGCATCGCATAGAAAGGATACCACACATGAAAACCGCAAAACAAAAACGATTTGCCGCCGTCTTTGCCGGGATGCTCTGCATCAGTTGTCTGAACGCTCCCCTCGCCGTGGATGCGGAATCCGCCGGGACAGCCGGCGAAAACGACACCATCGCCACAGCAGAGGAACTGCCGCTGAACACCGCAGTTTCCGGGGACATCTCCGCAAAGGGTGACGTGGACTTCTACCAGTTCACCCTGCCGGAGGACGGTTTGCTGCAAGTCAGTATGATCGCCGACTGGGTCTCGGACTTCGGGGACAGCTACCGCATCACGTTCTACGATGCCGACGGCAACCAGATCAGCCAGGATGATTACGTCCACAGCAACACCCAGTTCCCGGCGAACGGCTGGACAGCCGGCGTGTACTATCTCTCCCTCGCCCCCTATTACGCCGACTATCCGCCCGCAAGCACCTATACCCTCACCGCAAACTTCACCCCGAAAAGCCAGTGGGAAAGCGACAGCGCCTATGAGCTGGAACCCAACGACAGTTTCAGCAACGCCAACGCCCTCACCCTTTCCGCACCCTGCCGGGGCGTTTTCCACAACTACCAGGACACGGACTATTACACCTTCACCACCGACCAGCCCGGAAAGCTCTCTGTCACGCTCGGTGACGAGACCCAGAGCAGCGGCTACCTGGGCTGGAGTCTGTTCCTCTACAACGGCGACCGGGAGCAGATCGGCAAAACCGAACTGACGCAGGGAACTGCCTCGGTGACGATCTCGGAGCAGGGCTTTGACCCCGGCACATTCTACATCCAGGTCAAGACAAACGCCATGACAAACGGGAACTGGTCCGGTGCGGAACAGTACACCCTCACCGCCGATTTCACCCCGACCGACAGCACCTATGAGAGCGAACCCAACGACAGCACCTCCCGTGCGGATGTCATGCTGCCCAACACGCCCGTTTCGGGAAAGCTTTCCGATGAATCGGACGTGGATTACTACAAGGTCACCCTGGACAGCGCCGCACAGTTTTCCCTGTGCCTGGAACACGCCCTGCCGGACGATCTGAGCAGCAGCGGCACGCCCTGGACGGTGACCTGTTATCCCTTTGACGAGAAAACCGGAACGCTCCGGGAGGACAAGGCGGTCACCCTGGATGCGGCGCTGGGCAAGACCAAAACGGAAAGCGAGACCGTTCTGGTGCGTGGCGGCACGTATTATGTGGAAGTCCGGCACAAGGGCTACGACGGTTTTTCCGACCTGGAATACACGCTGACCATGCAGGCGGAGATGCTGACCTATACCAAAGGCGATGCCAACGCCGATGGAAGTATCGACTCCACGGACGTTTTCGAGATGATGTACTCCTGTGCGAAAAAGGCTGTGGGCAGAACGGACGACCTGCTGGAGAGCGCAAACTTCCTGGCGGCGGACATCGACGAAAACGGCACGCTGGACTCCACCGACATCTTCTACGAGATGCTCTATATCGCCAGCAAGGGCGCAGGTGTCCCGGTAGACTGGGATTCCATCGTAAAATAACTCCATATCTCAAAAACAAACGGCTGTAAGCTGCCTTTCCGGGCGGCTCACAGCCGTTTTTGTTATCCTGTTAAGGCGGGCTGCCTTACTGCTTTGCAGCCATGCCCAGCTGAATTGCCTTGAGGTTCGCCTCGATCAGATGCGCACGTTTCGGCGGAATGCACTTTTCCATTGCCTTTTTCACGGTGTCCAGGTCAAACAGGCTGGTCTCCGCCAGCATTCTGCCCAGCAGCACCATGTTTGCCGCACCGTTCAGTCCGGCATCTGTCGCCATATCCGTTGCCGGCAGCGAGATCGCCGTGATATCCGTTCTCTCGCAGGTCTCCTCCACGATGGAGTTGTCGAACAGCACCAGACCGCCCGGCTTGACTGCATCAATGAACTTCTTATAGGACGGACCGTTCATGGCGATGAGGTAGTCCGGGGTGGTGACGACCGGAGAGCCGATGGGTTCATCCGAGATGCAGACGGAGCAGTTTGCCGTAGGACGGCAGCCAGCTCAGTTCCTTGCCTGCCATCAGACCGCAGTATGCCAGGATCTTTCCGGCAAACAGGATGCCCTGTCCGCCGAAGCCTGCTAAAATAATTTCTGTTGTCATGCCTTTGCGCCCTCCTCTGCGGTAACATCCTTATATACGCCCAGCGGATAGTAAGGGATCATCTTGTCCTTGACGAACTGCATGGACTCTGTGGGAGACATACCCCAGTTGGTCGGACAAGTGGACAGCACCTCGATGATGGACAAGCCACGCTTTTCCTTTTCATTCTCGAACGCCTTGCGGATCGCCTTCTTTGCCTCACGGATGTGCGGCACGCTGTCGATGGCAACACGCTGTGCCAGCGCCGTACCGCTGAGAGTCGCCATCATCTCGCAGATGCGGATGGGATAGCCGGCAGTCTCTACGTTTCTGCCGAACGGCGTGGTCTGTGTCACCTGTCCCGGCAGGGTGGTGGGCGCCATCTGACCGCCGGTCATGCCGTAGGTCGTGTTGTTGATAAAGATGACCACGATGTTTTCCCCACGTGTGCCGACATGGACGGTCTCAGCCGTACCGATGGCAGCCAGGTCGCCGTCGCCCTGATAGGAAAAGACGAACTTGTCCGGGTTCACACGCTTTGCACCGGTAGCCACTGCCGGCGCTCTGCCGTGGGGCGCCTCAATGACGTCGCAGCCGAAATAGTTATAGGACATAACGGAACATCCTACCGGAACCACACCGATGGTGTCGCCCTCGATGCCCATTTCATCAATGACTTCGCAGACCAGACGGTGTACGATACCGTGTCCGCAGCCCGGGCAGAAGTGTGTGGACACATCCAGCAGGGACTTGGGATGATCGAATACAACAGCCATTATTCTGCACCTCCTGCCAATTTTTCAATCTCCGCCAATACTTCTGCCGGAGTCGGGATCACGCCGCCGGTTCTGCCGAAGAACGACACCGGCAGACGGCATTCTGTTGCCAGACGAACGTCGTCGATCATCTGACCCATAGACATTTCCACATCCAGGATGTGGGATGCGTGCTTAGTTGCCTCGCACAGTTCCTTTTTCGGGAACGGCCACAGGGTCTTGGGACGGAACAGTCCTGCCTTGATGCCCTTGCGACGTGCGGCAGTCACTGCGGACTTGGACACACGTGCCGATGCGCCGTATGCGGTAACCACGATCTCTGCATCCTCACAGCAATACAGCTCTGCGTCTGTCTCGGTCTCTTCGATGATAGCATAGCGCTTGAAACGCTCCTTGACCTTTGCCTCCAGCAGCGGCGCATCCAGGTACAGGG
>OHDI01000890.1_pt1 | contig 9172 bp, 9 predicted proteins | sample 1566981 | NCBI WGS metagenome assembly OHDI01 (sample SAMEA3879509, study PRJEB24766) | human gut metagenome | biome: human-associated habitat; feature: feces | place: USA | collected 1985/1987 | reverse complement strand
ACTTGTGTGCCCCCGCCTGCTCTTTTGTATGCAAGGTTCGCGCCGCTTTTCACGGCGGCGGGGAGCGCGAACATCTGCCTGTATCATGGAAGGAGCGAATCCTATGAAGATCCTGTATGCTGCTTCGGAAGCCAATCCCTTTGCCAAATCCGGCGGTCTGGCCGATGTGGCAGGTGCCCTGCCCAAAGCGCTGGTCAAGGACGGCGTGGACGCCCGCGTCATCATGCCCCTGTACGGCGATTTGAAGTACCGCGATAAGCTGGAATACGTTACCAACTACTCCGTGCCTGTGGGTTGGCGCAGCCAGTACTGCGGCCTGTTCAAGGCCGATGTGGACGGCGTGACCTACTACTTCCTGGACAACGAGTATTACTTCAAGCGCCGCGGCCTGTACGGCTTCTACGATGACGGCGAGCGCTTCGCCTTCTTCTCCCGCGCCGTGCTGGAGACTTTGTTCTACATCGACTTCACCCCCGATATCATCAACTGCAACGACTGGCAGACCGCTCTGGTGCCGGTGTACCTGAACCTGTACTATCGTCATCTGGACAAGTTCAACCGCATCAAGACCGTGTTCACCATCCATAACATTGCCTATCAGGGCAAGTACGGTACCGATATTCTGGAGGACACCTGCGGCATCGGCCACCGGGACCAGCATATCGTGGAGTACGACGGCTGCGCCAACTTCATGAAGGGCGCTTTCGAGACCGCCGACAAGATCACCACCGTCAGCCCCACCTACGCACAGGAGATTCTCGACCCGTGGTTCAGCTACGGTCTGGACGCTCTGCTGCGTGAGAAGCAGTACAAGCTGTGCGGCATCCTGAACGGCATCGATATGGACGCCAACGACCCCGCTACTGACAAGAACATCCCCTTCAATTACAGCATCAAGACCTTTGAGACCGGCAAGGCCAAGTGCAAGGAAGCTTTGCAGGACAGGTTCGGTCTGCATAAAGACGGCAGCCCCGTCTTTGGCATGGTCAGCCGCATGGTTGGCATGAAGGGCTTTGACCTTGTGCAGAGCATTGCTGACGGTCTGGTGGACCGCGGCATCCAGCTGGTCATTCTGGGCAGCGGCGAGAGCCAGTACGAGAACTTCTTCTCTGACCTGTGCGGCCGTCACCCGGGCCGCGTAGGCACCTACATCGGCTTTGAGCCCAAGCTCTCGCAGGAGATCTACGCCGGTGCCGACGCCTTCATCATGCCCTCCAAGAGCGAGCCCTGCGGTCTGGCACAGATGGTGGCCTGCCGCTACGGCACACCTCCCATCGTCCGCGAGACCGGCGGCCTGCGCGACTCCATCCACGACAGCACCATGGGTGACGGCAACGGCTTTACCTTTGCCGGTTACAACGCCCACGAGCTGTATGTGGCCTGCTGCAACGCACAGGATGCCTACAACAACAAGGAAAACTGGAAGAACCTCGTGCGTCACTGCATGGAGTGCGATTTCAGCTGGGACGTTTCCGCCAAGAGCTACGAGGGTCTGTACAACGAGACCGCAAACCTCTGGTAAGCGTCTGAACCCCAAAGCACCCGCTGGGGCTGCCGCACGTTTGTGCGGCAGCCCCTTTTTTGCTTTTTTTCCGTTTTTTACACTCTGCACAAACTTTTCCGCAAAGTTTGTGCAATGATGCAATCATCGGCGCACAATGTGTGTTATAGGTGCACATTTATGGAATCAGTCTGAACAAACTATGAAATTTCACTATATTTCGGTGGAGAATTGATTGCAATATCCGACGTTTTGAAGTATACTGAGGGCATAGACTTTTTTGGCTGCCTGTCCGTCTCTGGCATTTTTTCCAAATGCTGGAATGCGGGCGGCACCCGCAGAAAGGAGCGGCGCAGAACTTGAAGGGCTGGTACAAGGCTTTGGAAGATCTGGTCTGGCTGACCCAGCTGGGGCTGAATATGCTGCTGCCGCTGGTGCTCTGCCTTGCCGGATGCTGGTGGGCCGTGGAGCACTGGGGCTGGCCGGAATGGCTGTTTTTGCCCGCTGTGGGGCTGGGGCTTGCCGCCGGGGCGCAGAACTTCTGGGTGTTCTGCAAGGAACGGCTGGAGCGCTCCAAACACGAAAAAAATCATCGGGTGGGCTTCAACTCCCACCAGTAATGGAGGTTCGTTTTTATGAAATTGCAGCCGGAATCCAAAAAGGAGCTGCTGCGCATCGCCTGCGGCGTGTCTCTGTGCACTGCCGTGATGTGGGTGGTGTTTGCAGCGCTGCATCTGGTGGGCTGGGTGGTCTTTGACTACCGGGTGCTGCTGGGCGGCATCATCGGCGCGCTGGTGGCCATCGGCAACTTTGCCGGCATCTGCTTTGTGGTGCAGAAGGTCATTGACGAGCCGGACGAAAAAAAGCGTAAAGCGCAGCTGCAGATATCCTATAATACAAGGATGCTGCTGCAGGCGCTGTGGATCATTATAGCCATTGCGGCTCCCTGTTTCCAGGCGTTTGCAGGCGTGCTGCCTCTGCTGTTCCCCAGAGTTACGATCTATTATCTCCAGATAACCGGGAAGTACAAGCCGCTCACACCCCCGCAGGAGCCGGTGGACATCGCTGTGGAAGATGACCCCGCCCCTGCTGAGGCGTCTGCGGTGCAGCCCCGTGACGAAGGGGGTGAACAAGAATAAATGGAACTGAACGGCGCAAAGATCCTGTATACCATCCACACCAATATCCCTCTGCTGGGTGATTTTAAAATTACCCAGACCTTGGTAAGCACTTGGATCGTCATGGCGCTGCTCTCGGGTTTTGCCATCTGGCTGGGGCACGACCTCAAGCTGGAAAATGTGTCCAAACGACAGGCCGCAGCCGAGTTCATCGTAACGCGGCTGGAACAGTTCGTGCACGACAACATGGGCTTCCACTTCGATCAGTATATCCCCCTGGTCGGTGCTATTTTTGCACTGAGCATCGGGTGCAACCTGATCAGCGTTGTCGGCCTGTGGAGCCCCACGGCCGACCTGAACACCGAGGCAGCGTGGGCCATCGTGGTGTTTGTTCTGATCATGTACTACAAGATCAAAACGAACGGCATTCTGGCCTACCTCAAGGGTCTGCTCGATCCGATCTTTATCATGGCACCCATCAATGTGCTGTCAGAGATCTCTACCCCTGTCAGCATGGCGTTCCGTCACTTCGGCAACATCCTGTCCGGTACGGTCATCTCCACACTGCTGTACTGGGCACTGGCAAGCCTGAGCCACGTCATCTTTGGCTGGCTGCCGGGCTTCCTGAGTCAGATCCAGCTGTTCCAGATCGGCATCCCAGCCTTTACCGGTTTGTATTTCGACTGGTTCGGCGGCTGCATTCAGGCGTTCATCTTCTGTACCCTGACCACAATCTTCATCAAACGTGCTGCCGGTGAGGACTAAGGCCTTCCGGCATCCCCCAAAACACAAACACATTTTAGGAGGACAAATCTTATGACTGATTTCCAGTATCTGGCTCGTGGTATCGCTCTGGCAGGCTGCGGCATCGGCGCAGGCTGCGCACTGATCGCAGGTATCGGCCCCGGTATCGGCGAAGGCAACGCTGCTGCCGCTGCCTGTGAGGCCGTTGGCCGTCAGCCGGAGTGCAAGAGCGACGTTACCAGCACCCTGATTCTCGGTGTTGCCCTTTCCGAGACCACCGGTATCTACGGCTTTGTCACCGGTCTGCTGCTGATCTTCCTGGCTCCCGGTATGTTCATGAAGTATCTGGCATAAGCCTCCCGATCCGAAAAAATAACGAAAGGAGACGCTTATGGAACTGTATCAGGCGTTGATCACGCTGGATGGCTGGACCTTTCTGGCCCAGATCTGCAACCTGATGATCCAGCTGGTCATCTTCAAAAAGTTCCTGCTGAAGCCGATCAAACAGGTGATTGCCGACCGCAAGGCCAAGGCCGACAGCGAGATCGCAGATGCGCAGAAACTGCGCACCGAGGCCGAGGCCATGAAAGCGGAGTACGAGCAGAACCTGCAGAACGCCCGCACCGAGGCCAACCAGATCGTGACCGCGGCGCAAAAGACCGCCACCGCCCGCTCGGAAGAGATCGTGGGCGAGGCCCGCGCACAGGCCGCTGCCCTGAAGCAGAAGGCTGAGGCCGACATTGCGCAGGAGCGCAAGAAGGCCGTGAACGAGGTCAAGGACGAGATCGGCGGCATTGCCATGGAGATCGCATCCAAGGTGGTGGAGCGCGAGATCAGCGAGAAGGACCACAAGGATCTGATCGACGAATTTATCAAAAACGTGGGTGAAGCATCATGACCGAAACTGCAAAGATGTACGGCGGCAGTCTGTACGATCTGGCGGCAGAGGAAGGGCTGGAGACCCGCATTCTGGGCGAGCTTGACGAGGTGCAACAGCTTCTGAAGCAAAACCCGGACTACCTGCGGCTGCTCAGCACCCCCAGCATCCCCAAAAAGGAGCGCTGTGGCCTGCTGGACGAAGCCCTGCGCGGGCAGGTCCACCTCTATGTGCTGAACTTTTTAAAGATCCTGTGCGAGAAGGGCACCCTGCGGGAGCTGTCCGGCTGCGCACGGGCCTACCGCATCCGCTACAATCAGGCGCACGGCATTCTGGAAGCTACGGCGATCTCGGCCATCCCGCTGACAGAGCCGCAGCGCGCGGCGCTGCACGCCAAGCTGGAAAGCCTGACCGGCAAGACCATCGACCTTAAAACCAAGGTGGATGCCAAGGTGCTGGGCGGTATCCGGCTGGATATCGAGGGCACCGAGCTGGACGGCACCGTTCAGAACCGTCTTGCCTCCCTGCGCCGGGATATTGCGGCGGTCACTCTGTAACATTCCCCTGCCCTTTGCAAACGGGGCAGAGCACAGAACGAATTTCCACCCGAAATGACTATTATGAATTGAGTGGTGAACAAACAAAGATGCAACTGAAACCTGAAGAGATCTCCAAGATCATCCGTGCGCAGATCAAGCATTACGAAAATGCCATTGAGCAGAGCGAGACCGGCACGGTCATTATGGTGGGCGACGGCATCGCCCGGGCCAGCGGTCTGGAAAAGTGCATGGCAGGCGAGCTGCTCCAGTTTGACAACGGCGAATACGGTATGGCCCAGAACCTTGAGGAAAATACCGTTTCCATCGTGCTGCTGGGCTCGGATGCCGGCATCAAAGAAGGCAGCATCGTCAAGCGCACCGGCAAGGTGGTTTCCGTGCCGGTGGGCGATGCCATGATCGGCCGCGTGGTCAACGCACTGGGTCAGCCTATCGACGGCGCAGGCCCCATCGAGACCACCGAGTACCGCGCCATCGAGAGCCGCGCTCCCGGCATCATCGAGCGCCAGCCCGTCAAGGAGCCGCTGCAGACCGGTATCAAGGCCATCGACTCCATGATCCCCATCGGACGCGGTCAGCGCGAGCTGATCATCGGTGACCGCCAGACCGGCAAGACTACCATCGCCTCCGATACCATCATCAACCAGAAAGGCAAGGACGTCATCTGCATTTACGTTGCCATCGGTCAGAAGCGCTCTACCGTGGCAAACCTTGTGCAGAGCCTGACCGAAGCCGGTGCCATGGGCTACACCATCGTGGTGTCCGCTACCGCCTCCGAGCTGTCTCCCCTGCAGTATATCGCCCCTTACTCCGGCTGCGCCATGGGCGAATACTTCATGCAGCAGGGCAAGCACGTCCTCATCATCTATGATGACCTTTCCAAGCACGCTGTGGCTTACCGTGCCCTGTCGCTGCTGATCCGCCGTCCCCCGGGACGCGAGGCTTACCCCGGCGATGTTTTCTATCTGCACTCCCGTCTGCTGGAGCGCGCTGCCAAGCTTTCCAATGAGCTGGGCGGCGGCAGCCTGACGGCTCTGCCCATCATCGAGACGCAGGCGGGCGATGTTTCCGCCTACATCCCCACCAACGTCATCTCCATCACCGATGGTCAGATCTTCCTTGAGACCGAGCTGTTCCACTCCGGCGTCATGCCGGCAGTCAACCCCGGTATCTCGGTATCCCGTGTCGGCGGCAACGCTCAGATCAAGGCCATGAAGAAGGTGGCCGGCACCCTGAAGCTGATCTACTCCCAGTACCGCGAACTGCAATCCTTTGCACAGTTCGGCTCTGATCTGGACGCCGACACCAAGGCGCGTCTGGCACAGGGCGAGCGCATCGTGGAGGTGCTCAAGCAGAACCGCTCCGCGCCCGTACCTGTGGAAAAGCAGGTCGCCATCCTGTACGCCACTATCCATGACTACCTTGTCAACGTCAAGGTGCCGGATGTGGCAGAGTACGAGAAGAGCCTGTACGAGTATCTGGACAACGATGCCGCCGGGGCTGCCGTGATGGACACCATCCGCACCACCGGTAATCTGGATAAGGACACCGAGGAGCAGCTCAAGACCGTGCTGACCCGGTATACCGAAAGCTTTGTCAAGGCGCATTAAAGGGAAGGAGGCGTAACGCATGGCTGGTTCCATGAAGGACATCAAGCTGCGCATCAAAAGCGTAGAGAGCACCATGCAGATCACCAAGGCCATGGAGCTGGTGGCTTCCTCCAAAATGCGCCGTGCCAAGGAGCGGGTCGAGCACAGCCGACCCTATTTTGAAACGCTGTACAAGACCCTGACCGAGATCGCGGCAGCGGACCCCCGGGCCCGCAACCCCTACCTGCGCCGCAGCGAGATCAAGCGCACGCTGCTGGTGGTCATTGCCGGTGACCGCGGCCTTGCCGGCGGTTACAACGCCAACGTGCTCAAGCTGGCCGCACAGGAAAGCGGCAACGTGGAGGTGCTGCCCATCGGCAAGCGCTCGGCAGAATATTTTGCCCACCACGAAGCCGAACTGTTCACGCAGGAGGTGCTGCTGGCCGCCGATATTTCGGTGGGACAGTGCTTCCAGCTGGCGCGCCAGATCACCGAAGGGTACCGCAAGGGCGAGTTTGACGCCGTAAAGCTCTGCTACACCCGGTTCGATTCCATGATGACCCAGACGGCTGTCTCCATCGAGGTGCTGCCGCTGGCCATGGAGCCCACTGAGCAGCAAAAAGCCGAGGCACGCCGCAGTCAGATCCTGTACAAACCCAGCAGCGAGGAAGTATTCAGCGCGATCATCCCGGAGTATGTGGCCGGTGTCGTCTACGGTGCCGTGTGCGAGAGCGTAGCCAGCGAGCTGGCTGCCCGCCGCACCGCCATGGACGCTGCCACCAAGAACGCCGGCGAGATGATCGACCATCTCAACCTGTATTATAACCGTGCCCGTCAGGCTGCTATCACGCAGGAGATCACCGAGATCGTGGCCGGCGCGGAGAACTAAAGGCAGCTCGCCCTCTCAGGCCGCTTCGCGTCCAGCTCCCCCAAAGGGGGAGCCCTTGGCAAAACCATCAACTTTATGGGGACTGCCAAGGCCTCTCCCTTTGGGAGAGGTGGCATTGCGAAAGCAATGACGGAGAGGGCGAGGACGCTGACCATTAAGCACTTGCATTATAAAAGATAAGGAGTTGTAGCCTATGTCCGAAAAACATATCGGCAAGGTGATCCAGGTCATTGGCCCGGTGCTGGACATCCAGTTCAAGGATGGCGAGCTGCCGGAGCTGCTCAACGCCATTGAGATCGACAACCACGGCCAGAAGCTGGTGGTGGAGGTCGCTCAGCTGACCGGCGACAATGTGGCACGCTGCATTGCCATGAGCAGCACCGATGGTCTGGTGCGCGGCACAGATGCCGTGGACACCGGCGAGTCCATCAAGGTGCCCGTGGGCGACCAGTGTCTGGGGCGCGTGTTCAACCTGCTGGGCGAGCCTGTGGATAACAAGCCCGCCCCCACCCCGGATGCCTACTGGCCCATCCACCGTCCCGCTCCCAGCTACGAGGAGCAGCAGTCCACCACCGAGATCCTTGAGACCGGCATCAAGGTCGTTGACCTGATCTGCCCCTACGCCAAGGGCGGTAAGATCGGCCTGTTCGGCGGCGCCGGTGTCGGCAAGACCGTTCTGATTCAGGAGCTGATCTATAACATCGCCACCGAGCACAACGGTTACTCGGTATTTACCGGCGTTGGCGAGCGCACCCGTGAGGGCAACGACCTGTACGGCGAAATGACCGAGAGCGGCGTTATCAACAAGACCGCGCTGGTCTACGGCCAGATGAACGAGCCCCCGGGAGCCCGTATGCGCGTGGCACTGTCCGGCCTGACCATGGCAGAATACTTCCGCGATGTGAAGAATCAGGACGTGCTGCTGTTCATTGATAACATCTTCCGCTTCACGCAGGCCGGTTCCGAGGTGTCCGCACTGTTGGGCCGTATGCCCTCTGCCGTTGGTTACCAGCCCACGCTGGCCACCGAAATGGGCGCTTTGCAGGAGCGTATTACGTCCACGAAGGACGGCTCGATCACGTCCGTGCAGGCAGTCTACGTCCCGGCGGACGATCTGACCGACCCCGCGCCTGCCACCACGTTCGCGCATCTGGATGCAACGACGGTTCTCGACCGCTCCATCGCGTCTCTCGGCATTTACCCCGCCGTCGACCCGCTGGACTCCACGTCCCGCATCCTTTCTCCGGACGTTGTCGGCAAGGAGCACTACGAGGTCGCCCAGTCCGTCATCCATATCCTCCAGCGCTATAAGGAGCTGCAGGATATCATCGCCATCATGGGCATGGACGAGCTGTCCGAGGCCGATAAGCTGACGGTCAGCCGCGCGCGTAAGGTGCAGCGCTTCCTGTCCCAGCCGTTCCATGTTGCCGAGCAGTTTACCGGCATGGCCGGCAAGTACGTTCCCGTTCGCGAAACCATCCGCGGCTTCAAGGAGATCGTGGAAGGCAAGCACGACGATATTCCTGAGTCTGCCTTCCTCTTTGCCGGAACGATCGACGACGTGGTCGCCAAGGCGAAAGGCGGGAATGCATGAGCAGCTTCCATCTGCAAATCGTGACCCCCGACGGTCTGTTCTACGACGGACAGGCGGAAAGTCTCAATCTGCGCGCCGCGCAGGGTGGGCCGCGTCATACGAACTTCGTGACCACGGTCGGCATGGGACCTGCCAAGGTCGTGCTGGATGGCAACGTGCGCACAGCCGCCTGCATTGGCGGTATGCTGAGCGTTATCAACGGCGAGGTTCGCCTGATTGCAACGACCTTTGAGTGGGCGGAGGACATTGACACCGCTCGGGCCCAGGCCTCCTATGAGCGGGCCCAAAAGGTCTTGCACAGCA
>OHDI01000889.1_pt1 | contig 9191 bp, 7 predicted proteins | sample 1566981 | NCBI WGS metagenome assembly OHDI01 (sample SAMEA3879509, study PRJEB24766) | human gut metagenome | biome: human-associated habitat; feature: feces | place: USA | collected 1985/1987 | reverse complement strand
GAACGACCGCTATATTTCCCGTGCGGCAAAAGGTACCGGCAAAATCACAGGTACCATTGCACAGATTCTGGAAAAGCAGCATACAGACGGCATTGACGCTGTTTCCGGTGCAACCTGTTCGTCAGACGCAATTGTCCGTGCCGTGGATGATGCACTGGCACAGGCACGGAAAGGAGCGTGATCGGCGGTGCATACATTTGCAGTAAAGGCACTTAACGTGGTGCTGGTGATCTCGCTGGTATCTGCGTATCATGCCGTTGTCAGTGACCGCAAAGCAGACGAGGCGGCCGCCAAAAAGCAGCTTGCGGAACAGCAGGCGGCGATGCAGGAGAGCGAGACAGAAACGGAGTCGCCCTATGCAGACGGTGTTTACACCGGAGAGGCGAAAGGCTTCGGCGGTCCGGTAAAGATGGAAGTTACCATTGCAGACGGTCAGATCACGGACTGTACAGTGGTTTCCGCCGAAAAGGAAGATGCGGCATACTTTGAGGCTGCACAGGGTGTCATTGATGAGATCCTGGAAATGCAGTCTACCGATGTAGACGTAGTCAGCGGCGCAACCTTTAGTTCAAACGGCATTCTCGGCGCAGTCGAGGATGCTCTGGGAAAGGCGGCGCAGCATGAATAAAAAATACTTTACCCCGAAAAAAATCCATGCCTACCTGCGGGCAGCCATACAGCTGGTTTTCTTCCTGTTTCTGCCCTCAGCATTTACCACCGCTTTTTCCGGCATCAAGTCGGTTCTGACGCAGATCGGCGCAGGAAATCCCATTGCATGGAGTTCGTTTCTGACAGTGCTGCTGGCGCTGTGTGCCTATACGATTGTGTTTGGACGTTTTTTCTGCGGCTATGCCTGTGCGTTCGGAACGCTGGGGGATGCGGTGCATAGCTTGTATCTGTTCCTCTGTAAAAAGTGCAAAAAGAAACCGCTCCTGCTGAAAAAGAGCTGGAAAAAGCCGCTTTCCTATTTGAAATACGCAGTCCTGCTTGCAGTGGTTCTGCTGTGCTTTCTGGGCGTTTACGGAGATCTTACAGGCTGGAGTCCCTGGGATGTGTTCTCCATGCTGCGCTCCGGAAACTTCAAAGTGGGCGCATATTGGCTGGGCTGCATTCTGCTGGTGCTGATCCTGGTGGGAATGGTATTCTGTGAGCGTTTCTTCTGCCGTTTCCTGTGTCCTATGGGTGCTGTTTTCTCCCTGCTGCCCATTCTGCCGTTTTTCTCGGTGCGGCGCAAAAGGGAAAAATGCGCCAAAGGCTGTACTGCCTGTGAAAAGGTATGCCCGTCGGATCTGTCCCTGCCGGAGGACGGCAGCTGGAATGTAAGCGGCGACTGTTTCCAGTGTCAGAAGTGCCTGGAGATCTGTCCGAAGAAAAATGCGAAGAGCAGCATCCGGAACTTCCGTGGCAACGAGATCTGGTTCACCCTGCTGCGTGCAGTTGTCCTGGCTGCGGTATTGATCCTGGCAGGAATCTAAAAGAACGAAACATATTATAAGAAAATCCCCTGCACCGCTCCGTAAAAAGAGCAGTGCAGGGGATTTTTTTGCCGGTGTCAAGGGATGCCTTTCAGAATTGCACACGATTCCTTGCACCCATAGTTTCAAACAGTGAAAAAGCATATCAACCACAGAAAACCCCGGACATTACTGCCCGGGGTTTTCTGCATTTATGGTTCAGAGGATTATCGAAATTTGCTTACTTGATGATATCTTCCCAGGTCACGTCATTGCCTGCGCCTCTGTTTGCGATGTAGTACATCTCATAGAACAGGTCGGTGGAGTCAACCTTGCCGTTTCCGTCTACGTCTGTTGCAGCGATCATTCTTTTGTTTTCAGCAGCATCTTCGCTCAGTGCGAAGTCCTTGTTGCCGGCAGAAATGTTTGCGCAGTACAGCATGATGTAGAACATATCGGTGGAGTCAACCTTGCCGTTCAGGTCAATGTCGCCTCTGTTGTCTGCTATGGCAATGGTAATCTCGAAGGTCAGCGGTGTGGTGTAACCGGTTGCCTCTACGGTCAGCTTGTATGTGCCAGACTTTGCAAAGACAGCGCCGTCACGTGTTTCAGCAGCGGTGTTGATCTCACCAGTGGTGGGGTCAATGATCTTCACGCCACGCTTGCCGGTTGCAGCATATTCCTGGTCGCCGATGGTTACCTTAGAAATGTTCTTCAGATAAGCTGCAAGCTCTTCTTCCGTGACATCCTTTGCAGCAACAACTGCGTTCTTGTCCTTGTCATAAGCTGCCGGCATTGCATCGGTGGTCAGAATTACACTGGCAGAAACCGGTGCATATACGCCTGTGCTGTCCGATACGGTAATGGTGTAGCTGCCCGGCTGTGCGCTTGCTGCATCGTAGCTCAGCTTGCCGTCTGCATAAGCTGCATCGGTCAGTGCATCAGCGGATACAACTGCCTCAAAGTCCTCCGGCAGATCGGTCAGTGTTACCGGAATTTCGCCGGCGGTCACTGCAACACTCTCTGCGGCAACCGTACCAGTGTGCTTTTTCGGCAGGTACAGACCATCTGCCAGATGTACGCTGTATTCGCCATTGCTGGTCAGATAGCTGATCTCTACAATGGTATCACCAGAGGTTGCAGTATACGGAGCAGACCGCAGGCTGTTTCCGTGTGCTTCTGTAGTCTTGAAGCCGGCGGACCATGCCAGCTCGGTGCCGCCCTTCCAGATGTTTTCCAGCTGGAGCATACCATAGTTGCCGGTCTTTGTCTTGACGATCACGCCGTAAACCAGATTGCCTTCTCCCAGATCCAGACCGTCCATGTTCAGTTGGTAGTCACCGTACTTGCTGTCGGTTTTGAGTGTCGGTGTTACGTTGGTCAGGTCAACTTCCGGTTCTGCAGTAATGGTTGCGGACAGGGTGCCGTCTGCAAACAGCTGCTTGTATGCTGCCGGAATTGTTTCCTGGTCTTCGTTCGGGGTAAAGGTGCTGAACAGGCTGCCCAGAACGCCGGATGTGCTGCCGTCCTTTGCGTCAGCAGTCAGCTGATCGTACAGACTCTGCTCAATGGCAACTTCTACGCCGGAAACACCCAGGATCTTACCGCCGCCGTTTTCGTCCGGCTCAGAAACATATGTGGTGTCTGCAAACATGCTGTTCCATTTTTTTTCTGTTGCAGAAGTGACTGCGTCATAGTTTCCTTCTGCGCGCATACCAGCATCTCCGGCAAGGTCAGCGTCATAAGAAACCTTGCCGTCAGTGGTGTCGGTCTTGTTGCCCAGTTCGCCATAATAATAGTCCGCATACGGGATATTCATGGTACCGTATACATATTTTTCCGGCTCATTGTCTACTGTGAATGTGAAGTCCTGATATCCGGTAGCGTAGATGGTAACATCCCATCTGCCGTAGCCGTCTGTGCCTTCCGGCAGCTGGCAGCGGTCGCTCTTGGTCAGACCCAGCTGGATGCCCATTGCCTTGTGCATCCAGTTGTCTGCGGCAAACTTGGTGCCGTAGGTAGCCAGAACAGTATCACCGTCACCATAGTAATCCCAGCGAACGGCATACATATGCGCACCCAGGTCGCCGTAATCACCGTTGATGTCTACACGGATGAAATCACCGTAGCCGGAATCGTGCTGTACTTCGCCGATCTCAACCGCACTGGTGTCTACCACCTTGCCGTCAGCAGTTGCAGCTGTTTCACGCTTGGAGAACTGGAATGTGCCGTCCTCCTGCTTTTCTGCGGTCTTGATGCCGGATGTGTTGGCGTCAACCTTCACAGTCTCATCAATGTTGACAAGATTGCCCTCAGAGTAGCCGCCGGTGAGTTCTGTGCCGTTTTCGTAAACGGTATAAGCTTTCTTGAAGTCCTCGTAATCCGCTGCCGGAACAGCAACCGGAACATACTTCGGACCACTGATAACAGAATGGTCGTATGTACCAACAACTGTTCCATCAACCGTAATGTCTGCTGTGCCGGTCTCCTTATTCTTGACAACATCAACGGATTCACCCTGTCCCTTGCCGGTGTAATCATAGCTGTTGCCGTCGGTATCGAATACCTTAACAGCGCACTGATAGCTGCCTCTGTGCAGACCGTGGTTGCTGGTTGCACGTGTAACCGCATCAAACGCACCCATATCTGTTTCGTTGTGTGCGTCGCTCTCTGCGGAGGATGCCTCCCAGTTACCGTTTGCGGCACTGTCCAGATAAACGCCCTCATTCTTCCAGTATTCCGCCCATGTCATGGTTGCATAGCAGTAGACATAATCGCCTGTGCCTGCCTCTTCCGCAAATGCCGAAATGGTCGGAGCGACTTGTGTAGCTGCAAGCACAGCGGCAGATGCTGCGCCGATCAGCTTTTTCCAGTGAATCTCTCGCATAATGACCTCCTAAAAATTTTTGATTTTGCTGCATTGCGAGGTGCAGCAGCTTTTGGAGTGTGTTTCCATAAAAAATGTAATGCACATTTTCATCAAAAACTTTTTACGGGAACACGCTCGAATATAGTCAATCCCATTGCTTTTCCGGGATATACTACCAAATTTGATTTGCCAATTAGTTAAAACTAATTAGTTTAGACTAACTTAATATCTAAGAAATAACTGGAACATCATTCCAGTTAAATTTGCACGGTTTATTTGGACTGCTCGTTTTTCTTTTCGGGCAGATTTTCTTTCGGAAAAATCGACCGGGGCAGAAAGTGAACCACACGATCTGCGGCGATGCCGGTGAAAATACCCGTGATACAGCCGGAAACCAGCAGAAACGGGAAATAGACAATGACCTGCACCGACTGCATCACTACAATTGCCGCAGCAATCTGTCCCACATTGTGCAGCACAGCGCCGATCATGCTGATGAACCAGAGATGTTTCCGGTGCAGCAGCCTGCACAGCAGTGCCATTCCCAGAAAGCAGAGGATACCGCCGCTGAGGGAATAGATCATGGAAACCAGTGTTCCGGTGAACAGCGACCCCAGCAGAATGCGCATGACCAGTACGGCGAACGCATCCCTCGGGCGGTAGACCACCAGAACGATCAGCGTGATGACATTGGCAAGTCCCAGCTTAACGCCGTAAATGGGGACGGGAATGGGAATCTGTGCCTCAACCACGAAGATCGTCAGCGCCATGGTAGTAAACATGGCAAGCATGACCAGATGCTTAACGGACTTGGACATCGAAAGAACCCTCCTCGTCAGATGCAATGGAAATGCGGATGTGATTCGGCAGGCAGACGATGGGCAGGATGCCGTCAGAGATCGTCCCTTGCTTGACGCACAGATGATCGGGGCAGCTTGCGGACTGCATGGAAATCTGTCCCGGTTCTACCAGGACTACGTTTTCCGCACCGTTTTCGCCGTCGATCGTAATGGTGTATGCCTTCTGCACCGTAGAAAGGTCGATCTCATATAAAAGCTTGTCTTGCTGATAGATGCGGGCGATTCTTTCGGACTGCTTGTGTGTCAGCACATACCAGCTGCCGAAAATGCCGCCGCCTAAAAGCAGTACAGCGATGCAAACAAAAATCAGTGTTTTTTTCATGAACCAATTACCTGTAGATTATAGGAATCTATGTGGTCGGAGGAGACCATTGTCCCATCTGACTGGATAAAGACAGCCTCCACGCCGTCCAGAGAATTGATAAGCGCCATGCCGTCCTCTGCGCCCAGGAGAAATGTTGCCGTTGAAAGGGCGTCGCAGTCCGTACCGCTGTCGGCAATGATGGTCGTGCTGACTACATCCGATTCCGACGGAGCGCCGGTATACGGGTCGAGAATGTGATGATAGCGCTTTCCGTTTTCTTCGAAGTATTTCTCATAGTTGCCGGAGGTGATGACCGCTTTGTCTGTAACAGTGACAGATGCCGTAATGCTTTCCGGCGAAAACGGATCCGTGATCGCCACCGTCCACTGGCTGCCGTCCGGCTTTGCGCCGATGGTCATTACGTTTCCGCCCAGGCTCATCAGCGCAGAAGTGACGCCCTCTTCTTCCAGCGTCTTTTTCATCTCATCGGAAATATACCCCTTTGCCACAGCGCCGAAGTTCAGCGTAACTGCGTCGTTGGCAAAGGAAAGGGATTGGTTGTCCGCATGATAGCTGACATCCTTCCAGCCGTCCTGCCGCAGCAGTGCATGGATCTTGTCCTCCGCCGGAATGGCAGCATGGTCGGTGCCGATGCCCCACAGGTCGATCAGGTCGCCTATGGTGCAGTCCAGCATACCGCCGCTTTTTTCGCCGTACTCCAGCGCAGCACGCAATACGTTTGCCATATCCGCAGAGATGAGAATATCCGTGCCGACTGCCGCCTTTGCCGCAGTGTTCACCTGGTTGACCTCGGAATCTGCAATGGTGTTGGAAAACACCTGTTCCAGTTCCTTGGCACGGGCAAACGCCGCCTCCACGCCGTCCTGGGCGTGTTCTCCGTAGGCACGAACCATGATGTAAGTCCCCATGAATTCCTGGGTATCCTCATAGACGGCATCCGATGCGCTGTTTTCTGCCGCTGCACTTTCCGGCGCAGCAGCACTCGAAGATTGTTCTGTAGAGACACTGCTCGTACATCCGGTCAGACAAAACAGCCCGGCGAGTCCGGCAGCTAAAAGATACCCTTTTTTCATCAGCAATAGAACCTTTCCGAAGAGAGCGCCGCATCGGAGCGCCTTTTTCTGGTAGTTAGTATTATCTAACAAACGACAAAAATAGTATAGCACGCTTTTGAAATGCTGTCAAGTACGGTTTGAAAAGATTTCCGCAAGACAATTTGAATCAATTGTGAATCCAAAAAAGATGCTACCATGCTTTCTGTCGTATTGCCCAAAAACTTTTCTTGCAAATTGAAAAAAGACGTGGTACAATAGAAAAGCAGCAAAATTTCACAGACGAGAGGAGATAAAAATTATGATTTATACAGTGACATTTAACCCGGCGATCGACTATGTCGTTCATACCGATGCCATGCAGGTGGGAATGGTGAACCGTTCTCACGGAGAAGAGATCTATTACGGCGGAAAGGGCATCAATGTTTCCGTGATTCTGAAAGAACTGGGAATTCCGTCCCGTGCGCTTGGCTTTGTGGCAGGCTTTACCGGGGCAGCCATAGAAAAAGGCGTACAGGAGATGGGAATTGCCACAGATTTTGTGCATCTGGAAAGCGGATTTTCCCGAATCAATGTGAAGATCAAATCCGGGGAAGAAACAGAACTGAACGGACAGGGACCGGTGATTGACGATGCGGCGGTAAAGGCACTGTTCCGGAAACTGGACGATTTGCAGGACGGGGATACGATCATTCTGGCAGGCAGTATTCCCAATACCATGCCGTCCGATATCTATGAAAAGATTCCATTGTCACAAAGAGAAAAGGAGATTGGAAATAGAAAGGTACAAAGAGATTTATATTCGGCATTTTTAATTCGAAATGCAGATTTGGATTTTAAACATCCCGACAGAGAAAAATGTGAGTATGAATTTGAATATTTTGCAAAAATGCAGGATCAGTTGATTTTAAAAATGAAGGAAAGTGGATTGTCGATGAGACAATGTTTTGGATTTTAAGAACATACATAAGGCTTCGGCATAGGTCTTTTGCTGAGAAAGTAGTACACGACGTATGAAATCCCATCAGCATAAATCCTGAACACAGTGGCTATAATTCAGTCTATAAGACTGAATGATGCTGCCGGAACTAGTTAAGGAATCCCACGGTTTTAACCGTGGGATGAAAGCCAAGAAACTTTTTGCAATTATCGGACAATGATGTCGAATTTTGTCGAAATGTTGTACAGGCAACTGCTCGTTTTGTGCTTGTGTCCTTGTGTGTTGTATGATATATTGTTTATATCAACAAAGAACATATATTCATATTCGCAGTTAAAGGAGGGCACATATGCATACGGTACAGCTTCTGTTAAAAACATCTAAATACGAACGCCATGAAATCGATCGTCGTTTTCATGCATTGGCACATTTGCATAATGTATGTGTAAAGCATGCCCGTAAATGCATGATACGCCTTCAGCACGATAAGCGATATGCAGAACTCAGACAGTTATACAATGAGCTGGTGAAAAAAGAAAAAATGTCGAAAGAGGAGAAATCGCAAAAGAAAAAATTGGCAAAGCAATTAGCAGCTTGCCGTACCGAACAGGGACTGTCAAAAGCCTCTTTGGAACACTATATAAAAGTCTGTGGAAAGCAATTTTCAAAACTTCTTTCTTCTCAGCAGGTACAGGCAGAAGCAGATCGTGTATGGTGCGGTGTCGAGAGATGTCTGTTTGGAAACGGAAAAGAGCTTCATTTTAAGAAATTGATGGACTTTGATACGATTGGTGGAAAGTCAAATAAAAATGGTGCTCGTTTTGATCTGGATGCAATGTATGTCAATTGGCTTGGACTTTCTCTAAAATGTTATCTTCCAAAATCAGAAAACAGTCTTAGTTATGTATGGGAATCACTGAAAGGAAAAATCAGTTATTGTAATATAAAACGGCTTATGTTTTCTAGTGGATGGCGATACTATGCAGAGATTGTTGTAAGTGGGGCTGCACCGACAAGAGTTTCAATTGGAACATCTACAATGGGAATTGATCCGGGTGTTTCAACAATAGCCGGTGTTTCAGAAGATGCCTGTGTATTGGAAGAACTGGCTCCGAATGCAATCCAGTATGAGAAAAAAATTCAAAAGATTTCTCAGAGGATGGATCGCTCTAGAAAAATCAGTAACCCAAATAAGTATAACGAAGATGGAACTATTAATCGTTCTAATCGTGATCCATGGAAATACTCCAAAAACTATGTAAAAATGTGCCGACTGTTAAAATCATTGTATCGAAAAAAGCATGCTTATATCGTTGACAGTCACCGAGAGCTGTGTAATAAGCTGATAACAATTGCCAGGTATTTCCCTGTTGAAAAGATGCACTTTCAAGCGCTTCAAAAAAAAGCAAAGGAAACCAGACGGCAGGAAAAGAAAACCGAGGTTAAGCAGAAAGATGGCACTGTAAAGGTGATTCAGAAATATAAGCGAAAAAAACGTTTTGGAAGATCCATCAACCGTCGTGCACCTGCAAGATTTCTGCTAGAATTGAAAAGAAAAGCGGAGGCAGTTGGAGGTGTCTATGCAGAAATAGATACAAAGGAATTTAAGGCAAGCCAATACAACCATGTAACGGATACTTATGAAAAGATTCCGTTGTCACAAAGAGAAAAGGAGATTGGAAAGCGAAGGG
>OHDI01000885.1_pt1 | contig 9224 bp, 10 predicted proteins | sample 1566981 | NCBI WGS metagenome assembly OHDI01 (sample SAMEA3879509, study PRJEB24766) | human gut metagenome | biome: human-associated habitat; feature: feces | place: USA | collected 1985/1987 | reverse complement strand
TCCCCCCTGTAGCTCATTGAGCGTGATTTACCGAGATAACGGTGAATTTGATCGGTATCTGTTTCTGGACCGTTGCCCGGATGGTGCTGGTAGATACACTTGTGATTGCAAAAGCGCCTGCCAAGTTGCTGGTGGCAGGAAAGGGAAACGGCATGGCAACCTATTTTGAAGCGCGCGCCTGCCAGCGCTCTAACGCAACCAACTGTGTAGGCGGCAAAACGACGCTCGCCGCCATGGCTTTGGCACGCCTGTGCTATGATACCCTGATGGCGGATGGGCGCAAGGCCGCCGTCGCCGCCAAGGCAGGCGCCTGCACCAAAGCGCTTGAAAACATTGTGGAAGCAAACACCTACCTCTCCGGCATTGGGTTCGAGAGCGGCGGCCTTGCGGGCGCGCACGCCATCCACAATGGCCTGACCGCCATCCCGGAAACCCATTCCCTCTATCACGGTGAAAAGGTCGCGTTCGGCACGCTCGTCCAGCTCGTTTTGGAGGATGAAAAGAGCGAGCAGATTCAGGAGGTCGTCCGCTTCTGCACAGACGTTGGCCTGCCGACAACGCTCGCCGGGCTCGGCATTTCCGAAATCAAGCCGGAGCAGATTCACGCCGTGGCGGAGCTCGCCTGCGCGCCCAGCGATACGCTTGGCAACATGCCCTTTGCCGTCACACCGGACGCTGTTTATGACGCGATCCTCGGCGCGGATGCAATCGGCCGGAAATACGAGGAAATCCACGCCTAAGCCAACAGCAATAGAATCTGCTGCTGCAATCAAAAAGGGTGCGTTGCATCATGCATGAATAAACGCAGAATTAGGAGGACTGTTGCAAAATGAAATATTTTGCAACAGTTCTCTTTTTCGCATCATGGAGGGCTTTCCATGCAGGAAAACAAATATGACAATCCGGTCTTTTTTGAAAAATACAGCCAAATGTCCCGCTCTAAGGAAGGATTAAGCGGCGCCGGAGAATGGGAGACGTTAAAAGACTTGCTGCCCGACTTTGCCGGCAAGCGCGTGCTCGACCTCGGCTGCGGCTATGGCTGGCACTGCATCTATGCCATGGAGCAGGGCGCGAAGAGCGTCACGGGGGTCGACCTCTCTGAAAAAATGCTCGAGGTGGCCCGTGAGAAAACGCGCTTCCCGCAGGCGCGATACCTCCGTATGCCAATTGAGGAAATCAACTTTGCAGAAAACAGCTTTGATATTGTGCTCAGCTCGCTAGCCCTGCACTACGTCGCGTCGTTTGATGCGGTGGCAAAACGAGTCAATCGCTGTCTTGTTGCGGGCGGTTCGTTTGTTTTCTCCGCAGAGCATCCCATTTTTACCGCATACGGTACGCAGGACTGGTATTACGACGCGGACGGCAAGATTCTGCATTTCCCTGTGGACAATTATTTTTACGAGGGCGAGCGTACGGCGCGTTTTCTGGGGGAAGAGGTGGTCAAATATCACAAAACACTGACGACCTATCTCGATGGCCTGTTGACTAACGGCTTCGAAATTCAGCGCGTTGTGGAGCCACAGCCGCCGGCGCATAGGATGGAGCTCGAAGGGATGCGGGATGAAATGCGCAGGCCGATGATGCTGATTGTTGCGGCAAGGAAGAAATAGTGTATCAATGGAACCCATAAAAAATAGCCGGTAGCTAACTGCTTGCGTAAGCGATACGTATCTCTGTGATCTATGTGGTGATGGCGGGCTTTGTTTTGTTACTCGCTACGCTTTGTCATAAAAAATACCGGTGCTCAATAGAACCGGATATTGCTTGATTTTATCATTAAAACAAAAAGAAGCCCCTGATTGAATCAGGGGCTCTCAGCGGCAATCTGCTCTTTATTTTATATAAAACGCGCTTTTGCGCGCATCATTTCCCACCGGCCAATCCTGGATGGGAGGCTGAATCGCCTCCGCCATCCATTCGACATACTGTCGTATCAGGATGTTATCGCAAATCCAGGATTCAACCGATGAAACCCTTGCCGCTCTCCGCCTGCATCAGTGCAGCCAGCTCCAGCGTTTTGCGCAGCCTCTTCCAGCCGCCCATGCGCTTGCTGTGAATCAGCTCATTGAGCGTTCTCTGCTCACTGATGTGCAGATCAGAAGTTCTTTCCATCATTACCAATCACTCCTTTCCTTTGTTCTGGTTTTAGTTTACTACAGTATATCCATCTTGTCAAGTAATATTGCACAACTGACAGTCTCTTCATTTGTGCAAAATGACCAATGCGCATCGATCCACTCTCTTTTTCATTCTTTCCAGTTGTCTTCTTGTCTGCCCACTTCATTTGTGAGATTTGTACAATCCGATCGTTAAAGTTCTGTAACAATCGACAAACGTTAAAGTTTCGTTTAAAAATCGCACCGAAAAGTTTGTGAAAAATTTACCACGAAAAAGGTGCTGACGCATGAGGCATCAAGATACGCAAGGGGTTGAAGCATCGTGAAACAGGATGCTTCAACCCCCTATCTGCCTGATTCCTATATGCCCTTTTTAGCCCGGCAATGCTTCACACAGGGCGGCAAGCTCCTCCATGGAAAGCTTTTCTGCCCGAACGTTCCCCTCCAGCCCTGCCGCTTCAAGCGCGGCGGCCACATCGCCCTTTGGAAGTGCCATCCCGGCGCTGATTGCATTCAGCGCCGTTTTGCGCCGCTGCCCAAAGGCCGCCTTGACCATACGGAAAAACTTTTTTTCATCCGTGAGCGCCACCGCCGGAGCTTGCCGGATCTGAAGGCGAATCACAGCGCTATCCACATTCGGCGCGGGGAGAAAGGAGCCGCGCGACACGGAAAACAGCTTCTCCGCCTGCGCATAATACTGCACCGCAACCGTCACCGCGCCCGCCTCCCGGCTTCCAACCGGGGCGCAGAGCCGTTCGGCCGCCTCCTTCTGTACCATAACGGTGATGGAGCGAAACGGCAGCCGCTCCTCCAGCAGCCGCATAATCACAGGCGAAGTAATATAATAGGGAAGATTTGCGCAGATGGATACCTCCATCCCTGCGAACCGCTCCTTCAAAATCGCGCGCAGATCCGCCTTGAGCACGTCTTCATTGACAATTTCCACATTGTCAAAATCCGCAAGCGTTTCTGAAAGCACGGGGAGCAGCCGCCGGTCCAACTCCAGCGCAACAACCTTGCGCGCCCGCCTGGCAAGCTCTGCCGTCAGCACGCCGATGCCGGGCCCGATCTCCAGCACGCCCTGCCCGTCTGCGCCGCAGCTTTCCGCCATTTGGGGGCAAACGGATGGATTCACCAAAAAATTCTGCCCCAGCGCTTTTGAAAACGTAAACCCGTGCCGGGAAAGCACCTCTCGCACAACGCTGATATCTGTTAAGCTCTGCATGCCAATTCCCTTTCCGCCCGCTTTACAGCAACCTTGAATGATTGATCAGCAGCTCAAATTTCAGGCCGAGATAATCCGCCGATTTTTTACACAGCATCATGCGGTCAAGAAAAATTTCGAAATAATCCATCACAGCGCAGATTTCCGTATCAATCTTCATCCTTAAGACGATTGTTTTTTCCTCTGTGTCGATCTTCAGCTCCGCCTTCTGCACGGCAAAATTCACGCGGTCGTGAATATCGGAGCTCACCGTCTCCTGGTTGCGCACACGAGAGCGGCGCACGTCGCTTTTATCCGCGAGGATCAGTGCCGCGGCGATCGGGCTGACTGCGGCGGCCGTTTTCTCATCGTGGTGGCCGATGGCGGAGACGATCTGCGCCGTTTCATCCGGCGAAAAACCGAGGCGCGAAAGGATCTGGAAGGCGAGGCATGCGCCGTTCTGCGCATGGTAATGGCGGTTGACGAGATTGCCGATATCGTGCATATAGCCCGCAATCTGCGCGAGCTCACACGTGCGCGCATCGTAGCCCAGCTCCCGCAGAATGCGCGAGGCAATGTCAGACGTGCGCAGCGCATGGGGAAAGCCGTGCTCCGTGAACCCCACCGCGCCCAGCACCTCGTTACTGCGCTCAATGTACGTTTTAATTTCAGGATTTTTCCTAATTTCTTCAAAAGTCAGCATGTTTTTTCCTCTCATGATGTGATAAACTCCCTATTGGTTTTCCCGCATTCCTGCGCTATAATGAAAGAAGGGCAAACGGAAAACCTGCCCTATTTTCAAACACCAAGGAGGAGTTTCGTATGACGATTCTGGTCACCGGCGGCGCCGGCTATATCGGCAGCCACACCTGCATTGAATTGCTCAAGGCAGGCTATGAAGTTATTATACTCGATAACTTTTACAACAGCAAGAGGGAAGTCCTGCGCCGCATCGGCGAACTCAGCGGAAAAGAATTCGGCTTTTATGAGTGTGATATTCGTGACCGCGCCGGGCTCGACCGCATCTTCCAGAAGGAGAAGATCGACGCGGTCATTCATTTCGCCGGGCTGAAGGCGGTCGGCGAATCCTGCGTTAAGCCGCTGGAATACTATGAAAACAACGTCGGCGGCACGGTCACGCTCTGCGAAGCGATGCGCGATGCAGGCGTGAAAAAAATGGTATTCAGCTCCTCCGCTACCGTATATGGCATGAACAACCCCTCCCCGCTGCGCGAGGATATGCCCGTGGGTGGCACGACGAACCCCTACGGCACCACAAAGCTCATGATTGAGCATATCCTCCAGGATCTGTATCGGTCTGACAAGGAGTGGGGCATCGCCCTTCTGCGCTACTTTAACCCCATCGGCGCGCACAAGAGCGGCCGCATCGGGGAAGATCCGAATGGCATCCCGAACAATCTCATGCCCTATATTACACAGGTTGCCATCGGTAAGCGCCCGCAGCTCCAGGTTTACGGTGACGATTATGACACGCCGGATGGAACAGGCGTGCGCGACTACATCCATGTAGTTGATCTGGCCCTCGGCCATGTGAAGGCTGTTGAAAAATGCGCGGAAAAGAATGGCGTTGATATCTATAACCTCGGCACAGGCGTTGGTTACAGCGTGCTCGACGTGGTGCACGCCTTTGAGAAAGCTTCCGGCGTAAAAATCGCTTACCAAGTGACTGACCGCCGCCCGGGCGATATCGCCACCTGCTATTCCGATCCTTCGAAGGCGGCGAAGGAGCTCGGCTGGACAGCTGCGCGCGGCATTGAGGAGATGTGTGAGGATAGCTGGCGCTGGCAGAAGCAGAACCCGAACGGCTACCCGGACGAAGCTTAACGGGCAGAAGCGCACAATCGCCAAATCACATAGGCCGCAAAGCGGCCGTACGATTTTCAAAAATCATTTTGATCGGGTGAGCACCTACCGTATGCAAGGCTGAAAGGCGATTGCATACGGTTTTTTTGTGGCTCTCCAATCCACCGTTCTTGGAGGGGACGCAATGATCTTAACAGAAAACAAGCCGAAAAAGGAGCTGGGCGGCATTGCATACACGCTGATCCGGTTTAGCCTGCCGCTGATCCTCAGCGGTATCTTGCAGCAGCTTTATAACTGGGCGGACGCCTTTATCGTCGGCAATGTGGAGGGGGAGCTGGCCCTGGCGGCAATCGGCGCAACCGGTACGGTCGTCAACTTTTACCTGATGGCGATCACCGGCTTTGCGATCGGGCTTGCCATCCTGTTCGCCCAAAAATTCGGCAGTGGCGAAACAGCCGCCATTCCGAAGCTGCTCGCGGCTTTCTCGATTCTCCTCGGGCTCAGCTTTGCCCTGCTTGCAGCGGTGGGGATTGGGCTTACCGCCCCGCTGCTGCGCCTGATGCACACCACGCCGGATACCATCCAGTTGGCGGAAAACTACTTAAAGATCATTTTTGCAGGCGTACCCTTCCTCGCCGTCTATCATGTGTATTCCGCCGCGCTGCGTGGCATTGGCGACAGCCGCGCGCCATTTCTGGCCATTCTTTTCTCTTCCGTTCTGAATGTCGCACTGGATCTGCTCTTCGTCGCCTGGCTGCATTGGGGTGTGGAAGGGGCCGCCGCCGCAACGGTTCTCTCCCAGGCGGCAATGACGGTGTTTTTGATCGCCTACGCCGCCAAAAAACACGCCTTGCTGCGCTTGAGCGCAGGCAAAGGGAGGATGGATCGGGCTCTGCTGGCGCAGGGCGTGCGGCTGGGGCTGCCGCCCATGATCCAATCCAGCGTCAGCGCCTTCGGGAGCCTTCTACTGCAAAATTTCATGAATGGGTTCGGCACCCAAACCGTGGCGGCGATCACTACAGCATACCGGGTAGATTCCATTATCCTGCTGCCCATCATCAATCTCGGTTCCGGCATTTCCACCATCGTCGCCCAAAGCTATAGCGCGGGTGAAAAAAAGCGCGCTCAAAAAACATTCACCGTCGGCACGCTCCTGATGGCGGCGGTTTCCCTCCTGTTGACGGGGTTGGTCATCCCAACCGGCGGCCCGATCATCAAACTGTTTGGCGTTGGGCCGGAGGCCACCGCCATCGGGCAGAATTTTTTCTACCACATTGCCTGTTTTTATCTGGTTTTCGGCTTGGCGACTGCAGCCCGCGGCTATCTGGAAGGGCTGGGGGATGTGCTTTATTCCAGCATTGCGGGCATTGTGTCGCTGGCTTCACGCATCATCGCTTCGTATGCAATGGCTGCCCGCTGTGGAAATTTGGTGATCGCCTATGCCGAGGCATTCTCCTGGGGCGTGCTGCTTTTGCTCTATCTCGTGCGTTTGATATGGAAGGGGCATAATGCCAAACAAGCAAAAACTTTCTGTCATGCTGTTTAAGAGAGCCCGTAAAACGCCAGCAATTCCTTTGATATTACGGAAAGGGATCCTTCCGGTGGACGCATTGAAGCGCTCCACACAGAGGGATCCCTTTTCCCGATCTCTGCTTTCTCTCCCCTTTTTGCGGCAACGAAAAAGGCCGTTGCCTATACCCTTGTGAGCAATGATTGCAGGGTCGCCTGCGCGTCGCCGAGCAGGAGCGATACGCCCGGCTTGTGGTAAAGCGGGTTTTCCACGCCCGCATATCCGGGTTTTAAATCATAATTGCAGATAATCACGTGCTTCGCCTGATCGACGCTTAAAACCGGCATGCCGTAGATCGGCGTTCCCTCCGCCGTATTCGCCGCGGGATTCACCACATCGTTCGCGCCGATGACCATGGCCACATCGCATGCCTTGAATTCGTCATCAATCGCATCCATTTCATAGAGCTGTTCGTAGGGCACATCCGCCTCGCACAGCAGCACGTTCATATGCCCCGGCATCCGGCCCGCTACGGGATGGATGGCGAATTTTACTTCCTTCCCCTGCTGTTCGAGCTGATCGGCAAGCTGTTTGACCAGCTTCTGCGCCTGCGCAAGCGCCATGCCGTAGCCGGGCACGATGATGACCTCTTTTGCCTCGTGCAGCCACTCGCCCGCCTCCTCCTCCGGTGTTTCCGCGGTTTTCGCCGCGCCGGCGGGCGCTGCCTGCGCCGCGCTTTCATCCAGTCCGCTGCAAAGTGCCTGGAGCGTATCCTTTGCGTCGCCCAGCAGCAGGCTCACGCCCTCTTCCCTGTGGTAGAGCGGGTTCTCCACCCCGGCATAGCCGGGTTTTAAATCGTAATTGCAGATGATCACATGCTTCGCATCCGCCACATTGAGCACCGGCATGCCATAGATCGGCGTGCCCTCCGCCGTATTCGCCGCGGGGTTCACCACGTCATTTGCGCCGATGACGAGCGCCGCGTCGCACGACTGAAACTCATCGTTGATGGCATCCATCTCATAGAGCTGCTCATAGGGCACATCCGCCTCGCACAGCAGCACATTCATGTGCCCTGGCATCCGCCCTGCCACCGGGTGGATGGCGAAGCGCACCTGCGCGCCGCGTGCTTCCAGCCGGTCGGCAAGGAGCTTTACCGTTTGCTGCGTAGCCGGGCACGATAATCACATCTTTCGCCTGCCGGAGGATTTCCGCAGGGGATGCTTTTTCACAGGCCGCCTGCTCTGTCGGAACCGCCTGCGCCTCTTTTGCCGCTGCCGCCGGCTCCGCTTTCTCCCGCTTTGCCGGGGCGGAGGTTTTGCCCAGCAGAATATCGCCCAGATGGCGGTTCATCGCGCGGCACATGATCTGCGTGAGCAGCAGGCCGGAGGCCCCCACCACGCCGCCGATGGCCACGAGCAGTGGGTCTCCAATCGCCATGCCCGCAATCGCGCCCGCCACGCCCGAAAGCGAATTGAGCAGCGAGATTGTAATCGGCATATCCGCGCCGCCTACGCGGATGGCGAACGCCACGCCAAAGAAACCGCTGAAGCACAGGCAGAGCAGGATGCTGGCCCACACCGGCACCGCGGGCACAGCCGTCAGCACCACTGTTACAGCCGTGAGCACAATTGAGAACCCAACGATTGCGGAATGCCCCCTCCAGACAACCGGGCGCTGGGAGATCAGCTTTTGCAGCTTTCCAGCGGCAATGAGGCTGCCGGTCAGCGTAATCATACCGACCGCGAGCGCAAGGCCCGCTGTGACCAGAGAGAATATCCCAGTGAGCCCCTCCATCAGCGAAACCGCGGCAACCAGCGCCGAAGCCGCGCCGCCAAAGCCGTTTAGCAGGGCGACAGCCTGCGGCATCTGGATCATCTTGACGCGGTAGGCGCCAACTATCCCTACCGCCAAACCCAGCGCAAGGCACACCCAAAGCCCGGCCTGTGTGAGCAGGTGGTATTTGTAAAGCGTGACAAAAATGGCGGCAGCCGTGCAGGCGGCGCTCAGCGCGTTGCCGGCCACTGCGGTTTTTACCCGGCTCATCATTGCAATGCCGCCCAGCACGCCGCAAACCAGCACGCCGCAGACGATGTAATAAACGAGGTTACTCATCCACCTTCCCTCCCTTGCCTGCCTTATGGCGGAACATGCGCAGCATCCGGTGCGTCACACCAAAGCCGCCCGCCACATTGAGCATCGCCAGAACGATCGCTACAAACCCCAACGCCTTGCTGCTCATGGATACGGCGGCCAGCGCGCCGAGCACCGTAATGCCGGACAGCGCGTTCATGCCGGACATCAGCGGCGTGTGCAGAAGGCTGGGCACGTTTTTAATCAACAGGTACCCCACAACCGTGGCAACCACAAAAATCAGCACCAATAGGATCGGGTGCATCTGAATCCTCCTCTCAAAAGGGCGACAACGTTTTTACGTGCCGCCGCCCCTCTCTCATGATGGGAAACCGGTCAAATCCCCATGGCCTCTCTTGCGCCGGCATGGACGATCTCACCATCGATCGTCGTCAGCGTTTTTGCAATGATCTCATCCCCGCGCTGCAACACGATC
>OHDI01000880.1_pt1 | contig 9305 bp, 7 predicted proteins | sample 1566981 | NCBI WGS metagenome assembly OHDI01 (sample SAMEA3879509, study PRJEB24766) | human gut metagenome | biome: human-associated habitat; feature: feces | place: USA | collected 1985/1987 | reverse complement strand
CTATTTATGGTGCAAGCAATCCAGAACAATATCGTCATATGATTTTTACTTTGCGAACTGGACAAATCATAGAAAGAAATGAATTGATGTTGGCATTGGTCCATCAACAATATAAGCGTAATGATACAGATCCATTAAGAGGGACTTTTAGAGTACGTGGGGATGTCATTGAAATTACACCAGGTCATACGGATCGTTATTTAATTCGTATTGAAATGTTTGATGATGAAGTGGAAAGAATCTGTGAAGTGGATCCAGTAACAGGACATGTCAATCAGTCTTATCAGTTATATATTATTTATCCAGCTAACGGCTATGCGACAAGTATGGATATCATCAATCATGCAGCAGACACAATTCAAGAAGAATTGGATGAAAGATTGGCTTATTTTGATGAGCAGGGTAAACCCTTAGAAAAAGAGCGTTTGGAACAACGATGTCGCTACGATATAGAAGCATTAAGAGAATTTGGCGTATGCCCAGGTATTGAAAACTATTCAAGGCATATTGATGGCAGAAAACCAGGCGAAAGACCGTATACACTATTTGATTATTTTCCAGATGATTTCTTACTTGTGGTAGATGAAAGTCATGTTTCTTTACCACAAATTCGTGGCATGTATAATGGAGACCGTGCAAGAAAACAAATATTGGTAGATTATGGCTTTAGACTTCCAAGTGCTTTAGATAATCGACCTTTGCGTTTTAATGAATTTGAGGGGTTGATTAAAAATGCCATCTTTGTATCCGCAACACCAGGAGATTATGAACTGGATCAAACGCATGGGGAAATTGTTGAACAAATCATTCGTCCAACAGGTCTTTTAGATCCGGAAGTCGAAGTGCGTCCTATTGAAGGTCAAATTGATGACTTAGTAGATGAAATCAAGGAGCGCATTGAAAAACATGAAAGAACTCTGATTACGACGCTAACGGTTCGTATGGCCGAAGATTTAACTTCGTATTTAAAAAATATGGATTTAAAAGTAGCGTGGCTACACCATGAAGTTACAACGATTGAACGTACGGAGATCATTCATGATTTACGCCAAGGTAAATACGATGTACTTGTAGGTATCAACTTATTAAGAGAAGGTTTGGATATTCCAGAAGTCAGCTTGATTGCGATATTAGATGCGGATAAAGAAGGTTTCTTAAGATCAAGACGATCATTGATTCAGATTATTGGTCGTGCGGCACGTAATGCCAAAGGTAAAGTTATTATGTATGCCGACAAAATTACGGAAAGTATGCAGGAAGCTATAGATGAAACCGCAAGACGTAGATCGATACAGATGGAATATAATGAAAAACATGGAATTGTTCCAAAGACAATTATCAAACCAATCCATGATGTCGTTCGTTCTAAAGAAACAAAGGAAATGGCAGCTAAGTATTTGAAGAAGAAAAAGTTGCCGGCAAAACAAAAGGAAAAGATGATCAAAGAATTGGAGCAGGAAATGAAAGAGGCAGCTCGTACTTTAGATTTCGAAAGAGCAGCACAATTAAGAGATATCTTATTTGAGATGAAAGGTGAAAAATAACATGATTCAAAAAAAGAATGGAATTGTCGTAGTAGGTGCGATTTTTGTGGATATTAAAGGCTTTCCACAAGATATATATGTTCCTGATGGGAGAAATGCAGGATATATTGAGTATATTCATGGTGGTGTAGCACGAAATGTTGTAGAAGATATTGCGAATTTAGGTTTAAACTCAACATTTGTTAGTATTGTTGATAATACGGCATTAGGAGAAGATGTTAAACAGAGATTGCAAAATCGAAATGTGAATACAGATTATATGAAATCTATCGAAAACGGTATGGGTACATGGCTAGCTGTTTTTGATCATAATGGAGAATTAGCGGGTTCAATATCTCATCGTCCGAATTTAATGCCAATCTATTCAATTTTAGAAGAAAATGGAGACGCAATTATTGAAAATAGCGATTCTGTGGTGGCTGAAATAGATATGGATGAGGAAATTGTTGAAAAAGTTGTTTATTTATGTCAAAAACATAATAAAAAATTATTTGGTGTTGTCAGCAATATGAATATTGCGATTGAAAGAAAAGATCTTTTGAAGCAATTTGATTGTTTGATCTGTAATCAATTAGAATCGAGTATTCTTTTTTCAAGAGATTTTAAAGAGATATCAGCAGAAGAATTAAGTCATACATTGATTGATGAACTGCAGCAATCCGAATTTAACTCTTTGATTGTAACACTTGGTGAAGCGGGATCTTTATATGTGAAAAACAATGGTGAAAGCGGCTTTTGTCAGGCTCGTCAAATCGAGGTAAAGGATACAACAGGAGCAGGAGATGCATTTTGTGCTGGGACAAGTGCTGGACTAACTTATGGTAAGAGTATGCTTGAGGCTATGAAGATAGGTAGTCATTTAGCTAGTTCTGTCATAGCTTCGTGTGAAAATGTATGTCCTTGTTTTTCGCAAGATAAATTTGATATTGTGAAAAAATAAACAAATTAGTTGCATGATGGAAGATTATGTGTTATTTTATTTGCGAACATAGATTCAATGAGTTCTTCGGGGCAGGGTGTAATTCCCTACCGGCGGTAAAAGTCCGCGACCCACGCAAGTGGCTGACTTGGTGTAATTCCAAGACCGACAGTATAGTCTGGATGGTAGAAGACACAAAAGTATTTTTTGTATTTTTTAGACCCTGAGAAGATTTTTCTTGGGGTTTTCCTTTTGGAAGAGCTTATCCGAATCAAAAGGAGGTAAAAAGATGAAAAAATGGAATGTTCAAACAATTGTATTAACGGCGATGCTTGCAGGTCTTGCAGGAGCTTTGATGTCACTGGAATTCTCTTTACCAATGATGCCACCATTCTACAAGATTGATTTTAGTGATGTACCAAGTATTATTGCTCTATTTAGTTTAGGTCCTGTATCTGCCACTTTAGTAGAAGTTATTAAATTAGTTGTAAAAGTTGTGACTGTAGGAACAAATACAGCTTATGTGGGTGAACTCGCAAATCTTTTAGGCATTGTTCTATTTATTTTACCAACATGGTTTGTGTACAAGAAGATGAATAAGACAAGAAAAGCTGTTATTGTCTCTTTAATTGTTGGAATTCTAATTCGTACCGTATTCGCATGTTTCTGTAATGCATGTATTACTTTGCCACTATATGCCAAAGCTATGGGAATGCCGTTAGATTCTGTTGTGCAGATGGTAGGTTCTGTAAATCCAAGTATTAAAGATTTAACTTCATTTATTGCACTTGCGACAATTCCATTTAACTTGATCAAAATCTCAGCTAACTACATCATTGGATATTTCTTGATGGAAAGATTGGCTGCCATTCGTCCAAGCTTTAAATTTATTTACGAGGCAAAATAAGTATGATTTGTAAGTATCAAGAATTAACACGTTTAGAAATGGAACAAGTTGATCGAGAAAACACAATTGTTTTGATTCCATTAGGGGCATTAGAACAACATGGAAATCAAGCACCACTTGGTACGGATACACTCATTGCCACAGCTATGTGTGACTATATTGAAAAAGAGTTAAAGGGCGAGGACATAAATTTATTGTTGTTTCCAGTCATTCCAGTCGGATTGAGCACGGAACATAAAGAGTTTTGTGGCTCCATTACATTTAAACCTATGACTTACTATCATATGTTGTATGACATATGTGAAAGTCTAGCTCATCATGGCTTTAAAAAATTGGTTCTTCTTGTATGTCATGGTGGAAATGCACCGGTCGCCAATTTGATTTCTAGAGAAGTAAGAAGTGATTTTAAAGTGTATCCATTTGTATTAAACTCAGGAGCCTTTGATCATCCAGCTGTAAAGGCAACGATTTCTAAAGGGAATACTTTTGATTTTCATGGCGGAGAAATGGAAACTTCCATGGTCATGGCAATTGATGAAAGTTTAGTTAAGTTAGAAACAAGTGAAAAGGGTATTCCTAAAAATACAGCTATGAAAGCACATTTGTCTTGGCTTGCATCGGATTGGGTAACTGAGCAGCAAAAACCAATTGGGATTGGTGGAGATCCAAAGGGTGCGACTAAAGAAAAAGGAGAAATCATTTTATCAATTAGCGCAAAAGAAATTGTTAAGGATTTGATTTTAATTCGTGACTTTAAAGAATAATATTTTGAAACGGTTTACATTTGATAAAAATGCGTTCACTCTTTATAATTATAAGTATGATAAAAGTAGCCATATTAGAATATGAAAAAGAAACTAAGGACATCGTTTTTCAATTATCTAAATTGTTTATGCATGAGGATTGGTGTTTTCGTCATTACTTAAAGGCGAGTGATCTGGCAAAACGGATGAAGGAAGAAGAGTATCAATTATTTGTGTTTGATGAAATGTTTAAGACGAGTCGAATTGAAAGTGTATTTGTACATGATAATCCCAATGCGATTGTGATTTATGTGTGTGAAAATCCAATTAAGACGCGTGGCGATGATGAAAGAAGTCGTGTGTTCTATATTTCAAAAGAAAATATCGCAGATGACATTTCAGCTTATGATCAAATGATTCGTTCGCAATGTATTCAAAGTCATGTATATGAATTTAATTATGATGGAGTTCGTATGAATCTTTCGTATGAAGATATCTACTATTTGGAAAAGAATGAAAAGATGGTGTATTTCTATACAAAAAAAGGCGTTTTCCATAAGCGTGATAGTATGAATGCACTTGAAGAAGTGTTTAAAGAGTTTGGCTTTTTACGAGTACACGTATCCTATATTGTGAATTCTAAATATATTGTGGCTTGGTATAAAGATGAAGTTGAGCTTATAAACAAGGTTCTGATTCCTGTTTCGAGAGGAAAAAAGCGAAAGATATCGATGAAATAACCGGTTTTACCAGTAAAAAGGCGAGTTTTACCACTTGCCTTTTCTTTTTGATTTTGTTGGTTATAATGAAAGTGTAAAGAGAAGTAAGAGCAGAGAAAACTTCTCTTAAGACAAAAAGAGAGCGGTGAGAAGATGACAATAACATAGAGTTGAAACGGAAAGTTTTAACTATAAAAAGTTGAAGCTATGGAGAGAAGGCTCCAAAGGTTAAGCTAGAGGAATTCTAGAAAAAACATTCAATGGAACTTAACAAGAAAAGGAAATAGGATTTAGATAAAGGGTTTTTATCGAGTGAATAATCACAAAAAGGATAGAGTACTTGGAATGTTAAGGATATCATCCAATCTAGATCATGGAACTTAAAGATACTCATATATGGTCATACTTGAGAAAATGCTTAAGGAAAATGAATAGAATAAAATCATAATGTGGATGATACAAAAATTGGATAAGGTAGAAAAGTTATCCGGTTTAAAAAAAAGTGAATAAATAAATCAGAGCAGATGGAATGTCTGCTCTAATTTTTGTATAATTGTCTCGGTGATGAAGATATGGAAATTAACTATTATGATAATCCATTCGCATCCAAAAGAACGAATGTGATTGCACGAAATGGTGTAGTTTGTACAGGAAATAATTTAGCTACACAAGCTGGTTTAAGAATGCTTATGCAGGGTGGAAATGCCGTAGATGCGGCCATTGCGACGGCAGCTTGTTTGACGGTTGTAGAACCATGTTCAAATGGGCTTGGATCCGATGGATTTGCGATTGTATGGATGAAAGATAAGATGTATGGTATGAATAGTTCAGGCCATTCTCCATATGCGATTTCGGCAGATAAAGTGGATGAAATTCCAAAACGAGGATGGATTCCAGTTACGGTGCCTGGTGCAGTCAAGGGTTGGAAAGCTTTAAGTGAAAGATTTGGCTCTTTGCCGTTTAAAAAGTTATTAGAACCTGCCATTGATTATGCAAGAAATGGATATCCAGTCAGTGCAGAGATTGCTCGTATGTGGAAAAAAGCATTAAATGCGATTCCAAATAGTGAAGAGTTTAAGGGCTGGTATGAAACTTTTACTTTTGATGGAAAAACACCAGAACCAGGACAGATGATTTGCATGCCAAAACTTGCGGATGCACTAGAAAAGATTGCTGATACAAATACAGATGCTTTGTATTATGGAGAGTTGGCAGATCGTATTGATGAAGAATCTAAAAGATTTGGTGGATTCTTACGAAAACAAGATTTAGAAGATCACAAGGTTGAATGGGTCAATCCAATTCATGTAGATTATCATGGCTATCAAGTGTGGGAATTACCTCCTAATGGACAGGGCATTGTGGCTTTAATGGCTTTGAATGTTTTAAATAATTTTCAATTTAAAGATAGAGATGTGGATTGTATTCATACGCAGATGGAAGCTTTAAAAATGGCTTTTGCGGATGCCAAAGAATATGTTACAGATCCTAAATGTATGAATATGCCAGTGGATGATTTGATAAGTGTTGATTATGGTAAACAAAGAGCAAGTCAAATTGGTCATTTGGCTTTGCCACCAAGGGTAGATAAGCCGCATGGCTCCGGTACAGTCTATTTGTGCACAGCAGATAAAGATGGCAATATGGTTTCATATATTCAATCAAACTATATGGGATTTGGTAGTGGCATTGTCGTAGATGGAGTTTCCTTACAAAATCGTGGATATGATTTTAGTTTAGATCCATCTCATGTGAATTACTTGATGCCTCATAAAAAGACGTATCATACAATTATTCCTGGTTTTTTGACAAAAGATGATAAACCAGTTGGGCCTTTTGGTGTAATGGGCGGTTATATGCAGCCACAGGGACATATGCAAGTTGTCACAAACATGATTGATTTTCATTTAAATCCACAGATGGCTTTAGATGCCAAACGATTTCAGTGGATAGAGAATATGAAATTTATTGTTGAGCCAGGCTTTGATGAGAATATAATTACTGAATTAAAGAAACGTGGTCATGAAATTGAAATAGAGTCCGAATTAGCAATGTTTGGGCGTGGACAAGTCATTATTCGATTAGAAAATGGTGTCTATGTTGCAGGATGTGAATCAAGGACGGATAGTAATATTGCTTGTTATTAAAATTATGTGATAAAATCATAGTAAATAGAAAAGTTGAGGAACTATATATGAAGCTTTTAGCTACAGATTATGATGGTACTTTACGTTATGCACAGGATGTAATGCCAGAAGATTTAAAGTCGATTGAAGAATGGAAAAATAAGGGGAATAAATTCGTAATCGTTACGGGTCGTTCTAAAGAATCGATTGATGCGCAAATTAAATTATTTAATTTGCCATGTGATTATTTGATCACAAATAATGGTGGTATGGTTTTTGATGAGAATGGAAATGTTTTACTATCAAATTATTTAAATTTTGATGTTTGCGTAGATATTTTACACAACATAAAAAAATTGGATAGCGTAATTAGTTATGTTGTAAATGATGGTATTCACCGCCATCGTATTGTTTTACAGTCTGATGCTGTAGATCATCGCTATCCAAATTTAAAACCAGATGTTACAGAGGCAGAATTGTTAGATATGAGCCATTTTGCACAAATTGTCTTATCTATGGAAGATACGGATTCAGCTTTAGAAGTTGCTAGTAAGATCAATGATTTGTATTATGAACAAGTTGTTGCATACCCAAATAATTTTGTCGTTGATATTGTACCAAAAGGTATTTCAAAAGCAACGGGTTTAGATTTCTTGATTGCGTATGCCAATATTAATGAAGATGATGTATATACAATTGGTGATGGACATAATGATATTCCATTGATTGAGTTTGGTGTTCATGGATCTGTAATGTCTTGTGCAGATGAAGATGTAAAAGCACATGCGCAAGTAGAGTATGATTCTGTAAGTGATTTAATTTCAAAAAATATGTAAAAAATAAGGGGGTATTTTAGATGAGTTTCAGCTTATCTGATATTACATTCCTAATTCGATTATTATTGGATATTTTAGTAGTATGGGGATTGATATATTCTGGACTTAGAATTGTTCGTAATAATTCACGTACAATTCAACTTGTGAAGGGTGTATTGATTATCGTTTTAATCAAGGCTTTAGCTGTATGGCTAGGCTTAAATGCTTTAAATTATTTGATTGAAATGTTCTTGAATTGGGGAGTTGTCGTTATTTTGGTTGTTTTCCAACCTGAAATTCGTGGTATGTTGGAGAAAGTTGGTAAAACAACAGCTATCTTAACAACGGATGTCTCCGTTTCACAAATTCAACAGATGATCAATGAATTGGTAGAGGCATGTACAGAAATGTCAAAATCAAAGACAGGAGCCTTGATTTCTATCGAAAGAACACAGAGCTTGTCCGATTTTATTCGTACAGGAATTGTGATGGATTCGGAAGTCTCAACTGAATTATTAGGAACAATATTTCAGTATGGAACACCAATGCATGATGGTGCTGTTATTATTAGAGGAAACAGGGTTGTGGCGGCAACATGTTATCTTCCGCTTTCTGATAATATGGAACTGAGCAAACAGCTTGGAACGCGGCACAGGGCAGGTGTGGGGATCAGTGAGCAGACAGATTCTGTTACGATCATTGTATCAGAGGAAACCGGTCAGGTATCTGTAGCGCAGGGAGGAAAGCTGACCAGAGGTGTAAACAGTGCAAAACTCAGAGAAATCCTGGTCAGAGCGCAGAATAAGCAGGTTGTAGACAACAGCAAACTTCGCCATTTACTGAAAGGAAGAGTGAAGCATGAAGAAGCGAAAAATAACAGATAATATACCTCTGAAAATCATGTCTGTCGCAATAGCTGTTGTGCTATGGCTGATCGTTGTAAATATAGATAATCCGACAGGAACCAATTACTATACGCTCAATGATGTGGAACTGATCAACAAGGAATATGTGGAATCTTCAGATACCATCGGTAAGATGTGTATGCCGGAACAGAACCAGGATTCCATAAAAGTCGCGATCACTGCAACCAAGAAGATCAGAGACAAGATCAAAGTCACAGACATCTCTGCGGTAGCTGATCTTCAGCAGGCGGTAAGCCTGGATACAAATCCGGTTATGGTTCCTATTACCGTTACCTGTTCTGTACCGGGGGTATCTCCCAGTGATATCAAAGTTACTCCTCAGAATCTCAGTGTAAATCTTGATGAAAAAGAGACACAGGAGTTTGTGGTAAATGTCAGCAGAGGTGATACGAAACCGGGCAAAGATTATGAAGTAGGAAGTCTGACTGCCAGTCCGGAGAAAGTAAGGATTACAGGCCCGAAGACGCTGATCAATAAAATAGATAAGGTAAATGCTTCCATCGATGTAGATGGAGCAATGGAAGATGTGACTCAGGAGACCGATGTCAAGATCATTGATAAGAACGGTGAGGAATTTACCGATACAGACATGGGTTATCTGAATGT
>OHDI01000878.1_pt1 | contig 9325 bp, 5 predicted proteins | sample 1566981 | NCBI WGS metagenome assembly OHDI01 (sample SAMEA3879509, study PRJEB24766) | human gut metagenome | biome: human-associated habitat; feature: feces | place: USA | collected 1985/1987 | reverse complement strand
AAAAATGAATAAATCTCGTTTTAAGATTGCTTTGATACAATTTCATGGTTGCTAAATGTTAATGCTTGAATTCTGATCAATTGGGGGGATGAAAAAAATAAGGATTATGATTCGATATTCAAATTTAAGGTAGATTTAAGATTTTTTGTATAAAATTCATAAAAAGTGAAAAAACATTACTAAAAAAGACAAATACAAACGTTTGTCAATCTGTATAATCATTAATGTAAGCGTTTAACAGTTACATAGAGTACCCAATCGTTTGATTAGATGCTTTTTTAATTGGAAAACGTAAAAAAAAGGAATTGCGACGAGCTAATAATAGAAAGGACATAAGACAATTCCTATCCTAATTTTACAATTAGGATTCCTCGTCATGTAGTCATGAAATATAACTCATTATGCAAAAGTGCATTAGCTGTTGCAGCCTTGTGTACTGCATTTGGGACTATCGTTCCATTTAGCAATACGTATATTGAAGCTCAAGAAACAGACTTAAGCACAGAACAAAAAAATGGTACTGTTGGATTAACACAAGAAAAAGATAACTATACTTTTGGTAACGGTTACTTAAAACGTACATTCTCTATCAAAGATGGTAAGCTAAAAACTGAATATTTAACAAACTATCGCACATCTGGAGAAACTAAAATGACACCAGCTTCTAGTGAAGAGTTTGTGATTGAAACAATGGAGAACTCTCAAGAAGCAGCTGGATTTAAAGCTCCCGAACAAAAGTTTACAGAAAAAGAAAAATGGAAAGCAACAGCTGACAGTGTAGCAACGAATGAAGGAACTAATGGAAGCGCTCAATTGATTTTTGATGGTGATGCTAGTACATATTATCACTCACAATACGCCAATCCAGGTGATAAAGATTCTTATGAATGGCCTCATAACATTTACATTGATTTTGGTAAAAAGCTTGAAGGCATAAATTCATTGGCTTACCATAAGCGTTTGCATCAGGGTAATCCAACTGAAGCAGGTCATATCAAAGAGTATGAAGTATATGCATGTAAAACAGAAGCGGATTTAAAAGATAGTACTAAAGGTACGTTAGTAGCATCAGGTACCTTTAAATCTGATAATAAAACAAAAGTAGAATATGCCAATTTTAATGAAGCAGTTAATACACAATATTTAAGATTTGTAGTTAAAAGTTCTTACGGGACAAAAGATCACAAATATGTTACATCTATTGGAGAATTAGAATTCTATAAAGATAAGGCTCAATTCCCTGAAAAATCTGCTTCACAGATTAAATCAAGTAACTTGACTGTTGATGGAGATCCAGTGGTTGGTGAAGCAAATGGTTATAAAACATTAACGTTTAAATTCAAACCTGTAACTGCTCGTAATGTTCAATATACAATTAAAGAAGTGATTTCAATGAAGGATGGAGAATCTTTCATGCGAAAACACTTAGAGATTGAAGTTCCTCAAGAACAGGCAGAACAAGCTAAAATTAAATATATCGATTTAGAAAATATGAATTTTCAAGATAGTGATGTAAAAGGTAATGGTTCTAACCAATCAACAGATACAAACTATTGGACAATTCAAGAATTACAAGATAATCCGCATATGGCAAATATGAAAGGTGATTATCTTGAATTAGGTCAGCCTTATTATGTTGGATCAATGTATTGGGGATGTGAATTCCCTCAAGCGGAAAATAAAGTTCGTGATAAAAAAGGATTTATTCGTTATCACTATGGTAAGAATTTGGTGGTAGAAAACGATAAGTCCGATGGACAGTTCCACAACTATAACAACTATAACAACGCAAACGGTCAATCTGGAAAGATGATCACTTGGGATGCTGTTGTAGGTGCTGCACGTAGCACAGACTATCAAGTTGTTCAGTCTGATTTCTATGAATATATTGAAACTATCGCTACAAAAACAGGATTTAGACAACAGTTTAACTCTTGGTACGATAATATGAAGGATATCACTGATTCAAATATCCAGGAAAGTTTCAACGAAATTGAAAAAGGCTTTACACAATATGGTGTTAATCCATTAGATTCTTATGTAGTTGATGATGGATGGACAAATTATAGTTCGTTCTGGGATTTTGATAGAAGTGCAAATAAATTCCCTAATGAATTGTATAATTCAAGTTCCCAAGTAAATAAGATGGGTTCTAACTTTGGTTTATGGTTAGGTCCTCGTGGTGGATACGGTACAGAACGTCAAATCGCAAATTATATCGCAAATAATAATTTAGGATCTCGAAATGAAAATTCTGGAAATGATATTAACGTTTCTGATGGTCGTTATTTGGATAAATTAGTTAATGATATCTTTGTTGATTATCAAAATAAATTCGATATTAACTATTGGAAATTAGATGGTATGTTGTTAGAACCATCAACAAATTCGTCTAATGCCCATACAACAACAGACAAATTGTGTACAATTTCTGAAACATATGAGCGTTGGACAGACATGTTCGAAACAATGCGTAAAAATCGCCCAGATTTATGGATCAACATGACTTCATATGCAAACCCAAGTCCATGGCATGTACAGTGGGTAAATAGTGTATGGATGCAGAATACTGGTGATACTGGATATTCGAATAAATTTAATAGTAGCCATGAAGAACAGATGTTAACATTCCGTGATGGTGACTATTATGAATTCTTTACAAATAATCAGTGGCAGTTACCGAACAAATACTTCTATAACCATGATCCAGTTTATGCAAAAACAGCTCATAATGTTCCAGGTGGTCCGGGCCGACAAATTGAATATACAACTGATGAATTACGTAATCACCTGTACATGTTAGGTACTCGTGGTACTGCATTCTGGGAATACTATTATTCACCATCTATGTTTGATGATGAAAAATGGCAAGTAAATGCCGAAGCTGCAAATTGGATTGAAGATAACTTTGATATACTTCAAAAATCAAAAATGTTTGGTGGAGATCCAGAAAATGGTGATGTATATGGTTACTCTTGTTGGAATGGAAACCAAGGTATTGTTTCAATTCGTAACCCTAAAAATGTTGAACAAACATATACTCTTAAATTAGATGAAAAAGTTGGCGTTTCAAGCGGAGTGAAAAACGTTTATGGAAAAGTAGTTGTTGGTGATCAATCTCGTCAAACAAATGATTCTGTATCTCACAACACAGAATTGACTTATACATTAAAACCAAAAGAAGTATTGATTGTTCAATACGGTGCTCAAGATGGAACACCAGCAAAAATTGAATCAATGCTGATAAAAACAAGGTAAGTGTTACATTTGATGAAAGAATTCAAACTCCAAAAGCAGGTAACTTTACTGTAGATGGAAATAAGGTTACTGATGTTAAATTGGATGCTGACTTACGTACTGCAGTACTTACTGTAGAAAAAGAGTTAGAAGATACTTCGGATGTTACAGTAAAAGTAAATGGAGTAAAAGATGTTGTAGGCAATGTATCAAAAACAGATTTCACTGATGATTACTATGCAAAAGATTTGATTAATGGAATTGGAAAAACTACATTAGATGGAAAACCAATTGATAAAGGAAATAAATATGCATTAGACGGAACACGTGGATTCACTGTATCTGGTGAAATCAATACGACTCAAACAAATGCTGAAATTGCAAGACAAGATGGAGCATTTACTGTTGGTATTGATGGTGATGGATATTTAACATTCAACTTTAATGGAATGAGTGTTAATTCAAAACATACTGAAAAGACACGTCAAAATGATGGCTCAGTTACAGAATCTGTTGAAGGAATTATTGCAGATGGAAAGAAACATCAATTTGCGGCTGTTAAAGAAGAAAATGGTATGATCAAGCTTTATATGGATGGTGAACTTGTCAACTCAACATATGATGCTTCAAAAGTAAATCCTAATGTTTCGAAAGGAAGCTTAGTATTTGGTGATGGCTTAACAGGAGATGTTGAATATGTTACATTACATGACAAAGGATTAGGTTTTGATGAAGTAGGTGAATTAAAACCAGAGGAAAATGTTGAACGTAATGTTGTTAGCTCTTCGACTAATAAAAAAGTTAAGATTTCAGCTTATGATGTAACTGAAGATAAAGCAGTGGCTGAAAAATCAGATCGTCCATTTAATTATTTGAATGATGGAAAGAAAGATACTAGTAATTATTTAGAGCTTAAGGATACATCTGATGGTCAAAGACATTCTAGATATGTTCAAGTCGATTTAGGTGAGGAATATGAAATAAATAAAATTCATTTAACTCGTTATTATGATGATGGAAGAACATATGGTCCAACAGTTATTGAGTTAAGTAAAGATGAAAATTTTAAAGAAAAAGATCAAGTATATAACTCTGATACAACTGGAACTGTTCATAACAGAGGTGAAGGTGCTGATCCGTTATACAGTGAAACATCAGCAGGTAAGACAATAGAATTTGAAAAGAAGACTGCTCGTTATATTCGTGTTTACGTAAGTGGAAGATCGGATCGAGAAGGTACTTCTGATCATATCGTTGAGTTAGAAGCTTATGGTGTAAAAATAAATGCAGATTCTAATAAACCAATAAGTCCAGATCGTGAAATTAATTTAACTCATTTAAATGAATTGATTGAAAAAGCTAAAGCGTATGATGGAAAAGAAGAGTTCTATACAGCAGACAGTTGGAAATCATTCTCAGATGCTTTAAAATTAGCTAAATCTGAATCTACAGATGAAAAATCTACACCAGAGACAGTGAAAAAAGCATATGAAGATTTAGATAAAGCTATTACTGGATTAACATATAAGGAAGTTGATAAAACAAACTTAAATAAGTTGATTGAAAAAGCTAAAGCATATGATGGAAAACAAGAGTTCTATACAGAAGATAGTTGGAAATCATTCTCAGATGCGTTAGCTGTAGCTAAATCTGAATATAAATCTGAAAATTCTACACCAGAAACTGTTAAGGATGCTCAAGAAAAATTAGATGCAGCTATTAAAGGATTAAAAGCTAAGAAAGTTGATAAATCTCAATTAGAAGCGTTGATCAAAGAAGCAGAAGGTAAAACAGAAACTGATTATACAGCAAAGAGCTGGGCTAAATTAGTAACTGCATTAGAAGCTGCTAGATCTGAATTTAGAAATGAAAATGCAACACAGCAAAGTGTAAACAACGCATGTGGAAGCTTAAGAACAGCTATTGATGGATTAAAAGTTAAGGTTGATAAATCAGAATTACAAGCATTGATTACAGAAGCTAAAGATAAGAAAGAAGCAGATTATACTGCCGATAGCTGGAAAGTCTTTGCAGACGCATTAGCAAATGCTGAAGGTGAATTGAAGTCTGATAAATCTACACCAGAAACTGTAAAAGCTGCACAAGATACATTATCTAAAGCTATTAAAGGTCTAGCACCTAAAAAACAGGTTGATAAGTCAGAATTACAAAAATTGATTGCAGAAGCTACTGGTAAAGAAGAAGCAGGTTATACACCAGAAAGCTGGGCAGCATTTACAACAGCATTAGGAACAGCTAATGAAGTAAATGGTAATAAAGATGCAACACAGGAAGTTGTAGATCAAGCGTGTGAAAGCTTAAGAACAGCTATGACTGGATTAACAGCTAAGGCTGATAAGACACAATTACAAGCATTGATTGATGAAGCTGGTAATAAAAACAAAGATGAGTATACAGAAGAAAGTTGGAAAGCTTTCGAAGCAGTATTAAATGATGCTAAGGATGTATCTGCAAATGAAAATGTTTCTCAGGATGCTGTAGATAAAGCTTGTGAAAGCTTAAGTAAAGCTATTGAAGAATTAAAATTCAACAAATCACAATTAAAAGTAGTGATTGATCAGGTTGAAAATAAAAATTCAGAGGATTATACAGAAGAAAGTTGGGAAACATTCGCAAATGCATTAGCAGAAGCTAGATCTGTATTTGAAGATGAGAATGCTACACCAGAATCTGTAGATCAAGCATACAGAAAATTAAATGAAGCTATTAATGGATTGACAGTTAAGGTTAATAAACCAGAACTAAAAGAATTAATCGATAAAGTTCAGGATAAAAAATCAGAGGATTATACAGATGCAAGCTGGGATGCTTTTGAAACTGCATTAGAAGAAGCTAAAGCTGTATTTGAAAATGAAGCTGCTACATCAGAACAAATTAGTCAAGCATATAGAAAATTAGATGAAGCTATTAAAGGATTAGCAGTTAAGGCTGATAAATCAGAATTAACTACAGTAATTGCTTCTAGTGTGACTTTAAATGAATCTGATTACACACCAGAATCTTGGAAGCAATTTAAAGAAGCTTTAGAATATGCGGATGAAGTCAGTGCAAATCCAAATGTTTCACAAGAAGAAGTGGATGAAGCAAAAGACAAATTAGAAAAAGCAGTTAAAAACTTGGTTAAGGCTACTGGTTCAGAACAAAAACCAACTGAAAAACCAGATACAAAACCAGATACAAAACCGGATACAAAACCGGAACAAAAGCCAACGGATAAGCCAGGCACAAAACCGGAACAAAAACCTTCTGATAAACCGGAAGAAAAGCCAACTGATAAACCAGATACAAAACCGGAACAAAAACCAACAGATAAACCAGTGCAGAAGCCAACAGAAAAACCTAGCAAAAACAATGGTACAAACACAGGAACTAGTACACATGTAGGTTTCTTTGCAACTACTGCTCTTGCATCAGCTACAGCTGTACTTGGATTATTTGGATATAAACGTCGCAATAAGAAAAAATAATGCGTAATAAATTTGGATGGTTTAAATAGATTGATTCTCTTAGAATGAATCATATTCCAAAATGGTTTATAGCTCATTATGACTCGGATGACATATAGTTGTCCGAGTCTTTTTTGGTACTCCGCAATTAGATAGGGTCGACTAAAAGTTGTCTTCAAGAATCGTAGGGTTGAAAACCCTATGAGTATTTAAAGGATTATTAACTAGGGAGCAGAGATGTTAAAATCTCTGCTCTTCTTAGTATGCCGAGCATGGCATATATCTAGACAGTGAAAGTCTGTTGTGGGTACCCTATTTCTTTCACAACATCTTGGTTTTACGTTTACCTTTTGGACCTTGATTTGTTAAGTAATCTTATCCACCATTTAGCCTCATCAAGTTTCTCTGCGTACGCTCCAAAGAATTGCTACACCACTTCCTCCACCCATGACATCACTATCAACGGCTTGTGGTTCACTACACTTGGCGGTAACTACCCGTGGTTAGTTTATCTCCAACTGGACTCGTGCCATGCCCGGCACACAAGAAAAGAGCTGACAGAAAGGGTTGAATGTCAGCTCATGGAATAGGATTGTTGGATGATTTTGATTTACAAGATTTATGGCTCATCCAACAAAACCTAGTATAACAGTGTGTTATGCGTTTTTTCAACAACAATTTCAGCTTCTTGCTTAGTCTTAAATAACTTGGTTACTCTAACTCTAGTTCCTGCTGGAGTTTCATTGTCATTGAATTTAATCGTACAAAAGCCTCCACCAGTACGAATCACAGTAGCTTCTCGGACATGATATCCATTCGATATGAAGAAGACAATGTCGTTAACATTATATTTATTCATATACATCCACCTTATCCCTAATGTAATTCAATCGTATCCTCAACTCTCCAATTTTTCAACCTCAAATTGCGGTCTGATACTTTTAACAATGAGTGATTTTCAGCCACACACATAAAACAAAGAAAGCAAGCAACTAACACAAATTTCTATTTCTTGTGCCAATGCTTGCTAAGCTTTATTCATATTTTTCAACCACAAAATGCGGATACCCAAAAAAATAGAGGAAGCAGTGCTTCCTCTATGTGGCTTTATCGTCTCCCAATTCAACGTCTTCGGCCGGGAATCGCCAAGCTTTATCGTTTCTCGCTTCAACGTCTTCGGTGGAGAATCACCATTGCAGAGAATACTTCCTCTTTCCACATATATAATATCATGTTTCAGTAAGAATACAACATTAACAGCAATGCCAATCAAGTGTGCAATTATCGAACGATATTCAGTGCTTTACAACCTCATGTTTGAAACTGAATATGTACAGAAAGATGTAGATGACGATGTTATCGTAAGTGATAGAGAAGACGAATATACTGACTTTCTCATAGGGAAGAAGTTCTCAGCAAACTTTGACCTTGACGAAGAATATCAAAATTATCTGAATCATAAAGTTTCTTAAGAGTAAAAAAAAGGACCAGCTTCAACTGGTTCTATTGGATGATTTGTTAGGATTGATGCATTGGTGTAATCACCCGACAAGGATAATATACCATACATCATCTCTGCAAAGCCAAACAATTTGATATAATAGAAAATAACGAGAATGAGCGGAATGTTTAATAATCACTTGGATTCTTGTCATACCCTTTGTTTAATCATTCATTTAACACTGTTCAACACCCTGTGAAAAGACTGTACAAATTCACCGACAGAAACAGAGAGAAAAGGGATGAGGAATTAAACAAAAAGAGAATGAGTGATTATATATAGGTCTGAATAGTTTCCTGCAAGTACAAAGCCTGTTAATGTAGCTAAACTAAATAGAATTAGAAGTGCAATGTTGGTTCCTTTTGAATTGTTCTTTCTAGATACAATCGATACAATTCCTCCACAAAGCATGCATATACTAACAACAAGTCCTGCACTGCCACTGGATTGTCCACTTTCTTCTAGTGCGTTGGCAAGGCCTGCCATCATACTTTGGAATACGACAAATACACTTAATACAATGGAAATGATTCCACTGACTAGTTTCCATGTTTTCATAATAATAAAATCCCCTTTCTTAAGTATATTTATAACTTAAAAATGGGGATAATTGGTATGCTCGTGGCATACATTAATGGTGAGTGATATTTAAGATGTGATTTAAGAGTCGTGGGACTAAGAAAGAAATGTAGATTACGGATCCTATTGATAAAATACCTAACATAAATAATCGCCTCTTTCTTACACCTTTATTGTAGAATTTTCAATGTTTAAATGGTGTTAAAGAATGAGGCGACATATTAAGATTTCATTAAAAGCGAAGGAATTTTTGTAGGTCTGAATTTTGTGCAAGAATCAGAATGTTTTCCGATTCTTCAAAAGTGTGTTCCGCACTAGGTAGTGGGTCAAGAATTCCATTGATTTTAGTGGCTAAAATATTGATGTGGTACTTTCTTCGAATATCAAGTTCTAACATACTTTTTCCTATCCATGAATTTGGCACAGAAATTTCATAAATTGAGTAGTCTGGAGTAAGTTGTACATAGTCAAAGATATTTTCACTTGAGAAACGTACGGCTGCCCAATTACCAATTTGTTTTTCAGGATATACAACTTCATC
>OHDI01000873.1_pt1 | contig 9424 bp, 6 predicted proteins | sample 1566981 | NCBI WGS metagenome assembly OHDI01 (sample SAMEA3879509, study PRJEB24766) | human gut metagenome | biome: human-associated habitat; feature: feces | place: USA | collected 1985/1987 | reverse complement strand
GCGCCCGCCCTGCTGGATCATAGTATCGAGCCCCTCCGGGAGCTTGCTTACAAATTCGGCGGCCTGTGCGACTTCGAGCGCACGGCTAATTTCTTCATCCGAGGCATCCCGTTTCCTCCACTGCATATTTTCACGCAGCGTTCCGGCAAACAGCACCGCCTGCTGCGGCACCACGCCGATCTGACCGCGTAGCTGGGAAAATGGATAGTCCGTTACAGGAACGCCATCCACCATCACCTGCCCGGCTGTTGCATCATAAAAACGGGGAATCAGATTGACCAGCGTGGATTTGCCGGAGCCGGTACCGCCAATGACGCCAACCGTCTCCCCACGGCGGACATGCAGTTCAATCTGTTCCAACGCATTTTCCTGCGCGCCGCCATAGGAAAAGGATACGTTTTGGAACGATACCTTCGGTGTATCCTCTTTTGCCTGTGTGGACACAGACGCACGGCCTGGATCCGTTACTGTGGGCGTGAGCTCCAGCACCTCGCTGACGCGCGTGCCGCAGGCGGAAGCCTTTGTAAAAATTACGACGAGATTGGCAATGACGATCAGCGCCAGCATGATCTGCGTCATATAGCTGACTAAAGCTGTAATCTCGCCTTGGGTCAGGCGGCCACTATCCACTTGCATCCCACCGAACCAGATGATTGCGATAATGGCGAGATTGACAATCACATAGGTGGCCGGATTGAGCAGCGCAGAAATTTTGCCCACGCGCACGGCGGTGCGCTCGATTTCGCCCGCCGCTTCGTGGAAACGCTCCTGCTCTGTTTTCTGACGGGAAAATGCCCGGATCACACGGGCACCGGAGAGATTTTCCCGGGTAATCAGGCTCACCCGATCCAAAAGCTTCTGGGTAATACGATAGAAAGGAATGGAGCGACTCATAATCAAATAGATGGTTCCCGCAATCAACGGAGCAGCAGCAAGAAAAATCAGCGAAAGCCGCCAATCAATCATCATGGCCATGATGGTAGAGCCGATCACCAGAAACGGCGCGCGAACGACTAACCGAATCAACATCGCAACAGCAAGCTGTAGCTGGTTTACATCATTGATCAGCCTGGTAATCAGGGAGGGTGTGCCGATCTGAATCTCGGCATAGGAAAGCCGGTTGATATGGCGGAACAGATCATTCCGCAGCACCGTGCCCACGCCTTGCGATGCTTTGGCGGCCAGATATTGGCAAATCAGCGCACAGAGCAAGCCCGTCACACCCAGGAGAACAAGCACGCCGCCCATTTGCAGAATGTACGATTGATTCTTCCCACGAATCCCCACATCAATGATACGCGCCATTACCAAGGGTACAATCAGCTCAAAAATCGCCTCTGTCAGCTTGAACAAAGGGCCTAGAATGACTTCCTTTCGGAAGCCCTTCAGATAACGCGCCAACTTGAACATTCTTTTTTCACTCTCCCCAACCAAACGATGATCGATAAACAATGCCGCCGCGCGGCGGGAGGCGTTTCGCGCCGACAGACATTTTTCCAATGCTCCAAACAGAATGTTTGGAGCTATTATACCATGAATCGACCGGATGAGATACGGATAAAAATCAAATTTGTTTGCCGAGAGGGCGTTGACAGGCGCCCTTGGGCCGGTATAATGGGAGAAGAAGAAAACGGAAGGGAAGGGAAGAGATCTACTATGAAATTGACGGTGCTTGGCGGCGGCGGGGTACGCTCGCCCTTTTTGACAAAATCAATCGCCCTCGGCGCGCAGGCCGCGGGGATTACAGAGGTTGTGCTGATGGACAGCAGCGCGGCGAAACTATATAAGTATGGCAAGATTGCAAAGCTGGTCGGCGAGCGGTGCAACCCGGCCCTGCACTTTATGCTGACGACGGATGCGGAAGAAGCGCTCCGGGATGCGGATTATATCATCACCACCATCCGGGGCGATGCGGATGAAGGCCGCGTTTTTGATGAGCGCACGGCGCTGAGCCACGGCGTGCTTGGGCAGGAGACGACGGGCGCGGGCGGGTTTGCCATGGCGTTGCGCAGCATTCCGATCCTCACCGGCTATTGCGAGCTCGCGCGCCGGGTGGCGAAGCCAAATGTTTTGATCTTTAACTTTACCAACCCGAGCGGTTTGGTTACGCAGGCGCTGCGCACGCAGGGCTATGATATGGTTTATGGTGTGTGCGATGCGCCCAGCGGCTTTCATAAGCAGCTGGCGGCCCTGCTCGGGGTGGAGCGCGAGCGCTTTACCATGCGCTGCTGGGGATTAAACCACCTCTCGTGGTTCGATTCCTTCCGGGTGGATGGCGAAGACGTGACCGGCAAAATCTTGGCTGCGCCCCGGCTTTATCAGGATACGGAGATGAAACACTTCGACCCGGAGCTTGTCCGGCTCTCTGGTAATTTGCTGCCGAATGAATACCTGTATTTCTATTACTATAGCAACCGCGCCGTGCAATCAATCCTCTCCTCCTCCAAAACGCGGGGGGAAACGATTTTGGAGATCAACCAGAAAATGCACCGCGCGCTCGATGAGATCGATATCGATCATGATTTGGAAGCCGCCTTCCACTGCTTCATGCTGCATTATGCCATGCGGGAAAACAGCTATTTCACGATCGAAACAGGCGGTGCGCCGAAAAATATCGACGTGCCTACCGTGGAGGAATTTATCCGCCAGCCGGATGGAGGCGGGTATGCGGGCGTAGCGCTTGATTTCATCAAGGCGCGGGCGACGGGGGAAAAAATCCAGATGGTACTCTCGGTGCCGAACAACGGCGCGTGCCCCTATTTTGCGGATGGCGACGTGATGGAGCTCACCTGCGAGATCGACGGAGAGGGCGCGCACCCGCTGCCAGTGCCGGAAATTCCGCCGATGCAGCTAAACCTGATTCGGACGGTCAAGCTGTATGAAAACCTGACGGTGGAAGCGATTTTGGAAAAGAGCTATGAAAAGGCGGTCAAGGCGCTCACCATTCATCCGCTCATCAATTCCTACCCCATTGCCAAGAGCCTTGTGGATACGTATAAGGAGCGCTACAAGGGCTATATTGGGGAGCTGTCATGAGGGGGGAAGTGCGCGCGATTGCGCCGCTCTACACGGATTTGATTTATTCGGGCTTTGACGCGCTGCCGGCGCCGGGCGAGGAGGTTTACACCAAGGCCTTTGATTTGCAGCTCGGCGGTGGGGCGGCGGCCATCCCCATCACGCTCTCCCGTATGGGTGTCCCAGCCCGGCTGGGCACCTTTTTGGGATCGGATGCAATCAGCCGTTTGGCAGCCTCCCTCCTGGAAGAGAATGGTTTGAAACAGTATGAAAACCTCTACCGGGGGGAAGGGCGGCCCGTGGTGGTTTCCACCGTGTTTTCTTACGGGGGCGACCGTTCTTTCTTATCCTTTGGGGATGCGGTCACGCAGGCGGATTTGACGGACGAAGCCTGTTATTCCTTTTTGAAAGGCGCTGCGATCGCCTTTGCGCCGCAGGGCAGGCCGGAAGTAGTCAAAAAGCTGCATGCGGACGGAACGGTTTTGCTCTATGACATCGGCTGGACGCCGGGGATGCAGCTTGCGGATTACACGGATACCCTGCAATATGTTGATTTTTTTACGCCGAATGAGAAGGAGGCCCGGCAGCTCACCGGTGAGGAAGCGCTGGAGGATGCGCTGCGAAAGCTTGGCGAAGTGGTGAAAACGCCGATTATCAAATGCGGCGGAGCGGGCTGCATCGCGCTTGATGGAGAGAAAATCCTGCGGGTGCCCGCTATGGCCCGATTTACGCCTGTGGATTTTACCGGCGCTGGGGATAACTTTATGGCCGGTGTGCTCTACGGCGTGTATCAGGGCTGGCTGCTTGTGCGCTGCCTGCAAATGGGGAATGTGTTCGGCGGCTACTCGACGACGCAGCCAGGCTGCTATAAGGCGGGGCTAACGCTTGCGCAGGCGATGGATTATTTGCGGGATTACGATGCCGGTTGAGGCATAAGGGGCTGTTGCAGCAGCCTTGAAGTCTTTAGCTTTCTGGTCAAAGAGGCAGGCCAGGGCGAACGTCGTATAAAACCTTTGCCTTGCAGAGAGAGGGCACTATCAATGGAAAAAAGCATTGCAGATCTCTTGCAGAAAGTCCTGCAAGAGATGGATTTTGGCGCTCTGCAAGAGCCGCCGCGCCGGGTGGATGGCGGATTGATGCACACAATGTATGCCGCTGTCACCGAGCGGGGAAAATATGCGGTCAAGGCTTTGAATCCCGCCGTAATGAAGCGGGAAAAGGCGTTGGAAAACACAATTTTATCAGAAAAAATCGCGCGTGAGCTGTCAACAACGGTTCCGGCTGTTCCGGCGATTTGCAAGAATGGCGAGGCGGTTTCGGCACGCAATGGGTGTTATTACATGGTTTTTCCATGGCAAAGTGGCAAAAGCGTATTCGCAAAGGAAATTACCCCTTTGCATTGTGAGCGGATCGGCGGTATTTTGGGCGCTATCCACCATGCAAACGTGCAGATCGATGGAGCAGCCTATGGGGAGGTAGGGGCTTTTGCGCCCGATTGGAAAACTGTTCTTCAGAAGGCTCGGCAGGAGAGGCCATCCTGGCTGCGGCTTTTCACAGCCCGGTATGATAAAATTGGCGGTTAGACGCAGCGTTATGTGGCTGCGGCAGAGAAATTGAGCGGGGAGAAGGTGCTCAGCCACCGGGATATCGACCCGAAAAATGTATTATGGGATGGAATGGAGCCCTTCCTGATCGACTGGGAGGCCGCGGGGTATGTCAACCCTGAGCGGGAGCTGACTGAGGTGGTGAACGACTGGGCCTGCAATCAAAGAGGGCTGCCGGACCGTGCAAAATTCCGTGCGCTGTTAGCGGCATATCAGGCGAACCGGCCCCTTTTGCACGCTGACTGGCGCGCCGCGCTTGACAGCGGATATGGCAATATGCTGGAATGGTTGCTTTATAATATGAAACGTTCCCTCGGGGTCGAATGCAGTTCCCCGGAGGAACGGCGGTTGGGTACGGCGCAGGTGAGGGGGACGCTTCATGCGCTGGATGCCTATGAGCGGAAAGCGGCCCTGCTGCGGGAATGGCTTCGGGAGGATTGCAATGCCTGAATCGGGGCTTCCAAACTTGCATGGATGCGGGAAGCTACGCGCAAATTAAAAATACAATCAGATGATGTAAGCTAAAAGGGACTGTATTGAGCAGTTCCTTTTTTTGTTTGGTTCCGTCAGAAATCGCCCGAGAAAGAATTCCGATGCCGGAATGATCGGAGTTCATTAAAATCCAAGCTGTATAAATTTTGAAGCGCAGCCTCAAGGCGCATGAAAGGCTGTATTGTCTAATTCAATCAATCGTATCAAGGAATTCATTGACAGATGCACACCTCGTATAGTATGATGATAATATACAATTTGTACAATTTGGGCGGGAATTATGAAAATAAACATCATATATGGAAAGGTGGGGTCGAATGAATCGAAAGCTGCGGGAAAAAATCAGAGAATCTTTGCAAGCGGTAGTGCCGGTTACGGCAATCGTTCTGCTCCTGTGCGTCACGATTACGCCTATGCCGCCGGATACGCTCCTGCTGTTTTTGACTGGCGCCGGACTTCTCATTTTGGGCATGGGGTTTTTCACGCTGGGCGCAGATTTGGCGATGATTCCAATCGGCGAGCATTTGGGCACACGCTTGGCAAAAGGGAAAAAAGCGGTGTTGATTGCGCTGGCGTGCTTTGCGATTGGCGCAATGATTACGGTTGCGGAGCCTGATTTGCAGGTGCTGGCGCAGCAAACACCCGGCGTGCCGGATTTGACGCTGATCCTTACCGTTGCGGTTGGCGTCGGGCTTTTTTTGGCGGCGGCGTTTTTGCGCATGGTATGGAAGATCCGGCTGTCCATTCTGCTGCTGATCGGTTATGCGACCGTGTTCCTCCTCTCCATTTTCGTGCCGAATGAATTTGTGGCTGTGGCGTTCGATGCGGGAGGCGTGACAACGGGCCCGATTACCGTGCCGTTTATTATGGCATTTGGCATCGGCCTTGCCGCGCTGCGCAGCGACGGGGATGCGGAGAGCGACAGCTTTGGTATAGTTGCCCTGTGCTCGATTGGGCCTATCTTATCCGTGCTTCTGCTTGGGATTCTCTATGAGCCATCCCAGGCGGAATATGCGGAGATCACGATGCCTGTTATCAGCACCACCCGGGATTTGGGGCTGGAATTTGGCCGTGCGTTTCCGGCCTATGCGAAAGAAGTGCTTTTGGCCCTCCTGCCGATTTTGGTTTTCTTCTTTCTTTTTCAGGTTGCATTTTTAAAGCTGCGCAAAAAGCAGCTTGTCAAAGTGCTGGCCGGCATGCTTTACACGTTCATCGGCCTCCTTTTATTTCTAACCGGTGTCAACGTCGGCTTTATGCCGGTCGGAAGCTATTTGGGCAAAGAGCTCGCCGCGCTCCCATACCGTTGGATTTTGGTGCCGGTCGGTATGGTCATCGGCTTCTTTATTGTGAAAGCGGAGCCTGCGGTGCTGGTGCTCAATAAACAGGTAGAGGAGATCTCAGGCGGCGCAATTTCCCAAAAGACGATGATGAACGGCCTTTCTGTAGGCATGGCAATATCGGTGGGTTTATCGATGATTCGGATTTTAACGGGGATTTCCATTTATTGGTTCTTGGCGCCTGGATATGTTTGCGCGCTGCTGCTCTCCTTCGTGGTGCCTAAAATCTTTACAGCCATTGCCTTTGACTCTGGCGGCGTTGCATCTGGCCCCATGACAGCTACATTTCTGCTCCCCTTCGCCATGGGGGCGTGCGGTGCTTTGGGGGGGAATCTTCTTCTGGATGCGTTTGGAATTGTTGCAATGGTGGCGATGACGCCGTTGGTCATCATCCAGGGAATCGGGCTTCTGTACCGTGTCAAAATGCGGCGCTCTGCCAAGAGTGAGACTGTGGTGCAGAATGAAATCATCGAATATGAGGAGGTTTAAAGAGATGCATGCATTTCTGCTGCAAGGCCTGATCACGATTGTGGATCGCGGTAAGGGGGAAAAGCTGGCACGCCTTTATGAGCGCGCTGGAATTGAAACGCAGTTGATCTGCCTCGGCTCCGGCACGGCGAAATCAGAGATTGTAGAGTATTTGGGCTTAGGAGAGCTGGAGAAGGATATTCTTTTTAGCGCGGCGCCAAGGTGCATGCTAAGGAGCGGGCTGGAAAAGCTGCGAGCGGAGCTACCCTTTTCGAAGCCAGGGGGCGGTATCGCATGCAGTGTCACATTTTCAAGCGTCAGCATGGCCGCGCTGCGGCAAATTCAAAAAGAGGCTGCAATCATTGAAACCGGGGAGGCAGAAAAGATGGATGAGAAACGGACGCATGATATGATCGTCTGCGTGACGGACCGGGGGCAGGCGGAGCTGGTCATGGAGGCGGCGAGGCAGGCTGGGGCCAGCGGCGGCACAGTCGTCCACGCACGGGGCTTTAACGCAAAGGAAGAGGAAAATTTTTTGCATCTGCTGATCCGACCGGAGAAGGAATTGGTGCTGATCATTGTGCCGCTGGCGGAGCGGAAAAAGGTAATGCAGCAAATTTGCGATGCAATTGCGCAGACAACTGGGGAAGCGGGCGTGATTTTTTCTCTGCCGGTTGATGATGTGATGGGGCTGCATCGTTAGGCGATTGTGGGATTGATGAAACGGTATGTTTGAAACTTCTTTTCATATTTTTCGAAAAAAAGTCATATCAAGGACATAATTGAGGAATATACTACAGCTATAGATTGAAAGGGACGGTAGATATCCTTTCTTTCATCAGCTTTTTGTTAATGGGTGCCGGGAGGCCACAAAACGAATGAAATACCGAAAATCCCCTCATAAGAGGGTTCTTCTAAATTGTTTTCTTCATTTTCCCCTCATTTTGAGAAAGAGTGCAGCCGGGCAGGCTGCGCTCTTTCTTTATGATAGGGGGCACTTTGGGATGCTTCCTGTCGGAAACGCGCGGTAGGGTGTAGGTAGAAGCGAAAAAAGGAGAAAAAGTAGTTGACAAAGGGGAATGGATTTGATAATATAATCAAGCGCTCTGGAACAGAGGGCTTTGCGCTCTGAACACAAACGGCCACTTGCCGCAGGCCAGAGAGCAGCCTCAAGCAAAGAAACGCCAGCACAAGAAGGCTTCAGCAGAGAGCCGGAGAAAAACCGGACAGGCTGAAAAAAGGTGTTGACAAAGCGGCGATGATGTGGTAAGATACAACACGCCCTTTTCTTTAAGAGGCAACGGACCTTGAAAATTAAACAACGAAACAAACAAGGAACCCTGAGATTTTTTTGATAAGTTTTGATAGAAAACTTGTGGGTACGCTTCGGCAACGAAGCAGTACAAAGATGCGCTAGCATCGAATGAGCGATTGAGCTCTGAGATTGATTGAAACAGCCGAAAGGCTGCTTTAATATCATTTTTAGAGAGTTTGATCCTGGCTCAGGACGAACGCTGGCGGCGTGCCTAACACATGCAAGTCGAACGGACTTACGGCTGACACGGAAGGCTTTTGAAGCCGGAAGAAAAAGGCCGGCAGCCCTAAGCGCGGCCCGGAAGCAGGAAGCGGACGGGAGCGAAGGGGAGCGCTTCACGCAAAAAAAGCGTGAGTAACACGACAAGGAAAAAGAGCCTTGCGTGTTGGTCGTAAGTCAGTGGCGGACGGGTGAGTAACGCGTGAGTAACCTGCCCTTCAGAGGGGGATAACGTCTGGAAACGGACGCTAATACCGCATGATATTGCGGGGTCGCATGGCTCTGCAATCAAAGGAGCAATCCGCTGAAGGATGGACTCGCGTCCGATTAGATAGTTGGTGAGGTAACGGCTCACCAAGTCGACGATCGGTAGCCGGACTGAGAGGTTGAACGGCCACATTGGGACTGAGACACGGCCCAGACTCCTACGGGAGGCAGCAGTGGGGGATATTGCACAATGGGCGAAAGCCTGATGCAGCAACGCCGCGTGAGGGAAGACGGTTTTCGGATTGTAAACCTCTGTTCTAAGTGACGAAACAAATGACGGTAGCTTAGGAGAAAGCCCCGGCTAACTACGTGCCAGCAGCCGCGGTAATACGTAGGGGGCAAGCGTTGTCCGGAATTACTGGGTGTAAAGGGAGCGCAGGCGGAGAAGCAAGTCAGTGGTGAAAACGATGGGCTTAACTCATCGACTGCCATTGAAACTGTTTCCCTTGAGTGAAGTAGAGGCAGGCGGAATTCCGAGTGTAGCGGTGAAATGCGTAGATATTCGGAGGAACACCAGTGGCGAAGGCGGCCTGCTGGGCTTTAACTGACGCTGAGGCTCGAAAGTGTGGGGAGCAAACAGGATTAGATACCCTGGTAGTCCACACTGTAAACGATGATTGCTAGGTGTGGGGGGTCTGACCCCTTCCGTGCCGGAGTTAACGCAATAAGCAATCCACCTGGGGAGTACGGCCGCAAGGTTGAAACTC
>OHDI01000872.1_pt1 | contig 9425 bp, 8 predicted proteins | sample 1566981 | NCBI WGS metagenome assembly OHDI01 (sample SAMEA3879509, study PRJEB24766) | human gut metagenome | biome: human-associated habitat; feature: feces | place: USA | collected 1985/1987 | reverse complement strand
GTGGTGTGGGGTCTGGCGCTGGCTATGGCTACCGTGCTGCTGCGGCAGAATCAGGAAAAAAGCGACCGCTATCTCTTTGCCTTCGGCACAGTGCTGGGCGGCGTATATGAATATGTGTGCAGTGCCGTCACAGAGCTATTGTTCGGCACGGTGTTCTGGGATTACAGCAAGTTCAAGTTCAATCTGGGCGGGCGCATCAACCTGCTGTACTGCTTTTTCTGGGGCATTGCGGCGGTGATGTGGATGCGCTACGGCTATCCGCTGGTGCTGAAGCTGATGAAAAAGGTGCGCAGCCATATCCGTCCGTGGATGACGGCGGCGCTGGCGGTGTTCATGGCGGTGAATATGCTTACCAGCGCGCTGGCACTGGCGCGGTACGATGCCCGCACCAGCGGCGAAGCGCCCAACGGACAGCTGGAAGTGTTCCTTGACGAGCATTTCGACAACGCCCGCATGGAGCATATTTACCCCAACGCCAAAAAAGTGACCAAGGCAGAATAAATCCCATATTTCCCCTTGCGCTTTTGCCGAAAAACAGGTATAATATTCTCTGGATAAAAGGGAGTAAGGGGCGTACCTTGGTTGAAAAACGGGTGCGCTGTGCTGCAGCGACAGTCCCGGCAGAAATGCCCGATGCAGCACCGGATGCTTGAGACTTTTATCACATTTTCCCGTTTTGGGCAGGATGTGATAAAGGTCTTTTTTTGTGCCTCTGCTGCCATCATTTGAAAAAAGGAGAAATATTATGCTGATCCCTGTTCTGTTGTTTATCGTGGGTCTGCTGTGCCTGATCAAGGGCGGCGACTGGTTTGTGGACGGTGCCACCGGCATCGCCCGCCGCTTCCATGTGCCGGAGTTGCTCATTGGTGCCACGGTGGTGTCCATCGGTACCACCCTGCCGGAGGTCATGGTGTCCACCACCTCTGCCCTCACCGGTCACGGCGAGATCGCCTACGGCAACGCCATCGGCTCGGTCATCTGCAATTCTGCACTGATCGCCGCCATCACCATTGCGGTGCGCCCGGGCAAGGTTGACCCCAAGAGCCTGCGCACCCCGGTGGCCTTCTTCTTTGTGGCTGCCGCTTTCTATGCCGGTGTGGCCTACACCACCGGCTCCTTCACTCGCCCGGTGGGTCTGATCCTGCTGGCCATGTTCGTGGCTTACATCGTGTGCAACGTGCTGGCTATGAAAAACGCCACCGCCCCGGAAGAGGAGGAGCAGGCTGAGGAAGGCTCCTTTGCCAAGGAGCTGGGTCTGCTGGTCATCGGCGCAGCGCTCATTGCTGTGGGCGCTGACCTGCTGGTGGACAACGGCACCCTCATCGCGCAGGCACTGGGCGTGCCGGAGTCGGTCATTGCGCTGACCTTTGTGGCACTGGGCACCTCGCTGCCGGAGCTGGTCACTGCCATCACCTCGCTGGCTAAGGGCCACGGTGCGCTGTCGCTGGGCAATGTCATCGGTGCAAACGTGTTCAATCTGGTGCTGGTCAGCGGCGTGTCTGTCACGCTGGCACCCTTCAGCATCCCGCAGAACTCCACCATCGCAGGCATGAACGCCTCGCTGGTGATGGATATCCCGGTCATGTTTGCCGTGATGCTGCTGCTCACCGTGCCCGCTCTGATCAAGGGCAAGCTGAGCCGCCCGCAGGGCATTGCACTGCTGTGCATCTATGCCGCCTTCTGCGCCGTGCAGTTCAGCATCTGATCCGCAAGTTAAATAGTTAAGGCTGCTGCACAGGGTTTTGTGCAGCAGCCTTTTTATGTGGGACGATTTTGAATGCGCTCCGCGTTCGCTTTGCGCATACTCAGCGGAAAGATTATTTATAATTTCGCGTTTGTCGCACTCTGCGGAGTGCGACAAACGCATTTTCACAAGAGGGGGTCACAGCGGTAAGCAGAATTTTTATTCCAACAACGCCAAAGCAGCCAGACCGCCCGGGCGGGGCAGTCTGGCTGCGGGGTCTTATTCTACCGGCTTCATGCTGGCGGGTTCCTCCACTGCGCCGGGCTGCCCGGCGGCGTCCGGCAGGCGCTTCATGCCGCCAGGATTGGGGGAACAGGTGGGCAGGGTGAACACAAAGCGGCACCACTCGCCCTGCTGACTCTCCACGCGGATCTGCCCGCCGGCCAGATTGACCAGCACCTTGCAGATGTTCAGTCCCAAACCGGAGCCGCGGGCGTGCAGACCGCGGGAGCGGTCCTCTTTATAGAACCGCTCGAACACATAGGGCAGCGCCTCCGGGCTGATGCCCTGCCCGGAGTTCCAGATGGAGATCTCGGCCTCGGGGCCCAGCTTTTCCACGCTGAAGCGGATGGTGCCGCCCGCCGGGGTGAACTTGATGGCGTTGTCCAGCAAATTATACGCCACCTGATGGATCAGGTCAGGGTCGGCGTAGACCAGCACCTTTTCATCCATGGTCAGGCCTTCCAGCTCGATCATGCCATCGTTGATGCGCTGCTCTGCCGCCAGTGCCACGCCGGTCAGGGTCTCCCAGATATTGAACATCCGGGCGTTCACCTGATACTCGCCGCTTTCCAGCTTGGAGAGATCCAGCATATTCTGGATGAGCCGCGCCAGACGCCCGGTCTCCTCGCTGACCAGCTGCAGGTAGTGGTTCTGCATCTCGGGCGGGATGGTGCCGTCCAGAATGCCGTCCACAAAGCCCTTGATGGTGGTCATGGGGGTGCGCAGCTCGTGGGCGATGTTGCCCATGAACTGACCCTGGGAGTTATCGTTGGACTGGATATTCTCCGCCATCTGGTTGAAGGTGCGGGCAAGGTCTGCCACCTCGCCATCACCCTCCACGCCCTCCACGCGGACGGAGAGGTCGCCGCCGCCAAAGCGCTGGGCGGCATCGGTGACCTTTTGCAGCGGGTCGGTGAGCTGACGCATCAACAGGCGGGTCAGCACGCTGGCGCACAGCAGCATCACGCAGGCGGACATGAGGAAGTTGGACCAGAACTGCTGTTTAAAGTCGGTGAGCTGCGCGCCGGAGGAGCACAAAAACAGCCAGCCGCTGAACAGGCTCTGGTCGTCGATGGTCTCCACCGCCGCGATATAGCTTTTTTCGGTCAGGGCACCGCCCAAATCGCCGAAAGCGTGGTAGTGCCGGGCGTCCGGGTCAGCCACTGCGTTGGCGCGCTGGCAGATATCCAGCGGCACGGTGGTGGTAGTAAGCTTGTCCGGGTCGGAGGCGATGAGCACATTGCCCTGTCGGTCGGTGAAAAACAGATACGCCTCGGCGCTCTCGCCGATGATCTCCAACTTGGTGTTCAAAGCGTCCAGCTCCGCACCCTGCGGCATGGTCTCGCTGTTTACCAGATACTCTGCGGTGCGCTTGGCGACGTTTACCACCTGATCCAGTGTTTCGTAGCGATCCTTCGCAAAATAATTCTTGAACAGCACCCACTCCGAGCAGCCCATCAGCACGATGCCCAGCACCATCAGGGTGGACACCATGGAGAAAAAGGCCGTGGAGATACTTTTACGCATTATTGACGCACCTCGAACTTATAGCCCACGCCCCAGACGGTTTTCAGTTCCCACTTATCGGAAGCACCGGCCAGCTTTTCGCGCAGGCGCTTGACATGTACATCGATTGTCCGGGAATCCCCGTAATACTCAAAGCCCCAGACACCTCGTCCAGCAGCTGGTCGCGGGTGTACACGCGGTTGGGGTGGGAGGCCAGACAGTTCAGCAGTTCCAGTTCCTTGGGAGGAGCCTCCACCACCTTGCCCTTGACCCGCAGCTCGTAGCTGTTCATATCCAGCCGCAGGTTGTCGAACTCGATGACGCCCTCGGTGCTCTCGGCAGCAGCGGAGGTAGTCTGGCAGCGGCGCAGCACCGCCTTGATGCGTGCCACCACCTCTTTTGCGTCAAAGGGCTTGACCATGTAATCGTCTGCGCCCAGTTCCAGACCCAGCACCTTGTCAAAGGTCTCGCCCTTGGCGGTAAGCATCATTACCGGGGTGTTGCCCGCCTTGCGGATGCGGCGGCAGACCTCAAGACCGTCCATGCGGGGCATCATCACGTCCAGCAGCACCATGTCCGGCTTGACCGCGTTGAACTTTTCCAGCCCTTCTTCACCATCGTTTGCCACCGTGACCTGATAGCCCTCCTTGGTCAGGTACAGCCGCAGCAGCTCGCAGATGTTGGCGTCGTCGTCCACCACAAGGATCTTTTCGTTTGCCATAAGTGTTTTCCTCCCCTTTTATGCAGGTTTTTGCTGTATCTTCAGCCCTTCCGGGCGTTTTGACAGGCTCTTTCCTTTCTATTATACGGGACAGTTATGACAAAATAAAGAAGGAAGTGTAGTTTTTTTCACATTTCTGCCTAGGGTACACCTTACGCAGCCGCGCTATCGGCAAGAAACGTTTACCGCGGAGCTTCCAGGATTTGATTTCTTGCCGATAAACCATCCCGGATTATTTCAGGATTCCTGATTCAAGATAGCCCTGCCCCCTTGCGCTGGCGGGGTTCATCGCGTATAATGATAGATGTATCGTTATGCCAAAAAACGTGTAAGGAGCGTATTTTATATGAAGTTAGGTATCGTCGGCCTGCCCAACGTGGGCAAGTCCACTCTGTTCAACGCCATTACCTCCACCAAGAATGCGGAGGCTGCAAACTATCCCTTCTGCACCATCGAGCCGAACTCCGGCATCGTGGCAGTGCCGGACAAGCGGCTGGACAAGCTGGCCGAGATCTGGCAGACCAACAAAAAGACCCCCGCCATCGTGGAGTTCGTGGACATTGCCGGTCTTGTGAAGGGTGCAAGTCAGGGCGCAGGCCTTGGCAACAAGTTCCTTGGCCATATCCGCGAGTGCGACGCCATTGTGCACGTGGTGCGCTGCTTTGACGATGACAACATCATCCATGTGGTGGAGGACGTGACCAAGGCCGAGGCCGTGGACCCCATTGCCGATATTGAAGCCATCGACTACGAGCTGATCCTCTCCGACCTTGAGGTGGTGCAGAACCGCGCAGGCCGCATGGCAAAGGCTGCCAAGAGCGGCAACAACAAGGGCGCTGCCGCCGAGGCCGCATGGCTGCAGCAGCTGGCCGACCATCTGAGCGCCGGTAAGCCCGCCCGCAGCTTCGATTTTGACCCCACTGACACCGAGCAGCAGACCGTGCTGCACGAGATGGGTCTGCTGAGCGCAAAGCCGGTGCTGTACGCCTGCAACGTGGGCGAGGATGACCTGATGGAGGGCATCGAGAACAACAAGTACGTCCCGCTGGTGGCTGCCCGCGCCAAGGAGGAGGGCGCCCGCTACATTCCCATCTGCGCCAAGACCGAGGAGGACATTGCGGATTACAGCCCCGAGGAAAAGAAGGCATTTCTGGCTGAGATGGGCATCGAGGCCAGCGGTCTGGACAACCTGATCACCGCCAGTTACGACCTGCTGGGTCTGATCTCCTTCCTGACCGACGGCAAGAAGGAGTGCCGCGCATGGACCATCCGCAAGGGCACCAAGGCTCCGCAGGCTGCCGGTAAGATCCACAGCGACTTCGAGCGCGGCTTCATCCGCGCCAGCGTCATCGGCTACAACGATCTGGAAGCCAACAACTTCGACTACGCTGCCGTCAAGGCCAAGGGCCTGCAGCGCACCGAGGGCAAGGAGTATGTTGTGCAGGATGGCGATGTCATCGAGTTCCTGTTTAATGTTTAAAGGAGTCCACCATGATCTTGGGTATTATGGGCGCTATGCCCGATGAAGTAGACCAGCTGTGTGCAAAGCTGGAAAATGTCACCGTTGAGCCCTACGGCGGCGTGGAGTACCACAAGGGTATGCTGGCCGGCAAGCAGGTGGTGGTGTGCTGCGCCGGTATGGGCAAGGCCAACGCCGCCGCTACCACGCAGGTGCTCATCACCAAGTTCGGCGCAGAGAAGATCATCTTCTCCGGCATTGCGGGCAATATGACCAGCAAGATCGGCATCGGCGATGTGGTCATCGGCAAGACGGTGCTGTACCACGACGCCCAGCTGGATATGATCTGCCAGAACCCGCCGTTCCTGAAGGAATACACCGGCGACCCGGAACTGATCGCCGCTGCCGAAGCCGCCTGCGCCGAAGCCGGGGTAAAGGCACTGGTGGGCAAGATCGCCACCGGCGATTTGTTCGTGGGCGACAGCGAGACGAAGGCCGCCATTGAGGCCAAGTGCGCCCCGGACTGCGTGGAGATGGAGGGCGCTGCGGTAAGCCAGATCGCCGCCAAGAACGGCGTGCCCTGCGTCATCCTGCGCGCCATGAGCGACAACGCCGACGAGGACGGCCACGAGGTGCTGGTGGTGAAGAAGTTCTCTATCAGCGAGTATGTCGCCACCGCCACTAAGATCGTAGCAGCGATGGTGGAAAAGCTGTAAATTTCCCCAAAACAACAACAGCCAGACCGGCAGTGCCGGTCTGGCTGTTTTGCGTTTATGTCAGTTTTTGGTCAGGTCTTTGGTATACAGGGCGCGGGTGGCGTTGAGCACGGCGATGACCATCACGCCCACATCTGCAAAGATGGCTGCCCACATTCCGGCAATGCCCAGTGCACCCAGCAGCAGGCACAGCGCCTTGATGCCCAGCGCGAACACGATGTTCTGGTGCACAATGCGCAGGGTGCGGCGGGCAATGCGCATAGCCAGCGCGATCTTGGCGGGGTCGTCATCCATCAGCACCACGTCTGCGGCCTCGATGGCGGCGTCCGAACCCAGCGCGCCCATGGCGATGCCCACGTCTGCGCGGGAAAGCACCGGTGCATCGTTGATGCCGTCACCCACAAAGGCAAGGTTCTCCTTGGGCTGCTTTGCGGCAAGCAGCTTTTCGATCTGGTCCACCTTGTCACCGGGCAAAAGACCGGCGTGGTACTCGTCCAGACCCAGCTGCTGCGCCACCGCCTGTGCCACCGGCTGTGCATCGCCGGTCAGCATGACCGTCTTGCGCACACCGGAAGCCTTCAAAGCGCGGATGGCATCGGCGCTGTGGGGCTTTACCACGTCCGAAATCAGCAGATAGCCCGCGTAGCTGCCCTCCACGGCAACGTGCACGATGGTGCCCACGCCCTCCACGGCGGGCACGGCAAGGCCAAGCTTTTCCATCAGGCGGGCGTTACCGGCGGCAAGGCTCTTGCCGTCCACCTTCGCGGTCACGCCATGACCGCCCAGCTCCTGCACGTCCGTGACCCGGGCGGCGTCAATGGGCTTGCCGTAGGCGGTCTTGATGCTCAGGGAGATGGGGTGCTTCGACCAGCTTTCTGCCAGCGCAGCGGCTTCCACCAGTGCGGCGTCGGTCACACCCTCGGCCGGGTGGATGCCGGCAACCTTAAAGGTGCCCTGCGTCAGGGTGCCGGTCTTATCGAACACCACAACGCCGGTGTTGGCCAGTTCTTCCAGATAGGTAGAGCCCTTGATGAGGATGCCGCAGGAGGAAGCGCCGCCGATGCCGCCGAAAAAGCTCAGCGGGATGGAGATGACCAGCGCACAGGGGCAGCTGATGACAAGGAAGGTCAAAGCGCGGTAGACCCAGTCGCCAAAGCGGGCGGGCTGTCCCATGAGCAGCAGCACCACCGGCGGCAGAAGCGCCAGCGCCAGTGCGCCGTAGCAGACGGCGGGGGTATACACCCGGGCAAAGCGGGTGATAAAGTTTTCTGCCCGGGCTTTTTTCATGCTGGAATTTTCCACCAGATCGAGAATCTTAGAGACAGTGGATTCGCCAAATTCCTTGGTGGTGCGCACCTTCAGCAGGCCGGTCATGTTTACGCAGCCGCTGATGACCTCGTCCCCGGCGTTCACGTCCCGGGGCAGGCTCTCACCGGTCAGGGCAGCAGTGTTCAGGGCAGAAGCACCCTCCACGATGACGCCATCGATAGGCACCCGCTCGCCGGGCTGCACCACAATCACCGTGCCCACCTCGACCTCATCCGGGTCTACCTGCTCCAGCTTGCCGTCCTCGCCCTCGATATTGGCGTAGTCCGGGCGAATGTCCATCAGGCTGGCAATACTCTGGCGGCTCTTGCCCACCGCCACGCTCTGGAACAGCTCGCCGATCTGGTAGAAGATGATAACGGCGCAGCCCTCCACATAATCGCCCAGCGCAAACGCGCCCACGGTGGCCACTGCCATCAGGAAGCACTCGTCAAAGGGCTGACGGTTCTTGATGCCCTTCAGCGCCTTGCGCAGCACGTCCCAACCCACCACAAGGTAGGGGATGCAGTAGAGCGCCAGCTCCACCGGCATGGGCAAGGCGGGCAAAAGCTTGAGCACGATCACCAGTGCCACGGCGATCAGGATCCGCTCAAGGGTCTTTTTTTGTTTCTTGTTCATAAGCAACGCTCCTCAGTTTGCGGTGCAGTGGGTGAAAAATGGGTGGTTTTCCACAAGTTTTTCGGCAAAAAATGGGTATTCCACAGTTTTACCCGCGTTTTCCACACAGTTTTCCTGTAAAAAAGCGCTTTTCCACGCTTCTTTTTCGGTTTTTTCGCAAAGCGTGTTGAAAACCCGGTGGAAATTGTTGAAAAGTGGCGGATTTTTCCACAGAAAAACTCCCCCGGTCCGCACCGACCGGGAGAGCTTTGCCGCACATCAGATATCAAAGATCTCGCAGTCGTCCTCTACCTTCTTGCAGGCAGACAGCACGTTCTCCATGGTGGCGTGAGGGTCGGCACCCTCGGCGAACTCCACCTTCATCTTCTGGGTCATAAAGCTGACGGTCGCCTTTTCCACGCCGGAAACGGTGTTGGCGGCATCCTCCATCTTCTGGGCGCAGTTGGCGCAGTCCACTTCGATCTTGTAGGTCTTTTTCATAATAAGTACCAGCCTTTCTTTTCTGCGGGCGTGTGCCCGGTCATTCTTCGATATGATCCATCCCCATGGAGAGGATGCTGCGCACATGGTCGTCGTCCAGTGCGTAGAAAACGGTTTTGCCCTCCCGCCGGAAGCGCACAAGCTTGGAGTCCTTGAGCACCCGCAGCTGGTGGCTGACGGCAGACTGGCTCAACTGCACGGCGTCCGCGATATCCTGCACGCAAAGTTCGCTGTCGTGCAGGGCGTACAAGATCTTGATGCGGGTGGAATCGCCGAACACGCGGAACAGGTCTGCCAGTTCGTACAGCACCTCATCGTCCGGCATCTCCACCGGCTGCTTTTCCTTTTCTGGTGCGGCTTGCTCTAGCCCGGTCATGCTGTCCTCTCCCTTCGTTTCGATATATGAGCATCTGTTCATGTGTTCATGATAACACGCAGACAGCCCCCTGTCAAGCAAAATCCGCAAAGTTTTTTACATTGCCGCAAAATTGCTGAAAATCGCCGTAAAACGCAAAAAAGATGCAATTTTAATTTGCAAATGGGGTGCGGGTTTAAACTCCCTCAGTCAAAGCCTAACGGCTTTGCCAGCTCCCTCGGGGAGGGAGCCTTTGGCAAAGAGGAAAAGCTTTACCG
>OHDI01000865.1_pt1 | contig 9469 bp, 7 predicted proteins | sample 1566981 | NCBI WGS metagenome assembly OHDI01 (sample SAMEA3879509, study PRJEB24766) | human gut metagenome | biome: human-associated habitat; feature: feces | place: USA | collected 1985/1987 | reverse complement strand
GCATCCAACCACGCATATCTTCCCATTGACTGGACTGCCCTGGAGGATCTGCAAACGCTGGATGCAGACTGGCACAACATCAATCAATATCTGGAACATATGCGTCAGAAAGCAGATCTGCCCTCGATCGCAAAGCAGATTCAGTTGCAGGAGGCACTTCTGCAAAGCAATATGTTCTTCGACAAAGAAATGGAGCTGGATAATCTCGTGAAATTCAAATTTGATGACCGAAAACAGCGGTTCGACAAAATCTGTATGATTTCCATTGAAAAGGGAATTCTGATTTCCGGCCGCCGTGGTACAAAAGTTTGGAATCAGCTGATGCGGGAAAACATTCAGCAGATGATCCGCACACTGCATGATACAGAGCTGTCTTTTTACTTCAACGACACCTGGTCTTTCTTCTTTGCCGCCGGACCGGATTATCCGGACGACAAGTTCCTGGCGCAGGCAGAGCTGGCATTCCACGAATGCGGCTATTACTTCTGCAAGGAACTGAACATTACAGCTGTCAACATCTTCCATGTGGTCATCGGCGAAACCAACCTGCTGGAAAAGGTACAGCTTTGTATGTCCGCCGTGGCTGACCACAACGCACGTTTTTTCCTGTACAACAAGGACAACGCCGAGACCATGAAACAGATGGACGAAAAGCTGCGCATGACCAACATCATCAGCGATGCCATTCTCTATGACCGTATCGTCCCCTACTTCCAGCCCATCCGGGACAACCGCACCCAGGAGATCACCAAGTATGAGGCACTCATGCGGCTGTCGGACAAGGATCACAATATCTATGCGCCGGGACAGTTCCTGGAAATCGCCAAGGACTATCACCTGTATTTGCAGCTGTCCCAGCTGATGATACAAAAGGTGCTGGAACTGTTCCGGGATCGAAAGGAAACCGTTTTCCTCAACCTCTCCGCCTACGATATCAGTTCCTCTGCAAGCCGTTCCCTGCTATACGACCTGCTCAGCGATCTGCCGCCCGGGGCGTGTGAGCGAATCACCTTTGAGATTCTGGAATCGGAAAAGATCCGGGATTTCAATGAAATGGTAGACTTCCTGAACGAGATCCGCAAGTTCGGCGTCAAGATCGCCATTGACGATTTCGGCGCAGGATTCTCCAACTTCACTGCGATCCTCCAAATCAATCCAGACTTTATCAAGATCGACGGCGACCTTATCATCAACTGCGATAAGGACCCGATGAAACAGCTTTGCCTACAGGCGATCTCCGATATCGCCAAAGGCATTAACGCCGAACTGATTGCCGAACACGTAGAGAACAGCGGCGAACAGCAGACGGTGGAATCCACCAACATCCAGTACACCCAGGGCTACTATTTCTCCAAGCCCCTGCCCTATCAGAATCTGGAACAGAAAAAGGAATAAGGCAAACTTTATAGAAACGAAAACTGGCTGCTGCACCTTTATATGGTGCGGCAGCCAGTTGGTTTATCTCCGGTTCCAACGATCAATATCTTGTTTTAGGTCTCTCCACTTCTCATATTCAAATCTTCTCTGCGCATCCCGGTTGGATTGATTGATAGAATCCCGGATTCCTTCCAGTGCCTCTTTTTGCTCCTGCCTTTCTCTTCTTGCTCTTCTGTTTTCTTCCTCTTGTTGCTGACGTGCCAGTTCTCTTATACATTCATCTGCAAATTCATCATTGCAAATACTATACGCCTCCATAAGACTTTTACCACTCATCATGTATTGTGCTATCTTTCCGGCAGAAAATCGTTTTTCCTCTACGACATCGTGTACAATAAAGGAATAGCCTGCATCTTTCAAAGCCTCGATCAATGGGTTCAATTTATTCCCAATTAACTGCATTTGTTCCTTTGCATTCTGTAGTTTTTCATCTGTCTTTCCATTTAATAAGGCTTTTGCAGATTGGGATTCATTCGGATGTGCATTCATATATTGATTTAACTCTTTTTCATACTTACATTTTCTAGTAAACAAGTCCCCAATCAAATTAAGAAATGAGACACATCCCATAATAAAAGCAAAGAAAACAATTACTCCCCCTAACAATCCAACAGAAAAAACAAAAACCAAGATGTAGATTATTAAGGCACACGCAACTAAAAATAAAGCAGACTTCAATGTCTCATTTGATTTCTTTTTCCTTTCTCCCGGAAGTTTCAAAAGTCTCTGGTAAATATCCTGTGTAAGAGAAACATACTGCTGAAACGGTTCGATTTGTTTTAATAATTCGTCCATCCAGCGTAACTCACTCTCCCTAAATTCTCTAGGCTTAGATGACTTGTATACATAAGACATAACACCGCTCCTCTTTTTTCTGGTTCCTTTTAATGATATCCAATATCATGAGAAAGGAATTTCCTTTTTTTGTACCTATCAGATACGTCTATGATTTCATTTTACCAAAAAAAAAAAAAAAAAACAGTGAACATCTATAGCTTATTTTGTAAATATCGAAAAGCGGTGTGCAATAACCCAAATTGCACACCACTTTTGTTGCCTTATTTTAATTTTTTCGTTTAATCATCACTATCCAGTTTCAGCACGCTCATAAACGCCTCCTGCGGCACTTCTACCGAACCGAGCTGGCGCATCCGCTTTTTGCCCTCTTTCTGCTTTTCCAGCAGCTTTTTCTTACGGGTGATATCGCCGCCGTAGCATTTCGCCAGAACGTCCTTGCGCATTGCCTTGATGGTCTCTCTGGCAATGACCTTGCCGCCGATGGCAGCCTGCACCGGCACCTCGAACAGCTGCCGTGGGATGTTCTCCTTCAGCTTTTCCACGATCTTTCTGGCACGCTCATACGCCTTGTCGGTATGGATGATAAACGACAGCGCATCGACGATCTCGCCGTTCAGCAGTACATCCAGCTTTACCAGCTTGGATTCCATGTAGTCGCTCAGCTCATAGTCGAAGGACGCATAGCCACGGGTACGGGATTTCAGCACATCGAAGAAATCGTAAACGATCTCATTCAGCGGCAGTACATAGTGGAGCGATACACGGGTATCGTCCAGGTACTGCATATTCACAAACACGCCACGGCGGTTCTGACAGAGTTCCATAACATTTCCCACGAAGTCTGCCGGTGTCAGAATTTCCGCCTTGACCATCGGCTCTTCCGCCTTGGCAATTACTGCCGGGTCGGGATAATTGGTGGGGTTGTCGATATACTGCACCTCGCCGTTTGTCAGTGTGACACGGTAAATAACCGACGGCGCTGTGGTAATCAGATCCAGGTTGTACTCCCGTTCCAGACGCTCCTGGATGATCTCCATGTGGAGCAGTCCCAGGAATCCGCAGCGGAAACCAAAGCCCAGCGCAATGGAGGTCTCCGGTTCAAAGGTAAGGGACGCATCGTTCAGCTGCAATTTTTCCAGCGCGTCCTTCAGGTCGGGGTACTTGGCACCGTCGGCGGGGTAGATGCCGCAGAACACCATGGGCTTGACCTGACGGTAGCCGGGCAGCGCTTCTGCGGTGGGGCGCTCTGCCAGCGTGACGGTATCGCCCACGCGGGTGTCCTGCACCGTCTTGATGCTGGCGGTCAGGTAGCCTACCTCACCGGCCTGCAGCTGGGCGCAGGGGGTCAGGGAGGTGGCACCCATGTGACCCACCTCCACCAGCGTGAACTCTGCGCCGGTGGCCATCATGCGGATGGTGTCGCCGGGCTTCACCGAGCCCTCGAACACGCGGATGTAGACGATGACGCCCTTGTAGCTGTCGTAGATGCTGTCGAAGATCAGCGCCTTTAAGGGGGCGTCCGGGTCGCCGGTGGGGGCGGGGATATCGCTGACCACACGCTCCAGCACCTGATCGACATTCAGGCCAGTCTTGGCGGAGACGCGGGGCGCGTCCATGCAGGGCAGGCCGATCACGTCCTCCACCTCCTGCGCCACCTCGTCCGGGTGGGCGCTGGGCAGGTCGATCTTGTTCAGGATGGGCACCAGCTCCAGATCGTGCTCCAAGGCCATATAGGTGTTGGCCAGCGTCTGCGCTTCCACGCCCTGCGTGGCGTCCACCACCAGAATGGCGCCCTCGCAGGCGGCCAGACTGCGGCTGACCTCGTAGGCAAAGTCCACATGACCCGGGGTGTCGATCAGGTTGAACTCGTAGGTCTTGCCGTCCTTTGCAGTATAGTTCATGGTCACGGCACGCGCCTTGATGGTGATGCCGCGCTCGCGCTCGATATCCATGCTGTCCAAGATCTGGTCTTCCATGGTGCGCTCGTCCACGCTCTTGGTCAGTTCCAGAATGCGGTCGGACAGGGTGGATTTGCCGTGGTCGATATGTGCAATGATGCAGAAGTTGCGGATGTTGTCTCTTGCCATGTAGTTCCTCCGGGCAGCTTTATGCTTCTAAGATCCAGTCCTCCACGGCCACGATCTGTCCGTGGTCGCGGTAGACGCGGGGCACGCGGCGGGAAACGCCGCACAGCACTTCATAGGGGATGGTGTCGGTCTTGCGGGCAATGGTCTCTGCGGTGTCGCTTACGGTGCCGCCCCACAGGATGGCTTCATCGTCCTCGCGCACTTCCGGTACATCGGTCACGTCCACCATCATCTGATCCATGCACACCCGGCCCAGTACCGGGCAGGCTTTGCCGTGGATCTCCACCACGCCCTTGCCGCAGCTCAAAAGCCGGGGATAGCCGTCGGCATAGCCGGTGCAAAGGGTGGCTACCTTGGTGGGCTTTTCGGCGGTAAAGCGGCGGCCGTAGCTGGCGCACTGGCCGGGCTGCATCTCCTTGATCATGCTCACCACGGTCTTAAGGGTCATTACCGGCTTAAAGCGGCCAAAGCGCACCTCGTCGCTGGGGTCGTAGCCGTACAGGATGATGCCGGGGCGCGCCATGCAGCGCTCCCGGGGCAGTCCCTCCGGCCAGTCCGGGTGCAGCATGACCCCGGCAGAGTTATCGCAGTGCACAAGGGCAGGCTCCCGCCCGGCGGCCTTCAGTGCGTGGAAGGCTTTCACGAACAGTGCGTGCTGCTCGGCGGTGTAGGCCACATTCTCCGGGGCGGTATCATCGGCCACGGAAAAATGCTGGAACAGGCCGGTCATTTCCAGCCCGGGCAGCGCACAAGCCTCCAGCATCTCCCGGATGGCGGCGTCAAAATCGGTGCGCAGGGCAAAGCCGATGCGTCCCATGCCGGTGTCGGCCTTGAGGTGGATGTGTACCCTGCCGCCTGCCGCCACGGCGGCTTCGCTCAGGGCGTGTGCCTGCGCAAGGGAGTAGCAGGCCACAGTGATGTCGTTCTGGATCAGAGCGGCGGCGTAGGCGGGCTGCACATGCCCCAGAATGAGGATGGGCAAAGTCTGCCCCGCCTTGCGCAGCTGCACAGCCTCGGTCAGGCAGCTGACCGCCAGCCATGCGGCGCCCTCCTCGGCGAACACCCGGGCGCACTGTACCGCGCCGTGGCCGTAGCTGTCCGCCTTGACCACTGCGCACAGGGGCAGCGTCCCTGCCCGGGCCTTTACTGCCCGGAAATTATACCGAAGGGCCTCGAGGTCGATCTCGGCCCAGACGTGTTTTTCAAACGGTTGTTTCTGCATGATCTGTTTCCTTTTTTGGTACGATAAAGCTGCCCCGGCCCGTGTGGACGGGACGCCAGCCGTCAATGCCGCTCTCCTGCAAGGCATGGAGAGTCTTTTGGCGGAAGGCGTGGTCGGTGCGGCAGCGCTCCTGCACAAATTCCTTGGTCTGTTCCCGCACGGTAACGCCGTCGGCGGGGCAGCGGCTTTTCACGATGGGCAAGTCCGCCTCCCGCACGGCGCACTGCACCTCGTACTCGGTGGCAAGCAGCATGGGGCGGATGAGGGTGAGATCCCGCTGGGAGAGGTAGGTCACCGGCGAGAAGCAGCCGATGCGTCCCTCCCGCCAGAGGTTCATATAAAAGGTCTCCACGGCATCGTCCAGATGATGCCCCAGCGCCACCTTGTTGCAGCCCAGCTCCTGCGCGGCGGTGTGCAGCGCGCCCCGCCGCAGCTTGGCGCACAGGGCGCAGGGGTTCTTTTCCTTGCGGTACTCGAACACCACAGGGCCAATCTCGGTGCGGCGCACCTCATAGGGGATGCCGTGCTGCCGGAACAGCTCTGCCAGCGCGGAGTAGTCCATAGGCTGATGGTCGAACTGCGGGTCCAGCGTGACCGCCACCACCTCGTAGTCAAAGCCGATGTACTTGCGCAGCATGGAAAGGCCGATGGTCAGCGCCACGCTGTCCTTGCCGCCGGAAACGCCCACCATCACCCGGTCGCCGGGGGCGATCATTTCATAGTCCTGTACGGCCTTGCGCATCAGACCGCAGAGCCGCTGCATTGCACGAAGATCACTCATGACAGGCTCACGCTTTCTACCAGATTGACCACATCGCTGATGGACGCCAGCTTTGTCAGCGCCGAGACATAGACCACATCGCCGCTGTCGTAGGTAATGGTGGCCAGCACGGCGTAGTAGGTGCGGATATCACAGCGTACCGCTTCCACCGCTGCACCCTCCACGGTCAGGTTGACCTTGCGGGGCTTGATGACGCCGTAGGCCTGCTTGAGGTCGGCTTCCGAGTCCTCGATAAAGCTTTCGTAGCTGTCGGCGGTGCCCCGCTGCAACAGCACGGCCTGATAGTCCTCGCTGTCTGCCGTGTCGGCGGTGGCAAGCTCCAGCACGGTGCCGAGGGTTGCGTCCTCGGTCATGCGGCACACGCTCCACACGCTGCTGTCGTAGTAGACAGAGATGCCATTCGTGCCGGTATAGTGGGTGTCGGGTGTCGCGGGGGTCTGCCGGTTCACCAGCAGGGTGAGCACCATGTAGGCTGCGATGCCCAGACAGATGAAAATGGCCATCGCCGTCAGCAGCTTGGAGCTGCGGCGCTGCGCCGAAGAAGTGCGGTCGATCTCATTTGGCATGGATGTATTCTCCTTGTGTTGGCAAGGGCAGCTGTGCACCGCCCATATCCTTTATAGTATACCACAACCGCAGCGGGATTTGTAGCGGGCAAATGGCAAAAATATGCCGGGGCGGGCAAAAAACTTTTACAAAAATCGGAATTCAGAAATCAAGAGGATTTGAGAGAAAACAAGCGATTTTGAGAGTTTCAAAAATTTCCGCCGAAAAAATCCAAAAATCATGTTGACAGGCGCGTTTTTGTGTTGTATACTGACACTCGCGCCCCAAAAGGGTGCCTGAAACGTACAAAAAGCTTATCAGGAGGAAATAGATATGAGCACTACTCTCGTAAAGCCCGCTGAAGTCGAGCGTAAGTGGTACCTGCTCGACGCTACCGGCAAGAGCCTGGGCCACGTCGCTGCTGAGGCCGCTGTTCTGCTGCGCGGCAAGCAGAAGGTCGATTACACCCCCAACGTTGACTGCGGCGATTTCGTTGTTGTCATCAACTGCGACAAGGCTGTTCTGACCGGCAAGAAGGCCGAGCAGAAGTTCCACATCACCCACAGCAAGTACATCGGCGGCCTGAAGAAGGTCCAGTACAGCAAGCTGATGGCTGAGAACAGCGATCTGGCTATGACCTACGCTATCAAGGGCATGATCCCTTCCAACACCATCGGTGATAAGGCTCTGACCCGCCTGCACTGCTACCAGGGTGCCGAGCACGCTCACGCTGCTCAGAAGCCCGAGAAGATCGAGTTCTAAGAAGGAGGCAATCGAATATGTACGAAACCAAACCTTATTTCTACGGCACTGGTCGTCGTAAGGATTCCGTTGCCCGCGTTCGCGTTTACACCGGCACCGGTAAGATCACCATCAACGATCGTGATATCGACAACTACTTCGGTCTGGAGACCCTGAAGCTGATCGTCCGTTCTCCGCTGGTCCTGCTGGGCCTGGAGGGCAAGTACGACGTCGTCGTCCGCGTTTCCGGCGGCGGTGTTTCCGGTCAGGCTGGCGCTATCCGTCACGGCCTGAGCCGCGCCCTGCTGCAGCAGAGCGACGAGAACCGCCCTGTGCTGAAGAAGGCTGGCTTCCTGACCCGCGATCCTCGTATGAAGGAGCGTAAGAAGTACGGTCTGAAGGCTGCACGTCGTGCTCCCCAGTTCTCCAAGCGCTGATTATATTTCAGATGCAACTTTACGGCTCTGCTTCGGCAGAGCCGTTTTTTGCTGCCCCTTTCCCGGAGAACTGGGGAGCACGACTGCGCATCTCCGGCGGTTGCCCCACAAGGGGCGAGCCGGAGGCGCTTATTGATCTTTGCTCAAGCATCGCGTGCTAAAACAAAAAGCATGGTTTTGCGTCTATTCTGCAAACTTTTTATGAACCCTATTGACAAAGTGGGTGAATAGGAGTATATTTTTAGCAGTCGAGCAGATAGAGTGCTAAAAACAAAACAAACTGCTCCGTAGGAGGTGTGCAAGACCATGAAGAAGAACATCTGTATAATCAACTCACGGCTCTGCCGCCGCCGGGCGCGGAGCTGTTAGCAAAGAACTTATCCGTCCGCTAAAATAAACCTTCCGGTATGAATGGAGGCTTGACTTTATGAATACCAATCAATATACCCAAAAGACCCTTGAGGCTTTGCAGGCGGCCCAGCAGCTGGCTGTGGAGTATCAGCACAATGCGCTGGAGCCCGCCCACCTGCTGCACGCACTGGCTGCGCAGGAAAACGGCCTGATCCCTCAGCTGCTGCAAAAGCTGAATGTTGACCCCGGCAGCTTTGCCGCCGCCGTGGCGGAAAAGCTGTCCGCATTGCCCCGGGTGTCCGGCTCCGGTCGCGACCCCGATAAGGTCTATATCTCGCAGGCCACCGATAAGGTGCTCAGTGCCGCCGCCCGCGAAGCCAAGGCCATGAAGGATGACTTCATCAGCGTGGAGCATCTGTTCCTTGGCCTGCTGGACGAGCAGGACCAGACCACCAGTGAGCTGTTCCGCGCCTTTAACCTGAAAAAGGACGCCTTTTTACAGCAGCTTACCGCCGTGCGCGGCAACCAGCGGGTGACCACCGATAACCCGGAGGACACCTACAACGCATTGCAGAAGTACGGTCAGGATCTGGTGGAACTTGCCCGCAAGCAGAAGCTGGACCCCGTCATTGGTCGAGATCAGGAGATCCGCAATGTGATCCGTATCCTGTCCCGTAAGACCAAAAACAACCCCTGTCTGATCGGTGAGCCCGGCGTTGGTAAAACCGCCATCGCCGAGGGTCTGGCGCAGCGCATCGTGCGTGGCGATGTGCCCGAAAACCTGAAGAACCGCACCGTGTTCAGTCTGGACATGGGCGCTCTGGTAGCCGGTGCAAAGTACCGCGGCGAGTTCGAGGAGCGCCTGAAGAGCGTGCTGAACGAGGTGAAGAAGAGCGAGGGCAAGATCATCCTCTTCATCGATGAGCTGCACACCATTGTGGGTGCCGGCAAGACCGATGGCGCCATGGACGCAGGCAACCTGCTCAAGCCCATGCTGGCGCGCGGCGAGCTGCACTGCATCGGCGCGACCACGCTGGACGAGTACCGTCAGTATATCGAAAAAGACCCC
>OHDI01000847.1_pt1 | contig 9751 bp, 8 predicted proteins | sample 1566981 | NCBI WGS metagenome assembly OHDI01 (sample SAMEA3879509, study PRJEB24766) | human gut metagenome | biome: human-associated habitat; feature: feces | place: USA | collected 1985/1987 | reverse complement strand
GATTTTTGAGATTCATTTTTGATTCTGTCGAATCTCTCCGTTTGACGTCGTTTTTGAAGTATTTCATTCTGTCGGACGTCCGCCTGACAGTAATGTATTTTAGCACAGCATCCTTCAAAAAGCAAGCACTTTTTTACAATTTTTACGCCAAAATCATTCTTTTGACTTTTTGCCCAGTTTTTTACATTTTTTATAGACACTTCCTCCCTTATTCCTCCAAAAGCCGGGCGCGCAGCCGGATCAGGATCTTACGTTCCCGCCTGGAGATCTGTACCTGTGTAGTATGCAGTGCTTTTGCAGTCTCGCTCTGGGTGCGGTTGCCATAAAAGCGCAGACGAATCAGTTGCTTGTCCTGCTCTGGCAGCGCCGGGATATCCAGCTGCCGGTCTCCATCCTCGCCGCCCTCCGGGGTCAGGCTCATGGCGGGCTGCGCGGCCTGTATGGCAAGGGCTACATTCTCTATCGGTTCGTCCAACTGCTCTGCCAGCTGCTGCAAGGTAGGCTCTGCGCCGCACAGCTTCATAGTATGCTCCCGTGCTGCCTGCACCCGCATTCCCAGTTCTTTCAGAGAGCGGCTCACTTTGACTGTACCGCCATCCCGGAACAGCTTTTTGATTTCACCAAGGATCACCGGCACGGCATAGGTGGAAAAGCACACGCCCCGGCTCTCGTCAAAATTATCATAGGCTTTGATGAGCCCCACGCAGCCCGCGCTGTACAGGTCGTCATACTCCATGCCTCGCCCACGGAATCTGCCCGCACAGGCGTGCACCAGCCCCAGATTCTGCGTGATGAATGCTTCCCGCCGGGTCTTATCCGTTACCATATACCGGACCGCCTTTCCTTTTTATGTAGGCTCCCGCCGGGACAAACGCTTGACTAGCAGCACCCTTGTACCTTTACCGGGCTTTGAGGTGACCTTGACCCTGTCCATAAAGCTTTGCATCACCGCAAAGCCCAGACCGGAGCGCTCTTCCGGGTTGCCAGTGGTGAACAACGGCTGCATGGCCTGCTCCACATTGGGGATGCCAATGCCCTTATCTGTAATGGTGATGTGCACCTCCCGGTCGGGGTAGACCGCTATGGTCATGCACACCGGCCCGATATGCTCCGGGTAAGCATGGACGATGCAATTGGTGACCGCCTCGGACACTGCGGTTTTCAGGTCGGCCAGTTGGGGCACGGTTGGGTCATACCGCGCCAGAAAGGCCGCCGTGACGCCGCGGGCGTAGGCCTCGTTGCTGCTGAGGGAATCAAACTGGACACGGGTGCTGTTCTCTGCTTTCATTGCGTATTCTCCTTTTCTATATTCTCCGTACAGGGGATTCCCGCCAGCCGCAGGACTTTTTGCAGCTGTGCGGGGGCGTGCTGCAACCGCAGGCTCGTGCCCAGAACGCGGGCGCAGCGCTGCCGCCCAAGGATGAGCCCGATGCCGGAGGAATCCATGAACCCTACCCCGCCAAGGTCGATAATTAGGGTGCGGGGACTGCGGCTGACCAGTGCATCGTCCAGCTGCATCCGCAGGCTCTGGGCGGCATCGTGGTCGATCTCGCCCGCCAGATAGGCGTACAGGGTCTCCCCTGCCGCGCTGAAGGTCACCGTTGCCATTGCTTGTCCATCTCCTTTTTTGCAAAATAAAAGATCCCGTACACATAACTTCAGTGTACGGGATCTTCGGGTTATTTTTTAGAAAAAGCTGTCGGCAGCTTACGCCTTTGCCAGCAGCTCGGCAGCTTCCAGCGCTGCCGCCTCGCTGCCGCAGACCAGCAGCCCACGGCGGGTGTTGGCGTGCGCCAGCTGCACCGCCTCGTCCAGACTGGTGCAGAGCTGGGCGTCAAAGTGATACTTTGCCTTCTCGGTCAGACGCCGGGTCAGCTGCTCCTCCACACCGGCGGGCGTGACGAGATACACCTTATCAAAGGGGCTCTCGCTCATGCCGGGCATGGTGGATTTATCCTTTTTCTGTTCCTCAGGGCTCAGGCCGGTCTCCAGCGCGGAGAAGAAGGCTTCGGCGCCCTCCTCCTCGGTCAGGCCGATGATAGCGCTCATGTGGCGCACCTTGGCCATGTTCAACACGCGCAGCAGCGCGGCAGCCTGCTGCGGAGTGCGGCAGGCATCCAGAATGACCAGCGGGCGCTGGGAAAGCACCCGGATGCTGCAACGGTTGTCCACGGCGGCAATGCCATCCAGAATGGCTTCATCGGAGATGTCCACCTCTTTGCGGCAGAGCGCCAGCGCCAACTCCACCGCCATGGCGGCGTTGCCCGCAGCGTGACGCCCCAGAAAGGCCAGCGGCACTGTGTAGCCGCCGTAGTCCACCCGGCTGGCAAACTGTTCTGCTTCCAGAAAGGTGATATCCTCCGGGTCGGGCACTACCAGCTCACAGCCGCACTTGCCCGCAGCCACGATCAGCTCACTGAGCACCGCCTTGGGCTGCTCCGGCGCGGTGACGCAGATGCTGTCCTTGCGCATCACACCGCCCGCCAGCGCAGCCAGACGTTCCACCGAGCGGCTCACGCCATCCGGTCCCACCGCTGTGACGGCGCACACCGGCATTTTGGGCAGCACCGCAGCAAGCCCTGCGTCCGGCAGCTCTACTACCGCCAGCGTGCAGCCGGCTTCGCCAAAGCAGTACGCAGCGGCAACAAGCTCTGCCGCCTGCAAAGGCAGCTCCTCATGGGCAGCAAGGGCATCGGCGGCGCGGCACAGCAGTGCTTCGTCCACCGGCTTGCCATCCACACGGATGCGGGCAGCAAGCGGCTCGCACCCGGCATGGTAGACACCGGCACGGATCCCCTGCGCGTGCAGAATGGCTGCCAGCAGACGCGCCACCGCCGTTTTACCGGCAGTGCCTGCCACACCCACGAACTGCACCTGCTGCACCGAGGCGGGCAGCAGTGCGCCCAGCTGCGCCGGGTCGGCAAAGCCGTCCGGCAGAGCTGCAAAATACTGATTTGCCTGTTGGATGGTCATTCGTGTCTCCTTTTTATGTGATAATACAGTCCCTCGCAGGCCAGCAGCAGTACGATGGCAACAAGGATGCCAGCCAGAACACCGGCAGAATCCAGCCACACATCGGTGACCTGACTGCTGCGCCCTTCTGAGAAGAGTTGAATAGTCTCATCGGTCAGCGCCGTCAGCACACCACCCAGCATGGGCACGGTGATATGCCGCAGCGGGTGACGGCTGTACACCCGCATACAGAGCATGAGCAGAAAGCCCTCCAGCGTATACTCGCAAAAGTGTGCCAGCTTGCGCACGATGTGCATGGTCAGATGCTCTGCCAGCCCCGGCTGCCCCAAGCGGCGCAGGATGATGCGCATCCACGCCAGCACCCGGCCGCTGGAGCCAGAGGAGACCGTCGCCACCGCCATGGAGTTGGAAAAGATGAACCAGATGCAGGCGATGAGTGCAACGGTAAAGACCACACGTCCCGCAATGACCCACAGCGAGGTGCGTTCTCTGTTATTGTTTTCCACTGTATCAGCCCAGAGCCTTGATGCTCTGCTCAATGTTGGCCAGCTTGTCCTGGCTCTTGGCGAACTTTGCGCGGATCTCCTCCACCAGAGCCGCCGGGGCACGTTCCACGAACTTGGGATTGTTCAGCTGGTTGCCGAACATGGCCATTTCCTTTTCGGCCTTGGCCTTTTCCTTGTTCAGGCGAGCCAATTCTTTCTCGCGGTCGATGAGCTCCATCATGGGGATGAAGCCGCGGGCAGCGTGGGTGGACACCTGCACCATGCCATCGGTGCTGCCCTCGTACTTTTCGGTAAAGGTCACATCGGTGGCAAAGGCGAACTTGGCCAGATAGACCTGTGCGTTCTGGAAGGGGGCTGCATCGGCAGTTTCAATGATCATGCTGGTCTTTTTAGCGGGGTGCACGTTCATCTCGGTGCGCATGGTACGCACAGCCTTGATATAATCCATCACCTTTTCAAAGGCTTCCTCTTCAGCGGCCCAGTTGTGAGCGGCGTCAAAGGTGGGCCAAGCCTGCGTCATGATGGTCTCGGCAGAGCCGGGCAGAGCCTGATACAGTTCCTCGGTGATGAAGGGCATGAAGGGATGCAGCAGCTTGAGCGCCTTATCCAGCACATACACCAGCACGCGGCGGGCGGTATCGGCCTGCTGTGCGTCGCCGGAGTTCAGGCGGGGCTTTGCGATCTCGATGAACCAGTCGCAGTAGACATCCCAGATAAAGCTGTTGATCTTGGCAGCAGCCAGACCCATCTCATAGTGCTCCAGATTGTCGGTCATGGCACCGGCCACCTGATTCAGCTTGGTCAGCACCCACTTGTCGCTCATGTCCAGCAGCTCTTCACAGGGCAGACCCGGTTCAAAGTCCTCGGGCAGGTTCATCAGCACAAAGCGGGTGGCGTTCCACAGCTTATTGGCAAAGTTGCGGGCAGCCTCCACCTTCTTTTCGATATAGCGCATATCGTTGCCCGGAGTAGAGCCGTCCACCAGCATAAAGCGCAGGGCATCCGCGCCGTACTGGGCAATGACCTCCAGCGGGTCGATGCCGTTGCCAAGGCTCTTGGACATCTTGCGTCCCTGACTGTCGCGGACGATGCCGTGGATGCAGACGGTATCAAACGGAGCCTTGCCGGTGTAAGCCAGACCGGAGAAGATCATGCGGCTGACCCAGAAGCCGATGATGTCGTAGCCGGTAACCAAGGTGTTGGTGGGGTAGAAATACTTGAGGTCGGCGCTGTCCTCGTTGGGCCAGCCCAGCGTGCTGAAGGGCCACAGCGCAGAGGAGAACCAGGTATCCAGCGTGTCGGGGTCCCGCGTCAGCTTTGCGCTGCCGCACTTGGGGCAGGTGCAGGGAGCGGACTTTGCCACCACGGTCTCGCCGCAGTCGTCGCAGTACCAAGCCGGGATCTGGTGGCCCCACCACAGCTGACGGCTGATGCACCAGTCGCGGGTGTTCTTCATCCAGTTGATGTAGTTCTTGGTGAAGCGCTCGGGCACGAACTTGATCTCGCCCTTTTCCACGCTCTCGATGGCGGGCTTTGCCAGCGGCTCCATCTTGACGAACCACTGCTTGGAGATCATGGGCTCGATGGTGGAGTGGCAGCGGTAGCAGGTGCCCACCTCGTGCTTGAGGGGCTCGATCTCCTTCAGGAAGCCGCCCTCCTTCAGGTCGGCCAGAATGGCCTTGCGTGCCTCCAGCGCAGTCATGCCGGCATACTTGCCGCAATCCAGCACATGGGGCTCGTTGACGGTGTTTTTGCCGGAGGCAAACAGAGCATCGGCGGCAGCCTTGTCGGCAGCGCCGGTCATGTGGCCGTCGTAAGTGAACACGCGCACGATGGGCAGGTCATGGCGCAGGCCGACCTCAAAGTCGTTGGGGTCGTGGGCGGGGGTGATCTTCACGACACCGGTGCCCTTGGTCATATCGGCGTGCTCATCGCAGACGATAGGGATTTCCTTGTTCAGCAGTGGCAGCACCACATGGCAGCCGTGCAGATGGGCGTAGCGGGGATCCTCGCCGTTAATGGCCACGGCGGTATCGCCCAGCATGGTCTCGGGGCGGGTGGTGGCCAGTTCCAGCATCTCGCCGGTCTCCTTGACCGGGTACAGCAGATGCCAGAAGCTGCCGTCCTTCTCCTCGTACTCCACCTCAGCGTCGGAAATGGAGGTGTTGCAGTGGGGACACCAGTTGACCATGCGGTTGCCGCGGTAGATCAGTCCCTTGTCGTACAGGCGTACGAACACTTCCTTGACAGCCTCAGAGCAGCCTTCGTCCATGGTAAAGCGCTCGCGCTCCCAGTCACAGCTGCTGCCCAGCTTCTTCAGCTGGCTGACGATGCGGTTGCCGTACTTGGTCTTCCATGCCCATGCGCGCTCCAGAAAGCCATCGCGGCCGACCATCTCCTTGGTCAGGCCCTCGGCGCGCATGGCCTCCACCACCTTGGCTTCGGTAGCAATGGAGGCGTGGTCGGTGCCGGGCACCCACAGGGCGGCATAGCCCTGCATCCGCTTGGTGCGGATGAGGATATCCTGCATGGTGTTATCCACCGCATGGCCCATGTGCAGCTGACCGGTAACGTTCGGTGGCGGCATCACGATGGTATAAGGTTTCTTGTCCGGATCGGCCTTCGTGTGGAAGTAGCCGCCGTCCAGCCAGAACTGGTAGATACGATCTTCCACCTGACTGGGATCGTACTGCTTTGCAAGCTCTTTCATAGTGTCCTCCCAAAAATTTGATGAAGTGGGACGCAAAAAGCCGCCCCACGGAGCGTTCCATGGGACGGCTGTAAATACATAACCGCGGTACCACCCAAATTGCGCGGAAAGCTCCGCGCCCCTTGATGCCCCTGTAACGTAGGGCAGACCCGAAAGCGGCTTACCGGCAAGGCTCACCGCTCCTGCTCCAAAGTGACAGCACACCGCCGGGCCATACCGGGTTTTCAGCAGCCCCCGGCTCTCTGGATGGCAAAAGCGATGCACACTCTTCTTCAACGCATTTATAAAAAGAATATAACGTTTTTTGTGGGATTTGTCAATCAGTTTTTCAAACCTTTCACCCACCGCACCAGCTTCCATGCCTTTGCGCCCAGATGCGGGCAGTAGCTTACCATCAGCGCCTGCAGCTTCTGGCTTTGATTTCCCGGCGGAATCTCCCACGCAGCATGACGATGCAGCTTTGCTGTTTTCAGCAACATTTTTTCCTTCTCGGAATCCCGCTCCGGCTGGTTGACCAGCCGGAAATATACCTCGGCGCAGGACATGACGCAGCGCTGTTCCGTAGTGCTGCGGAAGGGGTCCGGCTGCCCCTTTACCAGCTGCCAGATCTGTTCCCACGCCAGTGCCGCCGTGTAAAAGCGCAGGCTCGGCTCCTGCCGCACGGCAGAGCTTGGACGTTCAAGGTAAGCATACAGCGGGCAGTTCAAAAATGCCAGACTGCCTGCCTTGAGGAATTCCGTTACAAAGAACAGGGCATCCTCCCCGTAGAACAGCGCCGGGTCAAAGCGAACATCCTGCAGCACCTCCCGGTGGGTCAGCATCCGCCAGCAGTGCCCGCCGCTCCATTCCTGCATCCACGAGTAGTTTTCCGTCGTGATTTTCTGCGGTGCCGGGCACTCCGTCACCGTCCACAGAGTCTCGTTTTCCCGTATGCTGCGGTAGCGGCACATGGCAATGCGGGTACCGCAGCTGCACAAAGCATCGTACAGCCATTCCAGATACTGCGGCAGCACAAGGTCGTCGGAATCCACAAAGCAGATATACTCGCCCCTTGCCTGCTCCAGCCCAAAATTGCGTGCCGAGGACACCCCGCCGTTTTCCTTGCGGAAAATACACACCCGGGCATCCTGTGCCGCATACTGCTGCAAAATTTCCCAGCATTTATCCGGCGAACCGTCATCCACAAGGAGCAGTTCAAAATTCTGATACGTCTGCGCCAACAAGCTGTCCAGACATGCAGGCAGATACTTTTCCACCTTATAAACCGGCGCGATCACCGAGATCAAGGGCTGCTCCTTTGCGTTCATTCCGCTCTCCTTTTCAATATCTTCAGTCCGCGCTGCTTCAGCGTATCATATTCTTCGCTGCTACGGTAGAACAGTACGATCACTCCTGCGAACACAGCTGTGTAAAGCAGCCCATCCAGAATAAAAATGCCGAAATTGCCCACCGGGAACCGCTGCACCCACAGCACCGCTGCCGCAGAGACTGCTGCTGTAAGGAGTGTGCGCTTCAGATACTCTGCAAAATAATCCCGAAGTTTCTTCTGCCATGCATCCTGAACGCCATACTTCAAAAAGATGTAGGGTTCTACCCAGGCACAGGTACACAGCGTGCTGATGATGGTGCCCCAGATAATGCCGGTCACGCCGTACTGCCGCACCAGTACAAGCGAGGCCACCAGATTGATGATGGATTCCGCCACCGCTTTGTAGCGGTCGTTCCAGAACAGCCCCATGGCCTCCCGGAACAGCAGATTCGTCTGCCGCATTCGTGTAATGTAAAACTCTGCCACAATGACCATCACGGTGGTCATCGAAAAACAGTATTTCCCGCCAAACAACAGCGTGATAAAGGGGTTAAACAGCATCATCAGCCCGCCGGTCAGGTAAGCGGACATGACAAAGAACATAAAATCCATTTCCTTATAGATTTTATACAGCCGGTCCGAATTTTCCATTACTGCAAAATTGCCGATACTGCCGGAAAAAGCCACAGCAAATTTTCCCATCAGGTTGTTCAGTGCATTGATCACCAACCGGTAATTGGAGTAAAGGCCCACCGTCGCAAGGCCAATAAAGGAGGACATCAGCAGACTGTCCGTATTGCGCACGATGATGGTTGACAGCTTGTGCATACTCATGGCACCGATATTTTTCAGGATGCCGTTCCGTTCCTCCCTTTCTGGCAGCTCATGGCATTCCTTCAGGTATGGAAACTCCTTGTCCACCATGCGGGAAACCATAATGTTGGGTAAAAACTGTATCGCCTGCTGAACCGCCAGATACAAGATGAAGTTCCGGGTCAACAGCAGCACCGTGATCTGCGAAACAGTCTTGATGCACTCGCACGCCATACTCCATCCTGCGCAGATATAGCCTTTCTGGTAGGCCTGATAGATGGAATTTTTATAACTCAACAGATAGGAACTTGCTGAACCGAGCACATATATCATATAGATCAGGGTGATATGTTCAATGCCCTCGCCGCCCTTGATGAGGTAGGGCAGAAACGGCAGCAGCACCAACCCGAACAGCAACACCGAGACTGCCACCGCCCGGTACATCCACTTGTACAGGTTCATCAGCCGCGCCAGTTTCTGCTCGTCATCCCGGGCTGCCGGTTCATACATGCTGAACACCATAGCCGTACCGATGCCCAGCTCCGCAAAATTAAGGATGCTGAGCACATCGGTAAACAGGCCGTTGACCCCCAGATATTCCGCTGAAAGGCAGCGGATGAACACCATCCGGTTGATGAAGGACAGCAGCATCGTCAAAAACTGCCCGCCGATGTTAAACAGCATATTGATGATCGAATAACGTGTTCTCATGCGATTTTTAATTCTCCCCTGCCTTTGATGTTCCGCAGCCACATATATTCCCGCGGAAATAGCCGCAACAGCAGGCTTTGCAGCCAGAGTCCCGCCGGAACGGTACAATACTGCCGCGTCCGGTCCACCACATCAAACTGCATCCGCAGCATTTCCTGGCTGCGGGGTGCCTTGCGCAGCGCCGGGGGCAGCTGCCGGTACACCCGGCTCACGCTGCCCATCGTAAACTTTGCCGCATTTGCCAGCGCATCGTATACCTCGTTTTCCACGAGGCAGTTCCAATACCGCTGTGCGGCCTCGGCAGCATCAAAATGGCGCAGCGTTTTACTTCCGTTCATAATGCTGCTGCCGCGCTGCACATAATAATACAGCTCCTTTGGCACCACCACGGCCTTTTTGGTGTTCAGACAGATTTCTGGGAGCACAAAAATATCCTCGTTCAGCTTGCCCTCCGGGTAGCGCAGCTGCGCAAAGATAGCGCGGCGGTACAGCTTGTTCCACGCAGGCTGCGCCATCGTATTCGTGGCTCTTTTCAGCAGTTCCCGCCCGGTAAAGATCCGCTGTGCAAGCCCGGTGTACGGCGGCAGGCAGGGTGTGCCTGCCTCGTCCACCGCAGCGTAATCGCACAGGGCAAGGTCTGCCCCGGTGCTTTGCACGGCCTTGTACAGTGTTTCGTACATTTCCGGTGCAATATAGTCGTCGGAATCCACAAAGCCGATCCACTCGCCC
>OHDI01000840.1_pt1 | contig 9894 bp, 6 predicted proteins | sample 1566981 | NCBI WGS metagenome assembly OHDI01 (sample SAMEA3879509, study PRJEB24766) | human gut metagenome | biome: human-associated habitat; feature: feces | place: USA | collected 1985/1987 | reverse complement strand
GCGAATCCCTCCACGGGTTCGCATGCGGCCTTTTTGTTTTTGGTGGGCCCGAGCGGATCATTCGTCTCGATCTGTAACATCTAACTGGGATTTTCGGTCTTAAATGTTACAGATCGAGACAAACAGGAGTCCGGTCAAAAAATCTCAATCTGTAACACGTAGCCCACTTTCGACCGTCTACCTGTTACAGATCAAGACAATAAGATAGTCAAATCCAAACTTTCCAAGCAGTTATGAAGCATGGTTTCTAGTTTTCGGTATCACGAACATACTTTCGGTATCATTTAATGGTATTATGATATCGAAAGTATGTTCGTGATACCGAAAGGAGCCGCATGCGCCAGTTCGATTACACCACAGTCCCAGCGGAACTCGAAGCAACTCCAATCACCAACCTCCTCCTCTCGATACGCGAGCATAAAGGCCGACAGCTTGCTCTGAGTCAAGTCAAACCCGAACTTCTATCGTCACTTATGGAGGAAGCTAAGATCCAAAGCACCCAATCCTCCAACGGACTTGAAGGAATTGTTACCACCCAAAAAAGACTCAAAGCAATCATGGCGTATTCCGCCAAGCCAAGCTCCCGCGCAGAGGAAGAAATCGCTGGATACCGAGATGCGCTGTCGCTTATTCACGAGCAGCACGATTTCATTCCCGTAACGCCATCGGTCATTTTGCAGTTGCATCGTGACCTCATGGTACACACAGCAATCTCGTATGGGGGCCATTGGAAAGATAGCGATAACGAAATCATCTCCATCGACGATCAAGGCAATCGATTTGTGCGCTTTAGGCCGCCTTCGGCCCTAGCAACCCCCGGACTTATCGAAGAAGCCTGTCGGTCCCTCAACGACGCCTTATCTCGTCAAGTTTGCGACCCCCTCCTTATATCATTCCGCTTCATCTTCGATTTTGTCAGCATTCATCCCTTCAACGATGGCAATGGCAGGATGAGCCGGCTCCTTACAACGCTGCTACTCGAAAAGACTGGATACGACGTTGCGCGTTACATCAGCATCGAACGACTTATTGAAGACAACAAGGCACTCTACTACAACGCCCTCGCTGCAAGCTCCATTGGATGGAATGAAAATCAAAACACCGAAGCACCCTTTATCCGTTTCATGCTCGGAACAACCCTGGCCGCCTACCGACAGCTCGAGCAGCGTACCCTAATTGAATCAAGCACTCGTCCCATGTCGAAGCAAGCGCGCATCGCCGTTCTATTTCAACAGAGACCCGGCGTCATTAAGAAATCCGGCATCCGATCCAACTGCCCCGATATCAGCGAGGTTACCGTTAAACGAACCCTCGGTCAGCTTGTTAGTTGCAGCGCAATCGAAAAAACAGGAGCGGGTCGTTCGACGGGCTACATACTCAAAGACGTCCATGCTCTAGAACTATTCTTGCAATCCACAATACCCGATAGCGAGGCCGCAATAACAAAAGAGGCTCCAAAGGATAAGCTCCTTGAACGTGTAAACCACGCCGAGGATGAAAGCAGAGAGGGGCTCTATGAAGACTACGATTCATTCTCAAGGGACATAAAGACGAAATACGGAGTCTAGTCATATCCCAGAATAGCCTCATCCTTGTTGCCCAAAGTTATTTACGCGTCATTGTGAAGCGATAACCCCTGCGCCGGCAGGGGCAGAAGTATCGTCTGTAGCATTAGCTAGCAGATGACCTGCGTATGCTCCTCGATGGCGGCGCGATCTTCAGCGGCGATACCCGGCTCGCACACCACGGCGTCCAAACTGTCCAGGCGGCAGAAGGTGTAGAAGTCGCGCTTGCCGATCTTACTGGAGTCGGCGATCAGATAGCGCGAGTCGGCCTTGCTAAAGGCGAGCTGCTGGATACGACCCTCATCCATATTAGACGTAGACACGTCGCCATCCAGAATGCCGTTGGCGCCGATAAACGCCGCGTCGATACCCAGCGCACGCAGGGTATCCTCGGCCGTTGGTCCCACAAAAGCGGCGGTACGGCGACGGTACATGCCGCCCACTAGGCACAGGTCGCAGTCCTCGCGCGCCTCGAGCAGGTTAAACACCGAAAGCGAATTGGTCACGATGCGCAGACGAAATGCCGGCAGCATCGAGGCCATCTGCTCAACCGTGGTGCCCGTGCCCAAAAAGATGGTCGAGCCTTCCTCGATAAGCTCCACAGAACGGCGCGCAATCTGCAACTTTTCCTCGGCATGCTTCGTGCGCTTTTCGCTGTGCGAATACTCATGGCGCAGCATAGCGTGTGGACGGCCCTGCGCACTGCGGGCTCCGCCGTGCACGCGCTCGATCTCGCCCAGGCTCGCAAGCTCCTCAAGGTCACGGCGGATCGTCATATCCGAGACACCTAACGCATCCGAAATCTCCTTGACCGAGACCGTTCCCTGTTCCTCGAGCAGCTGCCGAACCTTATCCTGTCGCTCCGCTTTAATCACGATGAGTCCTCGCTGTTCCACGCTCACGTCAATTCAAACAATAACGAACAAATTGTATCAGACTCGCGCGCGTCAGAAATGAACGCCCGCACAGCTCCAATCATCACTTTTTTGAGAAAAATACCCCCTGCTTTAGTGGGGTGTAGTGATAATCTTGCCTGTTCGCGTTACAGTTTGTCGGAAATACCTCGATGTTAGGAACCAAATGATCACTTCCGAGCTTTTCGGCACCGCGCCGTGCGGTACCCCCGTTCATCGTTACACCCTCAACGGGCCCGAGATCTGCGTTCGCATTATGGACTATGGCGCCACCGTGTTGGGCATCGACGTGCCCGACATCCCCGGCAACGTGCGCGATGTGGTGCTGGGCTTCGATAGGCTCGAGGATTACTTCGACAACCCCGCCTGCTTTGGCGCGACCATCGGACCTGTGGCCAACCGCACTGCAGGTGCCACGATCACCATCGCCGGCACGGACTGGCATATGCCCGCCAACGAGGGCACCAACAACCTGCACAGCGATCTTGAACATGGTCTGCACAAGCGCGTATGGGACGTTGAGCTCGACGAGGTCCACAATGCCGTGCGCATGACCACCTCGCTTGAGAACGGTGAGCTGGGCCTTCCCGGCAACCGCACCTTTACGGCCGTGTTTACCGTGACGCGCACCGGCTGCTTCCGTATCGAATATGGCTGTGAGAGCGACCGCGCCACGTACGTGTCCATGACCAACCACACGTACTTTAACCTTGCCGGTCACAACGCCGGCATGGACTGTGAGCACTTCTTTGTTGCTAACGCTGCCCACTACCTGCCCATCAACGAGCAGAATATCCCCACCGGAGAGATCGCTCCGGTCGAGGGCACGCCGTTTGACTTCCGTGAGCTGCGCCCCGTCGCGCCCGGCATGGAAGCCGACGACCCGCAGATTAAGCAGGCCCGTGGCTACGACCACTGCCTGTGCATCGATGGCTATCAGTACGGCCGTAATCTGCGCCGCGCGATGCACGTCGAGGAGATGTGGACCGGCCGTGAGCTGGACTATTACACCACTGCCCCGGGCGTGCAGCTCTACACCGGCAACTGGCTGGGCGACGAACACGCCAAAGACGATGCCAACTATGGTTGGGGCGCCGGCTTTGCCCTCGAGGCCGAAATGTATCCTGACACGCCGCACCATGCGCTGTTCCCCCAGGGCATCGTGGGCCCCGGTCATCCCTACAGCAATGTGATCGAATACCACTTTATGAGGCACTAGGCCCACAACGCGACATATCGCACAGCAACGCCCGCCGGCACACCGCCGACGGGCGTTTTTCATCTTTTGGGCTCTTTTTCGCTGTGACTGTATGAGTGACATATCAAAACTATGCCCATTTACTACGCTTAGCCCGGGATGCTCGACCATGCACCGGTTTTTGTAGAATGCGCGAGCCGTCTACCTGCACTGATAATTGTTCTCGGGGGAAGCGGGCACTGCGGGGCGCGGCAACGGCGCGCGATTTCCGCGTCGCAGCGCTACCCTGATGCTGAATGCCGGGACGATGACCCACTGACCTGCTGACGCCTCTTCGGCCGTCCTCAAATCCGACCTGTCTCGCCCCGGCATCCGCGTCCCGGAGTCCTGCCATGACCTAATAGGAGCATGAGCGCGGACAATCGGACAAGCCAATTGGATTGTAGCGCTCCCGTCAGTGCAATGTCTGGGAGACCCGGGCGCGGAGCAGGCGGCAGACCGAGGGGAGCGAAAATGGAAGGCGAAACGGTCATCGCGGGCGTCGACACGCACAAGGACGTGCATGTTCTGTGCCTGCTCGACGGCCTCGGGAGGAAGATCTGGAGCGGGAGCTTCGGGGCCGACCCCGAGGGCTACGACAGGCTGGCGGAGGCGATAGGCGACCCGGGGAGCTGCATGGTCGTCGGCGTCGAGGGCACGGCATCGTACGGGGCCGGGCTGACGAGGAGGCTCGTGGAGCTCGGGTACAACGTCGTCGAGGTGCTCAGGCCCAAGAGGGACAAGGTGAGGCCCGGCGAGGGGAAGAGCGACCCGCTGGACGCCGAGCGCGCGGCGCGCAAGGCGGCGTCCGGGAGGGGCTGCTCCGTGCCGAAGTCGCAGGACGGCTGGGTCGAGGCGGTGCGCCAGCTCTACGTCGCGCGCAGGCTGGCCGTCGCGACGTCCACGTCCTGCGTGGCCTGCGCGAAGTCGATGCTCACGACGGCCCCGAGCGCCCTGAGGGAGCGGTTCAGGGGCCGCGAGCGGCCGAAGGACCTCATGCCGCTGCTCGCGCGCGGGAGGAAGGCGGGCGACGCGCTCGAGGAGAGCGTGCTGGCCTCGCTGCGGTCCGTCGCGGCGGTCTGGAAGGAGGCCCGCAGCCAGGTCGAGTCCCTCGACGAGCGCATCCGCGCGCTGCTGGAGGCGAACGCGCCCGCGCTGCTCGGCGTCGAGGGCTGCGGCACCACGACCGCCGCCGCCCTGGTCGTGGCCGCCGGCGACAACCCCGGCAGGCTGAAGGGCGAGGCGGCGTTCTCGATGATGTGCGGTGCCTCCCCGATCCCCGCGTCGAGCGGGAAGACGGACCGGCACAGGCTCAACCGCGGCGGCAACCGGCAGGCGAACTGGGCGCTCTACGAGATCGCGATCAAGCGCATGGCGTACGACGAGAGGACGAGGAGGTACGTGGCGAGGCGGACCTCCGAGGGGAAGTCCCGGCGGGAGGCGGTCCGCTGCCTGAAGCGCTACATAGCGCGGGAGGTGTACCACGTGCTCATGGACCCGAACCCCGACGGCGCCGCGCCGGAAGGCCCCGAGCTCGCGAAGATGCGCAAGGCGATGCGGGTGACTCAGAAGAAAGCCGCCGCGGAGCTCGGCCTGTCCGCAGCCACACTCGGGCACTTGGAACGGGGGAAACGGCGGTCGACGAAACTGGAGAGGAGGTATTACGAGCTCCTGTGCGAATTGGAGAGAACGCTCCCGCAAACTGCCTCTTGACAACTTATAGGAGCGTCGGTTTTATTTTTCGTTTTCCCGGCATAGTTGAGGGTATCCAATTAAACGTAGTAGATAGGCCCGTTTTGTGGCATACAACCCATTCAAGCCCAATCTCGAAGGCTAAAGAGAGCCTCTCATCAACGCTTGCGAGCAGAAGATAGCAAAGCAACAAACGCCGGGCCATCTAATGGTTGTCCGGCGTTTGCCCAGATAAAACCTGCCAAAATAAACCTGTCCCTTTTTGGCAGGCTACTCGGCGCTCTTGAGGGCGCCGACCATGTCGATCTTATTGAGGGTACGGTTGGTGGCGAGGTTGACGATAAACGTAAAGCCGAAGGAAAGCACCACGGCAAGCACGTAGCTCAGCGGCTCGACTTCGACGTCAAAGTACAGCGACGGCATCTGCAGGATGTACGTAAAGCTCTCGGCAAGCAGGCCACCCAGCGGCACGCCCAGTGCGGTGCCAATCGCCGTGAGGATCAACGTCTCCTTGTTGACGTAATGGTGTACCTCGCCACGGCGGAAGCCCAGCACCTTGATGGTCGCCAGCTCGCGCTCGCGCTCGGAGATATTCGTGTTGGACAACGTAAACACCACCACAAACGACAGGCACGCCGCCATAAAGGTCACGAGCACCACGACGGAATTGATGATAGTGAAGTTCGCCTCGTAGTTCTGCCAATGTTCGGCCGTGCTCGAGATGGTGAGCCAACCGTCACTCTTAAGATTCTTGCTAAACGCAATCTGGTCGGCCGACGAGCCCTTAAGCAGCACAAAGATGCCGTTAAGACGCGCGCTTCGGCCGAACGCGCGCTCATAGGTGCCCTGCGTCATATAGAGCGTGTTGCCCAAATAGTTGAGCGAGATGTCGCTGACTTTGACCTTGGCGACGTTGAGCGACGAATCCTGGACCTGCGCCGTGTCGCCCGGCTGAATCCCAAGAACCAGCTGTGAACTCTTGCTCAGATACACGTCTCCGTCACGCAAAGACAGTGGCTCTTTGGACTCATCCTCGAGACGCGCGTAGTCGTCCAGGTCGTTCGTGCGGTCATCGGGCACCACGATCAGCTGCACGGTCTCGCTCTTGCCGCCAAATGTAAAGGTGACGTTGTCGGTCATAATCGGCAGCGTCGAAGACACCGTCACGTTAGAATCCTTAGCCGCGCTGCGCTCATCCAATGCCGCGCACGTCTGCGAAAAATCGTCGGGATTGGCAACCGCCAGCAAGTCATAGCGCGTGATATGCCCATACTGCTTGGGCGAAAGCGCGACCGACGTGTCGCGAATACCCATACCGCAGATCACAAGCGCGGTGCAACCCGCGATACCGAAGATGGTCATAAAGGCGCGCTTTTTGTAGCGAAACAGGTTACGTGCTGCCACCTTGTTCAAAAAGCCCATGCGGCGCCAGATAAAGCCGATGCGCTCGAGCAAGATACGCGAGCCGGCGCGCGGGGCCTTGGGGCGCATGAGCGAGGCCGGAGTCTCGGCCATCTCGTGGCGGCAGGCGATAATCGTGGCGCCCACCACGCCCACGGCAAACAGCGCCACCGAGACGATCGAGGACACGATGTCGTACGAAAGCAACATCTGGGGCAGCGAGTACATGTCGTCGAACACCGTAAACAAGAACAGCGGCAGGCCCACAAATCCGATGATGTTGCCGAGCACGCCGCCGATCAGACAAGCCCACAGCGCATAGTCCACGTATTTGGACAGGATGCGTCCGCGCGAATAGCCGAGCGCCTTATACAGGCCGATGAGCGTGCGCTCCTCCTCGACCATACGCGTGGCGGTGGTAAGGCTGATGAGCACGGCGACGATAAAGAAGATGAACGGGAACACCGTGGCGATGGCTTCAATTGACGAGCTATCGCTCTCCACGCTCGAGTAGCTTGCGATATTGCCGCGGTCCTGGATGTACCAGGTGCATTCTCCCAGATCGGAAAGCTCGGCGCGGGCGTCGGCAAACTGTTGGTCGGCGGCGGCACGGCGCTGGTCCAGGTCGGCTTGCGCCTGCGCACGCTCGTCGCTGCCCTCGGCCATGCGATTGATGTTGTCCTGCTCGATCCCAAAGAGCATGGCGGCCTGACGCTCGGCCGCATCCAAGCTTGTCGGCGTGTCGACCGTCAGCTCCTGAGCGCGCGCCTTCTCACGCTCCTCGCGGATCTTCTCTATATTGCCCTTGACCTCATTGATCTTTGCCGCGTAGGCATCCGAATATGAGTTGAGATCCTTGGCTCCCTCGACGACCACGTGGACCGCGGAGTAGGAAGAAGATGTCGCGGCGTCCTCGCTCACATAGAACTTATAGTCCGCCGCCGAGGCGGCACGGAAGGCGTTGACCGTCGAGTCGGAGCTCACATCAGTGGGATCGAGAACCTCGGCCGTGATGGTGTAATCGCCATCGGCAAACTGATCCTTGGCGCTTTGGTTCGACGAGCTCGCATCGTTGGCAGCAAAGCTCACCGTATCGCCGAGCTTTTTGCCCGAAGCCTTCAGGAACTTCGAAGTCACCGCGACCTCATCGGCGCTCTCGGGCAAATCGCCGTTCACGAGCACTGGCTGATCGATATTCTCCTTGGAGAGACTTTGCACGACCACGCGCTCGCGCGTTGTGCCCACGGCGGTGTAGGCGGTCTCGGTGTAGATGCCCTCGGCCGTTTCGACGCCATCGACCTCTTGGATGGCGTCGAGATCATCGTCAGTCAGGCCATAGGTCGACTGCACGTTAATGTCATAGACATTTTGCTGGTCGAAGTAGGCGTCAACCGAATCGCACAGGTCCTCGCAACCCGCCTTAAGGCCGCACATCACGCTCACGCCGAGCGCGGTGATCACGACGATAGACAAGAAGCGTTTGAGGCTGCCGCGAATCGTGCGGTAGACACCGCGGCGAAACACCGTCGGCACCATATCGTTTGAGCTTTGGGCAGTGCGGTAGGTCGTAAAATCCTGCTCGCGCTCCGTGTTCTGCGCGTCGCGGCGTTGGCTGTTTTGGCGGTCCTGATCCATGGGCGCTACCACTCGATCGTCTCGATAGGCACGGGATTTTGCTGGACCGTCTCGCTCTCCACGCGGCCGCTCTTAAAGCGAATCAGGCGATCGGCCATGGGCGCGAGCGCGGAGTTGTGCGTGATGATGATGACCGTAATGCCCTGCTTGCGGCAGGTATCCTGCAGCAGCTGCAAGATCTGCTTGCCGGTTTTATAGTCGAGCGCGCCCGTGGGCTCGTCGCACAGAAGCAGCTTGGGGTTCTTTGCCAGTGCGCGGGCGATGGACACGCGCTGCTGCTCGCCGCCCGAAAGCTGTGCCGGAAAGTTGCCCAGGCGCTCGCCCAGGCCAACCTGGCGAAGCGTTTGTTCGGCATCGAGCGAATCGGGGCAAATCTGAGCTGCGAGCTCAACGTTTTCGAGGGCCGTCAGGTTGGGGACCAGATTGTAGAACTGGAAGACAAAGCCCAGCTCACGGCGGCGATACTCGCCCAGGTCGGTAGGCTTGAGCACCGTGAGGTCGCAGCCGTCCACCAAAATAGAGCCAGCGTCGGCATCCTCCAGGCCGCCGATCAGGTTGAGAAAGGTCGACTTGCCCGAGCCCGAGGGCCCCAGCATGACGCAGATCTCGCCGCGGTTGATGGACGTGTCGATGCCATCGAGCACCGTTAGGCGTGCATCACCGTCGCCGTAGTGCTTTTTGAGACCCTTAACCTGAACGTAGGCTTTCTGCGTTGCCATGGTATCCCCCATTGTTAGCCTCGTACTACTTTATGAGCGTAATAGTAAACCTTAGCGAACTATTTTGGGGCGAGGCCGGGGATTTATTTCAGACCAGTCATTGGGGACGTTCTTAAATGACTAGGTGGCTAGGCGTGGGATTTGGTGCGTGCGAGGGCGAGGCCTGCGGCGGCGATGGCCACGGCGAAGAGTGCCGTGACGCCCAGGTCGCAGGCGATGTCGCCCAGCACGGTGGACGTTAAATCCGAGGCGAGTGCCTTGCTGATCGCGTCGTTCACCCAATATGTCGGCACAAAATGCGCCACGGTCTGCACGGCCGAGCCCATGAGCGACAGCGGCATCCAGGCGCCGCCCAAAAACGTCATGAGCATGCCAAGCAGGTTGCCCACGCCGTTGAGCAGTTCCTCGCGCGCGCCCAAGCTCGACAACGTAAAGCCAACGGCCAGAGGCGTGCACGCCAGGGCAAACGTCGCCGCCAGCGCCAGGCACACACGACCCACGCCGACCTCGGCAACCGCGCCGGCAAAGCCCACGACACCCATCATGCTCGACACAAACCAGATGCAGACGGTGAGCACCGCGGCAGCCGCGAACACGGCAAGCGAACGCTGGCGCTCGGAGACCGGACCGGCCTCCATGCGGCGTACGCGCTCGGGCTCGTTCATGCCCGAGAACACCAGTCCCACCGACACGATGACCGACGAGATAATCGCGTACGCGCCAAAGTTGAA
>OHDI01000839.1_pt1 | contig 9916 bp, 10 predicted proteins | sample 1566981 | NCBI WGS metagenome assembly OHDI01 (sample SAMEA3879509, study PRJEB24766) | human gut metagenome | biome: human-associated habitat; feature: feces | place: USA | collected 1985/1987 | reverse complement strand
CCCGCGAGCTTGTGAGCGCCGCGGGGCACGCAGGCGCCGTCGAGATCGACCGCGATCTGGCGGCCTGGCTGCGCACGCAGTTTTCCGAGTCCGAACTCACGCTCATCGAGGCCGACGCGCTCACGCTCAGCAAGATCCTGATCGATGCAAACTACAAGACCGGCACGACCGCGTCCGAGTATCCCTATAAGGCGAGCCTCAATGGTACGGATTACATGCTGGAGCTCACATGGAAGGACGACACCTGGTCCGCCTCCGTCCAAAGCGGCGACCAGACCGCGCGCCTTACCACCAAGCAGGCCTGCACCGTCGCGGCCATTCTTGCCTCCAATGGCGTGATGAAGGTTGAAAGCGACGAGAGCTCGTGGCCGGATGAGGCCGGTACCGTCAGCCCGATGGGCGCGTGCATGGTCACGACAAACGACGTGAACGTCCGCTCGCTGCCGTCGACCAACGGCAATATCCTCATGACGATGCTCGAGAGCAGCGCCGTCGCTGTCTGCGGCCAGACCGAGAACGACTGGTACCAGATCGTCTACAACGACAAGTTCGCCTACATGTCCGCCCAGTACCTCAAGGCGGCCGAGTAACAAGTATCAAAGCGCCGGGAAGCGTTGCTTCCCGGCGCTTTTGTCCATGTGAACTTGCGTCAGCTGACGCTTGAAACAAGAAAAACAGCACCTCCGGCATAACCGGAGGTGCTGCTCTTTACGCTTATGAAAGAAGCACCGAGTCGGTTTCCTCCTGCTGCCCTGCCAGCGCGGCAAAGCGGTCGAGAAGGTCTTTTTTCGTAAGCTTCTTCTTTTCTTCACCTGAAATGTCGAGGATAATATGACCCTCGTTCATCATGATGAGCCGGTTTCCGTGAATGATCGCGTCTTTCATGTTGTGGGTGATCATGAGCGCCGTGAGGCCGTTTTCCTCGACGATCTTGTCAGAGAGCTCCAAGACCTTCGCCGCCGTCGCGGGGTCGAGCGCTGCCGTGTGCTCGTCAAGGAGCAGCAGCTTCGGCTTTTGCAGCGACGCCATCAGAAGCGTCAGCGCCTGCCGCTGGCCGCCGGAGAGGGCGCGCGGCTTGCGGTTAAGGTATTCCTCGATGCCAAGCGTTTGGGCGGCCTCGTGCACCTTGCGGTCGATTTCCGTGCGCGGCGTTTTGCGCAACATCAGCCCAAACGCCATATTTTTATAGACGGTCATATGCGGATACAGTGCGTAGTTTTGAAAAACCATCGCAATGTCCCGATCCTTCGGCGCAACATTATTGACCTTTTTTTCACCGATGTAAAGCTCACCCGCCGTTATCTCTTCCAGCCCGGCGATCATGCGCAAAGTGGTCGATTTGCCGCAGCCGGACGGCCCGACGAGGATGATGAATTCCTTGTCGCGGATTTCGAGATCCAGGCCCGGGATGACCGTTACTTTGTTGTCATACGTTTTTACAATATTTTTTAGCGTGATGCCCGCCATGGAGCAGTCCTCCTGTCTATGATGCGTGTCGGTATTTTCCAAAAGTAGTATTGCCGCGAAATGCGCTTGGCAATCGTAAAAGAGGCAGGTCTATAAAAATTTTGTTTAAATGACGCTTTGCCTCCACATAATAGGGATGTTCGTTGGCGTTTTTCAACGCCGAAAATCAGGACAAATGGAGGACTTTTGACATGAAAAAGATGAAAAAGTGGATGGCAGTGCTTTTGACCTGCCTGATGCTCATCCCAACCCTCGCGGCCTGCAAACGGGAAGAAGCGCCGGAGGGCAACACAGGTAACAGCAATGCGGCCGGCAATGTCAATACGAATTTAAAGGGTACGGTTGATATCTTCCAATTTAAGGTGGAGATCAACGATGCGCTCAAAGCGGCAACGGAAACCTATATGAAAACGCACCCGAATGTGAAAATCAACCTGGAAACCGTGGGCGGCGGCTCGGACTATGGCGCGGCCCTCCGCACCAAAATGCAGAATGCGGATCAGCCGGAGATTTTTAACGTCGGCGGTCCGCAGGATGTGAAGGACTGGATTTCTAACCTGGAGGACTTAAGCGGTGAAGGCTGGACGAAACACGTGGTCGAGGGCCTGCTCGACGATGTGACACAGAATGGCAAGGTTTACGGAATGCCCTATGCGATTGAGGGATACGGCTTCGTCTATAATAAGGATATCTTTGAGGCGGCGGGAATTGACGCGTCGAAACTCAAAACCTATGACGAGATCGACAAGGCGTTTGAGCAGCTCAAGAGCAAAATCGACAAGGGCGAGCTCAAGGATAAATTCCCGGCGCTGGAAGCGGTGCTGGAATTCCCGGTCAAGGAGAAGTGGGTCACTGGCCTTCACACCGGCAACATTGCCCTTGGACAGGAGTTCGACAGCAACAAACAGGCGTATGAGTCCAAAACGCTCGATTTTAAATACGCTTCCCAGCTCAAGGATTTGATTGATTTACAAGTGAAATACACCAAGCATGCCGGCAACCCCGCGGCACTCAACGCGGTGGATTATTCGATGTCCGTCGGCGGTGGGCTGGCAATCGGGCGCGTTGCGGCTGTGCAGCAGGGCAACTGGATCTATCCGGAGGTTAAGGAGGTTGACCAGAAGCTGGCGGATCGCCTCGGTATCATTCCGATTCCGCTCAAGGGCGTCAGCGAGGGAAATATTCCGGTTGGCGTGCCGATGTATTGGTGCGTCAACAGCAAATCTTCTGATGCGGATAAGGCCTGCGCAAAGGATTTCCTCAACTGGCTCTATCAGTCGGAAGAGGGGAAAAAGATCGTCGTGGAGCAGTTTAACTTCATCCCCGCCTATACGAATTATGGCGATATCAAGCCAAAGGATCCGCTGGGCGCTACGGTGAGCGAGTATGCAAATGCGGGCAAAACAGCGCCCTGGGTATTCATGGGCGAACCCACGGGCTGGGGCGAAAACACGCTCGGCGCTTCGATTCAGAGCTATGTGTCAAAAAAGACAACGTGGGATAAACTCATCAGCGATGCAAAGGCCAAATGGGCATCTGATCGCAAATAATAGTTGCGGAAGACAATCCGCAGCGCTTCGGGTGGGCGGATAAAGCCCGCCTGGGGCGCATGCCGTTACATCCCGCCGCCTCGGTCGGCGAATCCCGCCGCCCAGGGCGGCGTGAGGAGGAACCTTGTGTGAAAAAATCAAAATTGGGCTATTGGTGCTTCCTGTTGCCGTCGCTGCTGGCGTTTCTGATCGTCGAGCTGATTCCGGCGGCAACAGGGCTTGGATATTCTCTGACGGACTGGAACGGAATATCCGGGGATGTCAATTTCGTCGGCCTCAAGAACTACCTTGAAGTTTTCCGAAATGATCCGCAATTCTGGCGGGCATTCGGGTTTACGGCGGTCTTTGCCGTATGCGCTGTCATCAGTGTCAACCTGGTGGGGTTCTGCCTCGCGCTTCTAGTGACCTCCAAAATTAAGGGAACAACGCTCATGCGCGGCGTGTTTTTTCTGCCGAACCTGATCGGCGGCATTCTGCTGGGCTTTACCTGGCAGTTTATCTTCGTGCAAGCATTTGAGGCACTCGGAAAAGCGACGGGGATTGCATGGCTGCAGGGGTGGCTATCAGATACGGCAACCTCTTTTTTCGGCCTGCTGATCGTGGTGACCTGGCAGCTTTCCGGCTATATGATGATCATCTATATTGCACAGCTTCAGAACATCCCGGATAACCTTTTAGAGGCGGCGGAGATTGACGGCGCGAATAGCTGGCAAAAGCTCAGGAGCATCACCCTGCCGCTGGTTGCGCCCGCATTCACCGTGGGGTTGTTCCTTTCGCTTTCCAACTGCTTTAAGCTTTATGACCAAAACCTGGCCTTGACCAACGGCGGGCCCTTCGACTCCACCGAAATGATCGCACTCAATATCTACAATACAGCGTTTCGATATAATAACCTGGGCCTCGCGCAGGCGAAGGCGGTTATTTTCCTCATCATCGTGGCGGCAATTGGGCTGACACAGCTCTATTTCAGCAAACGGAAAGAGGTGGAGATGTAATGACGGCAAAAAAAATCGGCCGGGGGCTTCTCACGGCCCTGGGGCTTGTGCTATCGGCTTTTTTTATCTCCCCGATCCTGATTTTGATCGTCAACTCCTTCAAATCCCTGAAGGATATTTATCTCAATGTGCTCGCCCTGCCGAACCGAGAGACCTTCACGGCGGAAAATTACCCACAGGCCTATGAAAAGCTGGATTTTTTCACTTCGTTCGGCAATTCACTTGCTATTACGGTGAGCGCAATCGTGCTGCTCCTGATTTTTTGCTCCATGGCGGCGTGGGTGCTTGCGCGGTATAAAACGAAGATGAGCTCGTTTATTTTCATGCTCTATGCGGCCGCAACGCTGATTCCTTTTCAATGCGTCATGCTGCCGTTGATCCGTTTTATGGATGAGCTGAATCTGATGAACCGCCCCGGTTTGGTTTTCATGTATCTGGGTTTTGGATCGAGCCTTTCCATCATCCTGCTGCACGGTTTTATCAAAAATGTGCCGGTGGAGCTGGAGGAAGCGGCGCGCATCGACGGCTGCAATATGGTACAGACCTTTTTTCGAATCGTTTTTCCGCTGCTGAAAACGATTCTCATCACCGTTGCGATTCTCAACGCGATGTGGATCTGGAACGATTTTCTTCTGCCTCAGCTCGTCATCAATAAGCCGGGCTGGCAGACGCTGCCGCTGAAAACATTTTTGTTCTTCGGCCAGTTTTCCAAGCGGTGGGATCTCGCCACGGCGGGGCTGCTTATGTGCATGGCGCCGATCGTACTATTTTATCTTTTCTGCCAAAAATATATTATCAAAGGCGTGACAGAAGGCGCGGTCAAGGGTTGAATAGGAGGCTCCGTATTGAATCTATATCATTTGCTTTACGAAAGCCCCGCACAGCGGCCTGCCCGGCACGAGCCCCGCACAGCGGCCGGTCGGTTCCTGCAGGTTGTCTGGCGGGAAGGCTTGACGCTGATGCAACTCAACCTACTTTTTATGTGCGCATGCCTGCCGGTGCTGACCATAGGCCCGGCGCTGGGGGCGCTGGCCGCGGTGACGGGAAAGCTCGTGCGGGATGAGCCGGTTTTGCTCTGGCGGGATTATTGGGGCGCCTTCCGCAGAACGTTCCGGCCCTGCTTTTGGTCGGGGCTGATTCTGGGGGGCTGCGGCGCCGGATTGGGCGCGGCTGCGACCGCGGCGATTCTTTTTTTGCCGGAAAGCGCCTGGCAGTATGCCCTGGTGTGCGGGGCGTGCGCACTGTGGCTGATCCTGTGCGGCGTGGCAGTCTACCTCTTTCCGCTTCAGGGGGAGGGGAAAGGCGCGGCCTGGCGCAGGGCGTGGCTGCTTTCGCTTCGTTTTCCGCAGCGTGCCCTGCCGTGTGCGCTGGGCGTTACAGCCGCACTGTTGGCGGGGATTCTTTTGGCACCGTATTCTGTGCCGGTGGTCTTGCTGTTTCTCTGTGCCGGGGCGGCCCTCGCGGTGCGCTGCGTGCTGGAGAAGGATTTGCGGAGGGCCGAAAAGGCAAAATTCCCTTCTTTTGATTGACATGCCCCCCTGATTTGTTTATAATAAATCTGGTCAATAGGGGAGTAGTCAGTATCGCGGTGGCAAAGGCTGCGGTGCGGTTAAATCAACATCGTGGAGTACCCGGCTGCGCGTACTTCTGGTTTAGCATGAAATGACGAGACCTGTGTTTCCGGGAGTTGAGGAACACAGGCCTCGTTTTTTAAATAACACTCCAAAAATACAGGGGGAATGTAACAAATGAGCTTCCTTTGGGAAGGGCTGCTTGCGATTACCTGGCAGCAGATCGTGATGTACATTGTGGGAGGCGTGCTGATCTATCTTGCTATCTGCAAGGATTTTGAGCCTGCGCTGCTGATGCCCATGGGCTTTGGCGCGATTCTGGTCAACCTGCCGTTCAGCGGCGTGCTCGATCAGACGATGCAGGGCGTGGGAGAAACGCATGGGATTATCCAGTGGCTGTTCAATGTGGGAATTGAAACGTCGGAGGCGTTGCCAATCCTGCTGTTCATCGGCATCGGTGCGATGATTGATTTCGGCCCGCTGCTTTCCAACCCGAAAATGTTCCTCTTCGGCGCGGCAGCGCAGTTCGGCATTTTCTTTGCCATTGCGGCGGCCACGCTGTTGGGCTTTGACTTAAAGGACGCTGCCTCCATCGGCATCATCGGTGCGGCGGACGGCCCGACCTCCATCCTGGTTTCGCAGGTGCTTGGCTCCCAATATGTCGGTGCGATCGCTGTGGCAGCGTATTCCTACATGGCGCTGGTGCCCATTATCCAGCCTGTTGTCATCAAGGCGATCACCACAAAGAAGGAACGCCTCATCCGGATGCCGCACGTCAAGGCGAAAACGATCTCCAAGCGCACGCGCATCCTCTTCCCCATCATGGTGACCCTCATCGCGGGCCTGGTTGCCCCCATGTCCGTCTCCCTGGTCGGCTTTTTGATGTTCGGCAACCTCCTGCGCGAGTGCGGTGTGCTCAAGCGCCTGTCTGAAACAGCGCAGAATGAGTTTGCCAATATCATCACCCTGCTGCTTGGTATCACGATCTCCTTCAGCATGCGCGCGGAGCAGTTCGTCACGCTTAATACGCTGATGATTATCATTCTTGGCCTGCTTGCCTTTGTGTTCGATACCTTCGGCGGCGTTATGTTTGCAAAAATCCTCAACCTCTTCACGAAGAACAAGGTCAACCCCATGATCGGCGCGGCGGGCATCTCCGCCTTCCCGATGGCGGCGCGCGTGGTGCAGAAGATGGGCCTCGCAGAGGATAAGGAAAACCACCTGCTCATGGAGGCGGTCGGCGCGAACGTATCCGGCCAGATCGCATCCGTCATAGCGGGCGGCGTAATCCTCGGTTTCTTCAAATAAGGGCAGGAAAGGAGAATGACAATGGCTGAACTGATGCTTTTATCGATCCCGTGGGCGGATCGGATGCATAATTTTATGACCTCGCTCGGCTTTATGGGCAAAGGGATGGGCGGTATTCTGGCTGTCATCCTGCTGATTACCCTCCTTGTGGCTCTGATTATGAAAGTGGAGCCGATGATCGCCCAAAAGGAGGAGGCGCGCAGGGCAAAGAAGCTGGAAAAGCGTGCGCAGAAGGAAGTCTCCGGGCAGTAAAGAGACCGAACGAAGCAATCATTTATTTGCCCGCCGCCGGAGCAGAAAGAGGCCTCCGGCGGCGGGGTTTTTGCATTTTTACGCTCTTTTGTGTATACTCGGTAGCAGATATGTGAGAAAGGGTGACGGATGATGGATGCCTGCCGCATTTTGGTTGTGGAGGATGACGCCGATATTAACGCGCTGCTCTGCCGGATTTTATCCGGCGCGGGTTACCGGGTGGAGAGCGCGTTTTCCGGCACGGAGGCGCAGCTGCGCCTGCAAATGGGGGAATATGACCTCCTGCTGCTGGATTTGATGCTTCCCGGCCTTGCGGGGGAGGAGCTGATTGCCTGGCTGCGTGCGGAAAAGATGATGCCGGTGATCGTGCTGTCCGCAAAGGCCGGGCTGGATGCGCGCGTGAACGCGCTGCGGCTTGGCGCGGATGATTTTATCCAGAAGCCATTTGAAAACGAAGAGGTGCTCGCCCGGGTGGAGGCGCAGCTCAGGCGGTGTAGGCTGTTTTCTTCTGCACAGCAGTCTCCCCAGCTGCATATCGGGCGGCTAACGCTGGACTGCGAGACGATGGAGGCGCAGGCAAACGGGCAAAAGCTCGCGCTGACCGCGCGGGAATTTGCCATTCTGGAGCTGATGATGCGCTATCCGCGCCGCGTTTTCACGCGGGAGAACCTGTATGAGCAGATCTGGGGCGAGCCGTATTATGGGGAGGATAACACGGTGAACGTGCACATTTCCAACCTCCGGGCCAAGCTCCATAAGGCGGATCCGGAAGGGGAATATATCAAAACCGTTTGGGGCATCGGCTTTAAAATGGCGCAGGAGGATTGACGCGGTGTGCCCTCAATGGGGCAGAAGAGGTACTGCCCTGATCTTTAAACTTTCTTTAAGCTTTTTTATGCCTTTCTTGTTTTGGGGGCGGTATGCTTTGTTCAGCCCCAAAGAGACGGGGCGCTTACAATCAGGAAAGGTGATGAAGGAATATGGCGCAAACTTTATTGGCGACCCGCCAGATCACAAAGCGCTATGGCTCCTCGGTGGCGGTGGATGGGGTGAGCCTCACGCTGCAAGAGGGGCAGATTTATGGCCTGGTCGGCCAAAACGGCGCGGGTAAAACGACCTTGATGCGGATGATGACCGGCCAGACACTCCCCTCTTCCGGGGAATTGGAGCTGTTCGGTGAAACCTCGCCCCAGGGCATTGATCGCATGCGCGCAAACTTGGGAGCAGTGGTGGAAACGCCAAGCTTTTTTCCATTCTTTACGGCGCATGAGAATTTAGAATACTACCGCCGCCAGCGCGGCATCGTGGGCAGGGGCTGCATTGACGATGCGCTCCGGCAGGTGGAGCTGGGTGATACGGGCAGCAAAAAATTTAAGGATTTCTCGCTCGGTATGAAACAGCGGCTGGGGCTTGCGCTCGCGCTGATGAACCGCCCGGCGCTGCTGCTGCTCGATGAGCCGATCAACGGCCTTGACCCGATGGGCATCGCACACTTTCGCCACCTGATCCAAAAGCTGTGTGAGGAAAACGGGGTGACGGTGCTCATCTCCAGCCACATTTTAAGCGAGCTGGAAAGCTTTGCAACCTGCTATGGCTTTATCCACCGCGGCAAGCTCATTGAGCAGATTTCCGAAAAGCTGCTGCGCGAGCGCTGCCGGGAGTGCCTGGAGATTCTCGTGGACAGCACGGAAAAGGCGGCCGTTTCCATCGAACGGGAGCTTGGCTGCACAAATTATGAGATTCTGCCGGGTGGCAAAATGCGGCTCTACGACTATCTCGATGCGCCCGCAAAGGTGACGCACACGCTTGCCTCCAACGGGGTGGAAATCTCCGGCGTCACCAATCAGGGCTCGAACCTGGAGGAATATTTCCTCACGCTGATTGGAGAGGAGGGCGGGCGAGATGCTTAATTATATTGGCAGTGAGCTGTATAAAACCTTCCGTCGGAAATATACGAAAATTGCGCTGGCAGTCATTGCGCTGCTTTGTATTGCCGGCAACGCATTGGTGCGCATGGTTTTTTCGATGGCGGGCACGCTGGATTCCGCTTACCCGTTCTATCTTGGCATTATGCTTATGCCAATGTGCTTTGCGCTTTTAACGATCGTTGTGGATGCGGTGTTTTCCGATGAATATAAATATGGTACGCTCAAAAATACGATTTCGTTCGGTATCAGCCGCGCGGAGATTTATTTTGGCAAGCTGATTGTGGAGATCATTCTGATGCTTTCTACCATTGCGCTGGTGCTGGTGGTTTATACGGCGAGCGGGCTGCTTTTCTCGCAGATCGGCGCACACGGGGCGATCGAATGGCAGGCGGTGCGCCTCTTTTTGGAAAAAACCGCGCTTTCCCTGCCGCTGTGGCTCGGTATGCTCGGTATTCTGAACCTTTTGGTGTTCTCATTCCGCAGCAATCACAGTGAACGACGGATAATCCGTCATCTCTCGTAGCTGCTTCACTTGCGCATCAGCCAGAGAAGAAGCAACCACCGCAACTGTCGGAGTGTAATCGGCATAGTCAATCTTATACGTACCGAGATTGTCGAGCATTCGCACGTCACCGGCTATTCCTCGACGCTCCAAGGCCGCTTCGATCGCCTTGCGACCAGCCTCATAGGCATACATCTTGCTTCGGGGGTCTCCGGCCACGGAGCTTGCAAGGGTGCGCCAGTGGTACAGCATCTGCGGAATATGATGAACGTGATGTGCCTGCTCGGTGGCACGCAGCACGAAGTCATAATCCTGGCTGCCGTCGTATTCGCTGCGCAATGCG
>OHDI01000835.1_pt1 | contig 9974 bp, 7 predicted proteins | sample 1566981 | NCBI WGS metagenome assembly OHDI01 (sample SAMEA3879509, study PRJEB24766) | human gut metagenome | biome: human-associated habitat; feature: feces | place: USA | collected 1985/1987 | reverse complement strand
ACCCGCGCTGCTTCTCACAGTGTAAGCCATTTCATATATCCTTCAGCGCATGATACACATCCCGCCAGAGGTGCAGGCCGCTGCCGGGGTATCGGCTGCGCAGGCGCTCCAGTGCAGCTTTTCTGGCTTTTGTCACGCCATCCGGCGAGAGCATTTCGCGCAGGCCAAGCTCGTCCGCGGACAGCTTTTCGTAGCCGAATACGCCGTAGGTATGGCCGAGGATCGCGCGGTCTTTCGCGCTGAGTGTGTGAAAAAGCTGCTCCAGTTCCTCCGTGCAGACCTGCCGGTAAACAGCCTGTTCCGGCGTGAGAGCGTGCTGGTCGAGCAGCAGCCACGCAAGCGGATCATCGTCCGTATCAGTATCTGAAAGCGCAGAGACAGGAAGCGGCTTCGTCTTGCAGCCGATCAGCTGCGCAGCTTTTTCAGCGCTTTTTTCTTGGTCTGGCGGGTCAGGTCGGCCAGCATCGAAACAGGCAGGCCCTTATGGTAGTCCACGCTGTCGGCGTAGTCGGCAAACTGGCCCATCTGTCTGCCCGCCTTCATCCGGGCTGCACCACAGGCCGTCATCCAGCCAAAGCCCGCCGTGGCAAGGCCCAGCACGCTGCTGACGATGCCCAGCACGTTGTAGGCGGTGTTCATAACGTAGTCCGTGCCCGTCATCAGGATGCCGCCGCCCTCAGTAGCCGACACCACAACGTCACCCAAGGCAGCCGGCGAAATAGTGCCCAGCCCGATGAGGCAGCCCAGCGTCCCCAGCCCGAAGATCACTGCAAAGGTGATGCCCACCGCCAGCAAAGTGCAGCCTGCGCTATGGCGTTTTTTTGCGCTGATACGGATACTTTCCACCGGGGTCGGCTCCGGCTTTGCAAAAATCTGCCGGAACCAGCCGGGCATCCCGGCGGGGTCGGCATCCGCAGCACCTTCGCGGAAAGGCTGCTTTGCATCCCCGTAGGGATAACCTCTGCGCCCCTGCCGGAAGGCCTTTGCGGCCTCTCCGATACCGTAGTTGGCTGCATGGACAGCGGCTTTGCCCACATCCCACGCCCGGTCACCGATGTCCATGCCCCTGCCCTCAAAGCCGTGGGCAAAGGCATCGGTCATGGTGTCGCCAAAGGCGCGCAGCTGGTCTTCCAGCTCCTGCTGTACCTGTCGGCCTTCGTTATTATTTCGGTTATCGTTTTCACGATCGTACATCAAAATTTTCTCACCCTTCTGCCGGTGCATACCGGCTGATAATGGCGCGGGCCACCCGCAGGCCATCCACGGCGGCGCTCATAATACCGCCCGCATATCCTGCACCCTCGCCGCAGGGGTAAAGCCCTGCCAGCTGGGTGCACACAAAGTCCTCTTCCCGCTTGAGCCGCACCGGGCTGCTGGTGCGGGTCTCAAGGCCGGTCAGAATGGCGTCCGGCGCAGTGTAGCCCGCGATCTTGCGCTCATAAGCGCGCAGACCCGCCCGCAGGGTGTCGGCCAGTTCCCCGGGCAGCAGTGCGCCCAAGTCTGCGGCAGTCACGCCGCGGTCGTAGGTAGGCTGTACGCTGCCAATATGCAGCTGCCCGCGCCCCTCCAGAAAGCTTTGCACATTCTCTGCCGGGGCGGCGTAAGCCCCGGCTACTCGACCGGCGGCATAGGCTTTTGCTTCCAGCTCCCGCTGGAAGGCGATAGCGCGGCGGGGGTCGTTGGCAAAATCTGCCCCGCCTACGCTGACCACCACCGCCGCATTGGCGTTTTTGCCGCTGCGGGCGTGGTAGCTCATGCCGTTGGTCACAACGCGCTCTTCCTCACTGGCCGAAGCCACTACCTGACCGCCGGGGCACATACAGAAGGTGTACACGCACCGGTCGCCGACGTGCTGGGAGAGCTGGTATTCGCCCCGGGGCAGCGCCGGATGCCCGGCAGCTTCATGGTACAGGCTTTTTTCGATCTCGGTTTGCAGGTGCTCGGCGCGGAAACCCACGCTGAAAGGCTTGCATTCCAGCACAAGGCCGTTATCCATCAGCATGCTGAACGTATCCCGTGCCGAGTGCCCCACTGCAAACACCAGTGTCTCGCAGGCAAAGCTGCCGTTTGTAGTAGTGATGCCCACAAGTCGTCCGTTTTTTCGCTCCAGTCCGGTGAGCGCGGTGTTGAAGTGCACCTCGCCGCCCAGAGATTCGATCTCCTTGCGGATGGAGGTGATGACACCGCGCAGCAGGTCGGTGCCCACATGGGGCTTTTGCTTCCATGCGATCTCTGCCGGGGCACCGTGCTGCAAAAACACCTCGGTGACAAAATCACACAGTTCATCCCCGATGCGGGTGGTCAGCTTGCCATCCGAGAAGGTGCCCGCGCCGCCCTCGCCGAACTGGATGTTGGCGTTGGGGTCCAGCTGACCGGTGGCGGAAAAGTGCTCCACCGCCTGCACACGGGCATCCAGCGCAGGGCCGCGCTCCAGCACGATGGGCCGGTAGCCCTGCCGTGCCAGCAGCAGGGCCGCAAACAGCCCCGCCGGGCCCAGTCCGCACACCACAGGGCGGTGCACAAGCGGCTGGGTGCCAACGTGCAGGGTAAAGTCTACCCGGCGGTGCAGGACAGCGTCCGGGCAGCGGGCTGCAAGGGCGGCCTCTTCTCCGGGCTGCTTGAGGGTGACCGCCACGGTATATACCAGTTTGGGCTGGCCGTGGCGGGCATCCACCGAAAGCTTTGCCACGCCGGTGTGCTCTACCTTGCTGCAGGGCACCCGCAGGGTGTGCAGCGCCTTTTCAAATGCCTGCGGCTCCCCTGCGGAAAGGGGCAGACGGATGTTGCGAACCAGAATCATTTGTTGTGTTTTCCTTTAAATTTAGTTGCTTTCAATGCGGCATTGCAGCACATAGCTGCCCAGTGCAAAGATCTTGCCGTTGGAGGGCACATACAGTCGGCAGGCAATGTTCTGCTGGCCGGTAGCCACGGCAAAGTCCTCGGCGTCGATCTCAATGACCACCTGCTCGGGGGTCAAAGTCTCCATAGCACCCTTGGGGCCGCAGAGGATCACGTTCATCAGCCGCTCGGTCTCCACTGTCAGCTGATAGGTGGCGGGCAGGTTGACCACCTGCACGCAGCTGGCGGGCAGGTTCATGGTCTTGGTCTCCAGCCCGGAGCAGTCAAAGCTGACCGTGATAGTGGAGATGTTGTCCAGCAGATAGATATCTGTCGGCAGCTCGATGGGCATCTCGTACACCTTGTTCAGACTGAATGTGGAAAGGTCGATGGTGCCGATGGACAAGGTGGACAGTGCATCGATCTTTTCTGCCGGGCCTGCCACCTTAAGCTGCTTGCAGCTGAGGGCATAACTCAGCACCGAATTATCGAACCCGCGCGGCGCGTTGATAAAATTCACCTTCACCGGCAGGGTCGCCGTCTTGTACACTTGCAGCGTCACGTCCACATTGCTTTCTTCCAGCGTGGTGTACTGGAACTTGACCTCCTTGCCGCCGCTGGTGTAGAAGCGCAGAGGGGTGTTCAGCGTGACTGACTCGGTCAGCTCGCTGTCATAGGATGCCTCGGCGGTGCAGGTAGCCACCTTGCTCAGCTCGCTGCTGGGGCCGGACAGGGTGACGGTCTCCTTGGAGACCTCGGTGCTGTAAAGGATATAGCCGTCTGCAATGCGCAGATAGTTGGTGGTAGCGGTAACGGGCAGGGTCTTTTCCTCCACCACGTCAAACACCACATCCACCGTGTTGTCGCTGCCTTCCATGGTCACGGTCACGCCATTGAGTAGACCGTTTGCGCCGCGCACTAGCAGCCGCAGGGTCTTTTCGCCGCTGTCGCGCACGCTGGACCAGTCCGGGTAGACCACAAAGTCCGACGCGCTGAGCCCGCCGATGGTGTAGCCATCGCCGGAGAGCTTCAGGTTCACGGTCTTGTCCTCGGCGCTGACGATGCTCAGGCCCCGAGAGGTATAGGCGGCGGAATCGTAGGTGTAATCCACCGGCACATTATAAATGGTGTTGGTGGTGCCAGGTTGAACGATGATGGTGACCACCATCCATGCAACGATGGCACCCAGCACAGACAGTGCCAGCCGGACGCGGCGGTCATCCAGAAGATTTTTCTTTTTGCGGACGGCAGGCTTTGCGCCATTCGTCTTGTTCGGCTGGTTGCTCATTGCTGCTCGTCCTCCCCCTTCTGGCTGATCCAGTTCCACAGCTTTTTCGCCTGCTCCACCCAGCTGTCGGCGGTGTTCTTTTCCACCGTAGACTCCTTGGGGATCATCTCGTCGATGAGGCGGGTATACAGGCTCTGGCGGTCAAAATGACGGATCAGCACACCATTTTTAGCCATGGAGATGATGCCGGTCTCCTCGCTGACCACAATGGCGATAGCGTCGGAGTTTTCCGCAATGCCAAGACAGGCGCGGTGGCGGGTACCCATATCCTTGCCCAGATCCAGATTGTTGGAAAGGGGCAGCACGCAGCCCGCCGCCTTGATGCGGCCGTTCTCAATGATGGCAGCACCGTCATGCAGAGGGGTGCCCTCGTAGAAGATGGTGCCCAGCACCTCCAGATTGACCGCGCTATTCACCGGGGTGCCGGTGCGCACGATCTCGGAAAGGTTGGTGTGGCGCTCCAGCACGATGAGGGCGCCGGTCTTAGTCTCAGAGAAGCGCTCGGCTGCATCGCAGATGGCAATGATGGCGCTGCGCCACGCACCCTTCAGGCTGGGGTCGTTGTAGCGCCCTTTTACGTTGAACAGCTTGGACGCCCACTGATCGGTCTGACCCATGCGCTCCAGCGCGCGGCGGATCTCCGGCTGGAACAGCACCACAAGGGTGAGCAGACCGACCTGCAGCAGCGAGTTGAGCAGCCATGTAACGGTACGCATATTCAGGGTATTTGCCACCAGATACACGACCATGACCAGCAGCGCACCCTTGGCCAGCTGCCCGGCGCGGGTGCGGTTGATAATGCCCAGCAGCTGGTAGATCAGAAACGCGATGATGATGATATCCAGCAGATCGACAATTTTAAAGGTCTGAAAATTGGCGATGATCGCATTCAGTGTCATGAGAGTGTGTGCCCCCTTACACTGCTTCGATCAGGGCAACAGCGTGGGCGGCAATGCCCAGTCCCTCGCCGGTAAAGCCCAGATGCTCCTCCGTGGTGGCCTTTACGCTTACCGCTTCCACCGGCAGGCCGAAAGCCGCCGCCAGATTGGCGCGCATGGCCGGGATATGGGGTGCAAGCTTGGGGCGCTGGCACAGCAGGGTGGCGTCGATGTTCTCAATGCGCCAGCCGCGCTCCTTGAGGATCTGTGCCACGCGGCAGGCCAGCTTCAGGCTGTCGGCACCGGCGTACTCCGGGTCATTGTCCGGGAAATGCTGGCCGATATCCCCCAGCGCCGCTGCGCCCAGCACGGCATCCATCACCGCATGGGTCAGCACGTCTGCGTCCGAATGGCCCAGCAGACCTTTTTCAAAGGGGATCTCCACCCCGCCAAGGATCAGCTTGCGCTGCTCTACCAAACGATGTACATCATAGCCGTGTCCAATACGCATTTCCGTTTCCTTTCTTTGTGCCGGGCGGGGCAGATCCTCCCGGGTGGTGATCTTCAGGTTTGCATAGTCGCCCTGCGTCAGCTGCACCGGGCGTCCGGTCAGCTCAAACAGGCTGCAATCATCGGTAACAAGGCGGGCGCGGGTCTCGTCCAGCTCCGCCAGTGCCGCAAGATACGCTGCACGGTCAAAGCACTGGGGGGTCTGCACCGCATACAAGGTGCTGCGGTCCGGGGTCGTCTGCACCGCGCAGTCCGGGGGCACAGTCTTGCCATCGCCCCGGGCAGCGGCCTTGATGGTATCCTTCACCGGCACCGCCGGGGCTGCTGCGCCGCACCGGGCAGCGGCTTCCAGCGCCGCCGTAATGACCGCCGCGCTCACAAAGGGGCGGGCGGCATCGTGCACCGCCACCAGTTCTCCGTGCGCTGCCAGCACACCGTTTTTTGCGCTCTCGGCGCGGGTAGCCCCGCCCGCTACGATCTGCACAGGCTTTGGGCAGTCCGCCGCCTGCTGCGCCACAAAATCCCGGTTTTTGCCCGCCACCAGCACAAGCTCGGTGACCTGCGGGCACTGGGCAAAGGCGCGGATGCTGCGGTGCAGCACCGTTTCGCCCCCCAGATCAAAACTGAGCTTATCAAAGCCCATGCGGGTCGAGGAGCCCGCCGCCACCAATACTGCCGATACAGTTTTTTCCATCTCTTCCACCTACCCTGCCGCTGTGCCGCGCTGCGCGCCCACAGCTGCTTATAATAAACCATGTTTTATTATAGCGTATCACAGCGCAAACTTCAACCGATTTTACACAGCAAAAGTGCATCTGTGCTGCATAAATCCCTGCGGTCTGTCCTGAAAGGGCAGTCACCCAGAGTGTGCGCTTTCGCCCTCTCCCTTTGGACTTAACTCCCTCAGTCAAAACCTGACGGTTTTGACAGCTCCCTCTGGGAGGGAGCCTTTGGCATAACGGCACAGTTTCCAGCTAAAGTGCAAAGTCTTTGAGGACGTCAAAGCCCCTTGGGGGAAGTTTTTTTTGCTCCGGTCAACGCTCCGACAAACGCAAAAAGGGCTGCTGCACAAAAACGTGCAACAGCCCCGCAGATGCTTTGGGATAGTTTTACTTCAGGATGGGCTCGATGGCAGCAGCCAGAGCGTCCTTCTGTGCCTGTGCTTCCGCCAGATCCTTGCCCAGCGTGGTGAAGTAGGTCTTGATCTTCGGCTCGGTGCCGGAGGGACGCACCACCACGGTAGCGCCGTTTTCCAGCGTGTAGATCAGCACGTTGGCAGCGGGCAGGCCGGTCTCTTCCGGCTTCTTGTAATCGGTCACCTTGACCACCTTATGGCCGGCCAGCTCCACAGGGGGCTGGTCACGCAGCTTCTGCATGATGGAAGCCATCTTCTCCATGCCGGTCAGGCCGGGGAACTCAAAGCTGTCCACCTTGTTCAGGTAGCGGCCGTACTGAGCGTAGATCTCTTCCAGACGCTGCTTGATGGAGGAGCCGATGCTGCGGTAATAAGCAGCCATCTCGCAGATGAGCATGGAGCCGATGACGGCATCCTTATCGCGGACGTAGGGACCGGCCAGATAGCCGTAGCTCTCCTCAAAGCCGAAGATGAAGCGGTCGACCTCACCGGCAGCTTCGAGGTTGGCGATCTGGTCGCCGATCCACTTGAAGCCGGTCAGCACATTGCGCATCTCCACGCCGTAGTGCTTTGCCACAGCGTCTGCCAGCGGGGTGGACACGATGGACTTGACTGCCACGGGGTTCTTGGGCATAGTGCCCTTCTCGATGCGGCCTGCGCAGATGTAGTCCAGCAGCAGAACGCCCATCTCGTTGCCGGACACCAGCTCATAGCTGCCGTCCGGGCACTTCATGGCAATGCCCACGCGGTCGGCGTCGGGGTCGGTAGCCAGCATCAGGTCGGCACCGGTCTTGGTGGCCAGCTCCAGACCCAGCTTCAGCGCCTCGAAGATCTCAGGGTTGGGGTAGGAGCAGGTGGTAAAGTAGCCGTTGGGGTACTCCTGCTCGGGCACGATGGTGATATCGGTGATGCCCATATCGTTGAGCACATGGGTCACGGGCACAAGGCCGGAGCCGTTCAGCGGGCTGTACACCAGCTTCAGGCCGGCAGTCTTGCACAGACCCGGGCGCACCTGACGTGCCTCAATGGCATCGTACAGCGCCTTTTTGCAGTCGTCGCCCACAAAGCGGATCATGCCGTTCTCCACGCCCTCGGCAAAGGAGATGTACTTTGCACCGGTGAGCACATCGGTCTTCTGGATCTCATCATAGACGATGGCGGCGGCGTCATCGGTCATCTGGCAGCCGTCCGGGCCGTAGGCCTTGTAGCCGTTGTACTTGGCAGGGTTGTGGGAAGCGGTGACCATGATACCGGCGTTGCAGTTATAGTAACGGGTAGCAAAGCTCAGCGCGGGCACAGGCATCAGGGCATCATAGATGCGCACCTTGATACCGTTGGCTGCCAGAACGCCAGCGGCGGTCTTGGCAAAGACATCACTCTTTAGGCGGCTGTCGTAGCTGATGGCCACAGTCTGGGTACCGCCCTGGGTCAGCACCCAGTTTGCCAGACCCTGCGTTGCCTGACGGACAACGTAGATGTTCATGCGGTTGGTACCGGCACCCAGCACGCCGCGCAGACCTGCGGTGCCAAACTTCAGCGCCACAGCAAAGCGATCCTTGATCTCATCGTCATTGCCTTCGACCTTTGCCAGCTCCGGCTTCAGGTCTGCATCCTCCAGATCCGCTGCCAGCCAGCGCTTATATTCATCCAGATACATCTTGTACACCTTACCTTTGTTTAAAATCTTTTTCCCCGGATCGAAATGGTTTGTATAAACCTACTTATACTATAAACTCTTGCTCCGCTTATGTCAATTGCGTAAAATGGCCGAAGTTTGTGCCCTTAAAACCGACAAATGCCACAAAAAACCGGTTCTTCTGCTATATTTATTGCGTTTTTCGAAGTATCCAGCAGCTGGTAGGGCTGGTGTACATCCTCCAGCACCTCCAGCCACTGCTCCGGCCCCACGCCGTTTTCACACAGGTAGCGCAGCAGCCGCATCACCCGGCCAAAGCTGTCCGCCGGGGCAAGCACCGTGCTGCTGCGCACCTTGCCGCCCTGCTCCCGGCGCAGCTGTGCCAGCACCCCCTGCGGGGTGGATGCGGCGCAGTACACCAGCGTACAGGCGTGTTGCAAGCCCTCCAGTTCTGAATAGGTACGGATATAGCGGCAACATTCCCCATTTGTCATGTTCTCTCGTTCTCCTTTCTGCTGCATTGACAACTTTCCTGTGCTTTACTATAATGATTTTAAACAGAAAAAACTGTCGAAGTATGGAAAATATATCCATTATTTTCCACTTTTAGCATTTTTGACAAACCATGCGCCATGCAGGGAGGGACACCATGTATTCTGTGACCAACAGCTTTGGCCTGAACGGGCTGCGCGGCTTTGCCGTTGCGGTGGAAGCCGATGTTTCCGGCGGGCTGCCCGCGTTTTCCATCGTCGGCCTGCCGGACTCTGCCGTGCGGGAAAGCGCCGACCGGGTGCGCGCCGCCATCAAAAACCTTGGCTTCCGCTTCCCGGACCGGCGCATCACCATCAACCTTGCCCCCGCCGATGTGCGCAAGACCGGCCCGGTGTACGACCTGCCGCTGCTTCTGGCGCTGCTGACCGCCAGCGGACAGTTAGAAGAAGTACCTGCCGATGCTGCCTTTCTGGGCGAGCTTGCACTGGACGGCAGTCTGCGCCCGGTGTCCGGCGTGCTGCCCATGGCGCTTGCCGCTGCCGAGCACGGCATCCGGGCGCTGTACGTCCCGACAGAGAACGCCGCCGAGGCAGCCGAGGCCTGTGCCGACACCATGACCGTCTATCCAGCCCACACCGCCCGGGAGGTGGTGGAGGCACTGAAGGGCATCCGCCCCCTCTCCCCTGCCGCTGCCATCCCCTTTGACCCGGAGGACGCATGGCAGCAGGTGCCGGATTTTGCGGACGTGATGGGACAATCGCTGGCGCGGCGCGCCATGGTCATTGCGGCCGCAGGCGGGCACAACGTGCTTCTGACCGGCGCACCCGGCACCGGCAAATCCATGCTGGCAAAGCGCCTGCCGGGCATCCTGCCGCCCCTGACCCGGGAGGAAGCGGTGGAGACGACCAAAATCTACTCCATTGCCGGGCAGCTGCCGCAGGGACGCGGGCTGATCTCTGCCCGCCCCTTCCGCAGCCCGCACCACTCGGCCAGCGCTGCCGCCCTTGCCGGCGGCGGAGCGCAGTTCCGCCCGGGCGAGTGCAGTCTTGCCAACTGCGGCGTGCTGTTTTTGGACGAGCTGCCGGAGTTTTCCCGCGAGAGCTTAGAGGTGCTGCGCCAGCCGCTGGAGGACGGCACGGTCACCGTCAGCCGCGTGGCGGGCAGCGCGTCATTCCCCAGCAGCATCATGCTGGCCGC
>OHDI01000831.1_pt1 | contig 9999 bp, 8 predicted proteins | sample 1566981 | NCBI WGS metagenome assembly OHDI01 (sample SAMEA3879509, study PRJEB24766) | human gut metagenome | biome: human-associated habitat; feature: feces | place: USA | collected 1985/1987 | reverse complement strand
CCATAAATAGTTGGTTTTTAAAAGCTGTCATCCTGCATATCATCCGTGTATCCTTATGAGGATAAAAACGATATAAAATCAGAATAGCGGACGGTGAGCTTGGTGCGTCATTGCGTTATCTGTCACAGCGCTATTCGATGCCTTATGCGGAATTGAAAGGACTGCTGACCGATATCGGTACGGAAGAACTGGCGCACCTCGAAATGATCGGCGCCATCGTGCATCAGCTTACCCGTAATCTAAGTGAAGATGAAATTAAGAAAAGCGGCTTCGACACCTATTTTGTCGACCACACAACCGGTGTTTACCCCGCTTCTGCTGCCGGCGTGCCGTATACGGCTGCTTATATGCAGAGCAAAGGCGACATGATTACGGATCTTCATGAAAACCTGGCTGCAGAACAAAAGGCCCGGACCACCTATGACAACATCCTGCGCTTGGTAGACGACCCGGATGTCCGCGACCCAATCAAATTCCTGCGGGAACGTGAGATCGTCCATTATCAGCGGTTTGGTGAAGGCCTGCGGCTTGCCACCGATAAAATGAACTCCAAGAACTTCTACGCGTGCAATCCCTCCTTCGACAAGCATTGCCGCTAAATAGCCTTCCCGGCCAGTAGGCTCGCTTTCAAACTGATGGCCAAACACACCATGGATGAAAATCGAGGCATGGGGCTTCCCATGCCTCAGACTTCTTTCTAGCGTCGCATCACCGGTAGCAGCCACCGGGCCATATCGTATATCAAACGGCATCGCGCCCTTGCTAAGCATAGGTAGCAAGGTAACCTATAACACCGTATTTTACAAACCTTTTTGATTTCAATATTTTTCCTATCCAAATCGCCTCTATTCTATAGTATAATAATGGAAACACACTGTACAGCGTGCCGACGGCTATGCTGCGTATCTGGCGGCACGGAAAAATTTAGAACGACTCCATCAGGAAGCTTTTCCAATACGCAATACACAGCATGCTGCTGAAAAAAAGTGTTTATTTCCGCGCCAAGATGCAATATAATAAATACGTTCCAGGGAATATCATCCATCGGTGTTTTTCCCGAAGCCGGGTGTAAAGGCAGCCGATTTTTAACAAAGAAGATTGAGGTGGCATCATTGTACGAAATTGACGAGCGATTGAAACAGGTAAAGCAGATCCATATGATCGGCATCGGCGGGGCCGGAATGTGCCCGCTCGCAGAAATTCTTCTGAAGGAGGGGTATACCCTCACTGGGTCCGACAACAACGAAAGCGACAATCTGGTGAAACTCCGCTCGCTGGGCGTACCGGTATCCATGGGGCACCGCGCGGAAAACATTGGAGATGCCGAAATGGTGGTATACACCGCCGCCCTGCTCGATGATAACCCGGAGCTCTGTGCTGCAAAAGAGATGGGCGTGCCAACCTTTGAGCGTGCCAAACTATTCGGCGCCATCTCGCGCATGTATCCCAACTGCATCGGCGTTTGCGGCACGCACGGCAAAACCACCGTTACCTCGATGCTCGTGCAAATCCTTATCATGGCGGAGCTTGACCCTTCAGCCGTGATCGGAGGACGGCTGCCGCTGATCGACAGCCACGGCCGCGTCGGCCACAGCGATACACTGGTTTGCGAAGCCTGTGAATTTGCAGATACATTCCTGAGCCTTTCACCGGACGTTGCCGTTATTTTAAATATCGATGAGGATCACCTCGACTACTTTAAAACACTCGGCAATATCATCCGCTCCTTTCACCAGTTTGCCTCCATGGCGCACACGCTGATTATCAACGGGGATGATGAGAATACCCGTCAGGCGGTTGCGGATTTGCTGGCTCAAAAAGAGGTGGTCACTTTCGGGCTTGGCGGCGGCAACGATTACAGCGCGGCCAACATCCAAATGCACCGCGGTGCTTTCCCAGAATACGACCTCCTTTACCGGGGAAAAATGGCCGGCCATGTCCGGCTCGATGTGCCGGGCATGCATAATGTGCCCAATTCCCTGGCGGCGATTGCCGCCGCTGTGCAGGCCGGTGCAAGCATCGAACAGTGCATCTCCGGGCTGGGGAGCTTTCACGGCGCGGGCCGTCGGTTTGAAAAACTGGCCATCTGCAACGGCGTTACCATCGTGGATGATTATGCGCATCATCCCGCAGAGCTGCGCGTCACCCTTGAAGCCGCGCTTCAAATGGGGTATCATGCGGTGTGGGCTGTGTTCCAGCCTTTCACCTATTCCCGCACCTATCTGCTGATGGATGACTTTGCAGAGGTCCTCAGTAAGGCGGATCACGTTGTTATGACGGAGATTATGGGCTCCCGCGAGCGCAACACCTACAACGTTTATACCGCCCAGCTGGCGGCAAAAATTCCCGGCAGCGTTTGGTTTAACACCTTCGACGAGGTTGCGCAATACGTGGTCGAGCACGCACAGAAAGGCGACCTGGTCATCACGCTTGGCTGCGGGGATATTTATAAAGCGGCAAAATTGATGATTCAAAAATATGAAGATCAGGGTGCAGACGTAAACAGAATATAGGGCTTTTTTCAGCATTCTGCTCCATCGAGCCCCCCAAACGAATATTGCGGTGTGAAAAGAAAGGAAGGTCATTTTGATGAAAAAGAACGGATGGAAGGTTATCCCCCTGCTCCTCGCCGTGGCGCTTGCCGCCTCCTTTTTCGGCTGCTCTAAAAAGGAAAAGGATGACAATATGCCCACGGTTGGCACGAAAACCAGTGTAGAGCAGTATACCTTCGGCGGTATTTCCGCTCCCTCCACCACGGGAGGATCTACGGAACCCACCACCAAATCGTCCTCCGGCGGCAGTTACATAGGCGGCGGAAATTCCTATATGGGTGGGTATCAGGCAGCGAACCGGCTGCCCACGGCTGCTTCCCCCAACGCGGGTGGCGGCTCTTCTTCCATCACCCCAACCGCTGGCGCCACCAAAAAGCCCAGCAGCGCGGATATTTCTCAAATCCTGGGCGGCTTCACGGGCTCCCTCTCGATGGACAACCTCGGGGAGATCAACAAGTATCTGCTTGAGCAGGGAATTGACACAAATGCGCTGGGGATCAGTATCGCCCAGCTCGTCTCCGGTCTCGTTGATGCGAAGGAAAATGAATCGAAACAGGACGCGGGTAATATTTTGGATGGAATTGGCGATATTGTTGGCGGCATAGGTGGCGGTACGACCGCGAAGAGCGGAAGCTGAGCAAGTTTGAGCATCTTGTTTTTAAAATTAAAATTGATATGCAACGCCTCCGGCAATCACGCCGGAGGCGTTTTTAACAGCACAGCCCCGCGCTTCCTCTTATACGCTTTCGGGGCGCTTCCGCAGTCAAGCAGAGCGCCCCGATCTGGATTTTTAAGAATAACATATGTGGGCAGGGATTGCCCGCTTACACAGCGTCCACCCAGTCGAATTCCTTTTTCGCGTTATCGTCTTTTACCTTTTTGTTGTAAACCGGAACATCGAATTTCGGTCCGAGATAAACCACTTCAAACTTATACTGTTCGATCTCTACGGAAAGATTGCTGTCCAGCTTCTCATCCGTATAGACGATGATGTGTGCAATCCGGTCATAGGCAATCTCGATGGATACCTTTTTAGCGCCCTCGAACAGCGACTTTTTGCCGTATTTCTGCTCATAACGGGCGAGGTATGCGTCTGTCGGCTTGAAGACCAGGTTCGTCACATTCACCTTCTGCTCCGCCTGCCCATCTTTGATGCTGAAGTCCATATCCGCTACCGTCAGTTCCTTCAGCTCCGCGATGCGGGAAGAGAGGAGATACGGTGCAAACGCTTCACTTTTGTAATATTCCTGCGCTGTTATCGGCTGCTTGACGCAACTGACGATCTTATCCTCTTCTGAGGTTTGGGTGAAGAGATAGTTTTTCGCCTCGTTCCCCTTCTCCTTGCCCTGGGAGAGGCCGCAGTAAATTTGAACCGCCTTTTTTGGCTGGCTGCTGGCTTGGCGCAAGCTGATTTTATATTCCGAATAGGCGCCGTTTTCATCCCGCAGGGGCTCATAATTGCTCCCCTGCCCGGCAAACACATTGACCTGGCAGGTCTCCGTGTTTTTGCCTTCCAGCTTTGTTTCCTTCCAATAATAAACGTCGGCCGCCAGAGCGTTTTGCACCGCCGTTTCATAAGCCTTGGTGAGTTCCGCCCCCTCCAGCTCCTGCGTGCAGCCCGTCAATCCCACGGTCAGCAGCGAGGCGGCAAATAGCAGCGAAAGAGCCCTGATTGCTGTTTTCTTCATGATTATTTCCCCTCCCCGGCTGCCGCCGTTTCTTTTTGCGCTTGCTGTTCCATCCGCTCCAGTTCGGCGCGCGCGCCGTCGTACATCTTTTCGATCTCCGGGTAGATCGTGCGGCTCACCCGCTCGTCGCGCACAAGCTTCTGCGCATCCTGATAGGGCTTCACCGTTGCGTGGAAGAGCTGAATTTCCTTCTCCGCCGCCTTCACGGCCTTTGCGCGGGCGCGGCTCTCTTCCTTCGTTGCATAGGGCATATTGAGCGCATCATTCAGCGTTGCCGGATCAGGCTCGCAGATGCCGTTGGGATAATTTTTGCGGATTTTTTTTGCCATCTTCAACATGGCCTTCGCGCGCTTGATTTCAAAGGCACGCACTGCTTTTTCCTCCTTGGTGGCAGAGGGCAACGTTTTTGCATCCTCCAAGATGGAGGCATTGATTCCGCTCAACTGTGTCAGGCCGATTGCAATCAGATCCTTCGCACGCTGTACCTGACGGATATTTTCCGGCTTTTGGAACTTTGTCAGCTCATCGATCAAAATCGGCACAGCGTCCTTCTGCTCCAGCAGCTTTTTCCCCGCCCGCACGCCTGCGCGCGCCGCCCGGACGGCCTCCTTGTGCTGCGCCGTTGCCTCCAGCTTTTCCACAGGCAGTGCTTTGGCTTCTTTGACCTTCGCCTTCAGCGCTTTCAAATCAGGCGCCGGCGCATTGAGAATCTCATAGCCCTCTCGAATGCCGTCGATCGCAATCACAATCTCCTCCGCGTTCAGGCAATCGTTTTCATAATCATCAAACAGGGCGCGGTAGCGCAGCACCTTGATGATATTGCGGTGTTTCTCACGCGACAAGCTATAAAACGAGAAGGGGATCAAATTCATGATCGCGCCAACGATGGAGAGCAGGCAGAGGATGTAAAACATCGTATTGCGCACATTCGGATCATAAAGGATATCGTAATTCGTCGTCAGCCCCATGCATTCATAGACATAGGGGATGACAAGGCCCGTGACAAGGCCGATCGGCGTACCGATCAGGCCTGCGACGCCAAACATAAAATCCATACGCTTGCCGCTGATATACTGCTGGTAATCCTTCACCTCAGAGTGCATTGCCTGATTGTATACGATGGAAAGGGCATTGATAAGCGAATTTAAATACAGAAAGATGAAAAAGAGCAATGGGATCCGGAAGGTGAAAGTCATCATGGTAACAAATAAAACATTCAAGCCGTTATGTACCAGAAGAAGCGTCCGGTTGCCAAGCCTTTTCATCAGGAATGGCGTGATGACCATGGCAATGCCGGAAGCACTGCCAAGCACAGTGGTCAAAAGTGCGTAAGTCGTCATATCTTGTGTACCATAGATATAAACCCAGCCGAAGATCACGCCGCAGGCGCCCTCCAGAAAGCCAACCCATCCGGCGATTGTGCGCAGCCACCAGTGTTTATTCCGGTAGATCTCCTTTACGCCTTCGAGTACACCGACCTTCTGCACATAGCTCTGCGAGGTGACAACACGCTCCTTGCAGCCAAAGGCGGTAAAGAGGTTGAGGCTCACGCCCAGCACTGCCATGGGGACGATGATGTAGCGGTATGTTCGGATATCCGTATATCCACCCGTCAGTTGGGAAAGCAGAGGGATGATAAAATATGCTACCGTAGGCGCAAAGGAATAGATCAGGGAGTTGATCGCCAGCACCTTTGTGCGCTCTTCTGAATTCGGCGTGATTACGGTTTGCAGCTCATTGTAGGTATCCGTAAACATAGGCAAGACCATGCTGACCGTGATTGCAAAGGCAAAGGACGCAATCAGCCTGCTAGTATATCCCATCGTTTCAAACGGCAAAAAGATGAAAATTGCCGTAAGCAACACGATCGGGAAGCCCATCAGGGCGATATACGGGCGGAAGCGCCCGTAGCGGGTGTTATCCACAATTTTGCCGCGCAGAATACAGAAAAAAATGCCCAGCACCGTTTGCACCATCGCCATATATTGCAGGTGCATCGGGCGCAGGCCAAGCGTGGAGCCGAGCAGCGTATTGCCTGCGGACAGACCCAGATACCCGGTCATAATCATAACGAACTGCTGGCCCATCCCACCGAGGCCAAGATTCAGAACTTCCTTATAGGATACGAAGTTCCCTTTGCCTGGCTTGCTCCAATGGGATGTGACCTCCTTCACAGCGCCGACCGCTGTGTCTTTGATCTTCACTTCATGATTCCCCCTCACAAATTGTTCAAATCGCCTCTTATACTTTATATGATTACGATGTTTTTTGTCAATCATTACAGAAATGATGTTTCATTTTGCGCCTTTTTTCTATACAGCAAACAAATTATGTGATGATTTGTTACATTAAATAATTTCAAAAAGAACTGTTATAAAATGCAAAGCATTTTATAACAGTTCTTCTAAACTCCGTATCTATCCTTTATAAACAAACGCTTGGATTCATACGCACCCATAGCGCCCATGCTGCTGCCTCTTTTTTTGATCGGTAAAGCGGCTATTCTTTCATTTTCTTTGCAAAGCGAAGCTGATTGATTAAAATGCCAGCCGGCAGCAAAATGAGCAAAAACGGCAGCAAAATCACAAGGCACAGCACGGCGAGAATCACCACCGGCGCCCCCTTGCGGCTCGGCCGCACAGCATCCGGCTGTTGCCCGGGCACGGGCAGCGGCCGCGCTTTTCTGGCCGCATCCCGCTGAGCGCATTCTGGCGCATCGCCAGCCTGTGCAACCGGATAGATGGGCAGCACCGCCTCTTCATCGCAGATGCCGGCGTTATAGAGCAGCGGCTCCACCAGCGAACGCACGCTGCCCGCGCCCTTAATGAGCTTACCAAGGTTGATATGTAATGCCTGGAGGACGGAATCGATGATATTCAGCATCCCGCAGGTGATTTTGTAATACGGCGTATCGGGCGTGTAGGGCGCGTCGCCGCCATAGAGGCTCAGCACGAGCGAAATGATAAAATCGAGCACCTTTTCCTCTTTGATCGGCGCATAGTCCGCTTCGGAAAGGCCGGTTTCCGCCCGCGTCCAGTTGCCCACCGTGCCGATTTTCAGGCGGGCAAGGAATTTGGCAGGCCCCTTGATGAGCCAGCCGATGCGGTAGCTCAGCTTTTTCTTGACGCTGAAGGCTGTAGCCATATCGGCAAAGCGGTCGATATCCGTCCCCGCCGCCAAAATCACCTCGCGGATCATGCCAATAAATTGTTCCTTAAAATGCTCCTGTAAGGTTTTGCCGCCCAAATCGAGCGAAACCTTCTCGGTGATCTGCTCTGTGGAAAGCCGCACCTCCCCTGCCGCCGGGTCGAGCGTGAGCATCCGAATCGTGCCCGGATACCCGCAGAGCGCCGGGCTGCTCAGATCATAAAAATATTTCCGGCTTCGCTGAAGGCATAGGAGACATCCTGAATATGCGAATGCCCGGTCAACATAAATTGGATGCCCAGATCCGCACACTGCTGCACGCGCTTCTCATGGTCGCCCATCATATCCCCTGCCCCGATGATGGAATAAAACGGCGAAGGCGACAGCATGGGGTGGTGCGTCATTGCGATGATGAACTGCCCTTCCTCTCTTGCTCTGCGCGCCTGCCCGGCGATCCATGCGAAGCATTCTTCCGAAAAGCCGCTTTTGCCCATGCCGTTGGAATCGTCGTTCAATGCGAAAAGCCGGTATCCGTCCGCAAGCTGAACGATGTAGCTCATGCTCTCCCGGTGCACGGCAATCGCCTCATCCGGCCCAAAGGAGCGGTACAGCTCCCATAGCTCCTTGCGGCGCAGGGCGGGCACTTTGACCTTCTGATCGCCTTGATAGCCATCTGTTTCGCCGGAATCCTGATAATCGTGCGTCGCGGTGATGACATAGACGCGCTTGCCAGCCGCCTTCAGCCGGTTGAGCAGGGCGATGCATTCCCGGTGGCTCTCCACCTCGCCGTTGTTCGTCGTATCGCCGGAGACGAGCACAATATCGCTCCTGTCATCCTTTGCGATCTGGTGAAAGGCGGCCTCCAGCACCTCTGGGCAATCCGCCAGCAGCTTCTGGCTTTTGGCATTGGCGGTTTCATAAGCCTTGCCGGAAACGCCTGTTTTTTTGGAATAATAATGAATATCGGAAACAACCGCCAAGGTCAGCGGCGCCTGTTGTTCAGCCATATGGATGCCTCCCGTTTCGATGAGATACTTCCAGTATAAAAGCACAGAGAAGCCGTGTCAAGAAAAAGCGTAAACGTTTTCGAAAGCAATCCAAAAACGGGCCGCCGGATGGCGGCCCGTTCCAAGCTATTTTTTATACATGCTTCTCTTTCCGGAAGCACATGAACCAATCCAGACAATACTGATCGTCCGTCTGATTCTCCATGCGATCCCTTGCCGTGCCGCAGGAACCGGCCGTCGGCACGATCACATCGTCGCCAGGGCGCCAGTCCGCAGGCGTGGCGCAGGCATCCGCATCCGCCTTCTGGAGGGCGAGGATGATGCGCTTGATCTCATCAAAATTGCGGCCTGTGGAGAGCGGATAATAGAGGATTGTACGAATCTTGCCCTCCGGATCAATCACGAATATCGCGCGCACTGCCTGCGTGTTGGAGGCGTTCGGCTGGATCATACCGTATTTGCGGGCAACCTCCATGCGGATATCCTCAATGAGCGGGAAGGTCACGTTGATATGCTTCTTCCCATTCCACTCCAGCTCCTGGATTTTCCGCAGCCAGGCGATGTGCGCATAGAGGGAATCTACGGAAAGGCCAATGAGTTCCACATTCAATGCCTTGAACTCTTCGAGCATTGAGCCAAAAGTCATGAACTCCGTGGTGCAGACCGGTGTGAAATCCGCCGGATGGGAGAAAAGGATCACCCATTTGCCCTTGTAATCCTCCGGGAAACGGATCGTCCCCTGTGTGGTGACGGCCTCAAATGCGGGTGCGGAATCGCCGATGAGCGGCATGCGGTTGACGTTCATTTCTTCCATGATAATATCCTCCTTTTATTTTGGCTTTCTGACTGTGTTGAAAGGATACACCATCCTGGGAAGAAGTTCCGTGATGAAGTCACAAAACAGTAATAATTCCTATTATTGAATAGGGAGCCCACAGGGATAGGCCGGGCGGTGATCCAGCCTCTCCTGCATCACAATGGCATAGAACCGGTAGCCGCCGGAGAGATTATAGCACTCAAATCCATTTTGCATGAGAATCCGGCAGGCGATATAGCTGCGCAGCCCGCTGTGGCAATTCACATAGACAGGCTTGCCACGCTCCAGCTCGTGCAGCCGCTCCCGCAGCTCACCCAGCGGGAGATTGATCGCGCCCTCGATATGCCCGTTTTGATACTCTGCCGGCGTGCGCGTATCCAGCAAAATTACGCTGCCGTCGCGCGGTAAATCTGCAACATCGTGCCAATGGTATTGCCGCACGAGGCCGGAGCGGATATTTTCGATCACATAGCCCGCCATATTCACCGGGTCCTTCGCGGAAGAATAGGGCGGCGCGTAGGAAAGCTCCAGCTCCGTGAGCGCCTCGCCGGTCATCCCCATCCGCACGGCGGCTGCCAGCACATCGATGCGCTTATCCACCCCGCTGAAGCCCACGATCTGCGCGCCGAGCAGCCTGCCCGTTTCCGGCGAAAAGAGCGTTTTCACCGTCATATTGGAGGCGCCGGGGTAATACGTTGCGTGCGAGGCGGAAAAGGTAACCGTTTTATCAAACGCGATCCCCGCTGCGCGCGCTGCCGCCTCATTGAGCCCGGTTGCCGCCACTGTCA
>OHDI01000826.1_pt1 | contig 10029 bp, 9 predicted proteins | sample 1566981 | NCBI WGS metagenome assembly OHDI01 (sample SAMEA3879509, study PRJEB24766) | human gut metagenome | biome: human-associated habitat; feature: feces | place: USA | collected 1985/1987 | reverse complement strand
GCCGTCGCTCCGGGCAGGGATGCTCGCCGGATATTTTCACCCGGCATACGGAGAACTGGTGGAATCCCGTCTGTATCTGCGGCAGCTGCAAAAGGCGGCGGCAGACTGTGGAAAACCGGAACTCTTTGTGGAAACAGCACCCCGTACCATGAGCAAGGTGCTGGGACAGCATGGTTGCAACCGGAAAACGCTGGCAGAGCAGGGCGTAACGCTCCGTGTGCAGGAGAATGCGGCGGTGTCGCCGGGAACACTTCTTGCAAATGGAAAATGCTGTGGGGTGTATGGCAATGTCTCGGAGAAATGAGGGAATATATGACCGGAAAGAAATATAGGGTCGTGGCGCTCATCCTTGCGGCGGTCATTCTGGCGGCAGGCGGTGCGCTGTGTTACAGGCATTTTCATCAGACGGCGCAACCTGTCACCGCAGAAGCATCCGCAGAGACTGCGGCGGCGGAGACGGTGATCTTCCGACAGAAGGATGACCGCTGGAAAGACGATGCACTGGGGGATTCTGCCTATCACATGGCGGATTCCGGCTGTCTGACCTGTTGTGTGGCGGCGGCGCTGCAAATGCAGCAGATCTCTGTGGACGGTTTGCCGGAAGATGCCGATGCCGGAGCAGTGAACCAGTTCTTTTCGGAACAGGGCGTGTATGACGGACAGGGAAATTTGCAGTGGGACGTACTGGAACAAGTGACAGGCGTTCCGGTGCTGCGGCAGGATGCTGCGGAACTGCCGGAGGGCGCACTGGACGAGTATCTGGCGGACGGCTGTTTTCCCATTGTCCGGGTGAAGATGCCGAAAAGCGGCAGCACCCACTATGTACTGCTGACAGGCAGCGAGGACGGGACGTATCAGTGCATGGATCCTTTGCAGAAAAAGGAACAGACCGTGCCGCTGTCTGATTTCCACAATCAGATCTATGCCGTGCGTGTGCTGCAATCGCCAAAATAAATGTTTCGAAAGAGGTGAGACATCGAAATGTATCTGCAATCCCTGGAATTACAGGGCTTTAAGTCCTTTCCCGATAAGATCAAGCTGCACTTTGACAAGGGTCTGACCGCCGTAGTGGGACCCAACGGCAGCGGCAAGAGCAACATCGGCGATGCGGTGCGCTGGGTGCTGGGGGAACAGTCTACCAAGACGCTCCGTGGCAACAAGATGGAGGACGTTATTTTCTCCGGCACAAAGACCCGGAAAGCAATGGGCTTTGCGGCAGTTACGCTGGAGATCAACAACGAGACCGGCGAACTGGGAGATGCCTATGGTGCTGTAGTCAGTGTTACCCGAAAGCTGTACCGCAGTGGTGACAGTGAGTACCGCATCAACGGCAAAAATGTCCGTCTGAAGGATGTGACGGAACTCTTTATGGATACCGGTATGGGACGTGACGGCTATGCCATCATCGGACAGGGACGCATCGCTGAGATCGTCAGCGCCAAAAGCACCGACCGCCGGGATATTTTTGAGGAGGCGGCAGGTGTCTCCAAGTTCCGCTATAAAAAGCAGGAGGCGCAGCGCAAGCTGGATGCTGCACAGGAAAACCTGGTGCGTCTCCAGGATATCGTCATGGAACTGGAATCCCGTGTGGAACCGCTCCGGCAGCAGGCGGAAAAGGCAAAGCAGTATGTGGAGCTTGCCGGGGAACAGAAACAGCTGGAGGTCTCTCTCTGGGTGCGACGGCTGACGGCACTCCGGGAAAAGCTTACCGGGCTGTCGGACGGCTATCTCCAGGCACAGGCGGAATATCAGAACGCCGAACGGGAGATCCAGCGGACAGATGCCCAGGTGCAGGAAGGCTATCGCCGGATGCAGGAAAGCACGCTGAAAATGGAAGAGATCCGTCAGAAGATCCAGCAGGCGGAAGAAGAGGCGGCACAGCTCCGGGCGGCGGTGGCAGTGTGCGAGAACGACATTCTCCACAGCCGTCAGATGCTGGAAAGTCTGCACAGTCAGAAAACGGAGACGGCAGAACAGTCCAGGAGCATGGAGAGCCGGATGGCATCCCTGTCGGAACAGACCGTGCAGCTGCGGCAGAAACGTGAGTCGCTTCAGGTGACGTCGGAACAGGCGGAACAGGAATGGGAGAGACTGAAACAGCAGGCGGCACGGCGTGGGCAGGAATATGAACAGGCGAATGGCATCCTGCAAAAGCTGCTGGTGCGGCAGAGCGAACTGCGTGTCATGCAGCAGACTGCCGCCGGACAGCAGGAAGAACTGAAAGCCCAGCTGACGGAACAGGGAATGCGGCAGAGCGCTTTGCAGCAGGCGTGTTCCAGTCAGAATATGGTCTACGATGCCGCCAGAGAAAAGGCGGAGCAGGCGAAGGCACTTTTCGAGCAGGTGCAGAACCAGCGTGCCGGTTTTCAGAAACGCTACGCCCATGCGGTGCAGGCGCTGGAAGAGGGCAGAAAGAACCGGGACCAGGCGGCGTTTGCACTCCGGGAAAAGCGCCAGCGCCAGAAACTGCTCCAGGATATGGAGAGGAACATGGAGGGCTTTGGCGGCAGCGTCAAGGCAGTTCTTCGGGCGGACGGCGGAAAGCCCCGTGGGGTGTTCGGCACGGTGGCACAGCTTATCACCACCGACCAGAAATACGGCGTGGCGCTGGAAACCGCACTGGGCGGCGCCATGCAGAATCTCATTGTGGAAAATGAAAACGCTGCGAAACAGTGGATTCGCTTTTTGCAGCAACAGCGTGCCGGACGTGCTACATTCCTGCCGCTGACTTCTGTCCGAGGCAGAACGCTGAACGAGACCGGGCTGGAACGCCACGAGGGATTTATCGCCATGGCGAGCGAACTGGTGCGCTATGACCAGCGCTTTTCCGGCGTTGTTCAGTTTTTGCTGGGGCGTGTGGCTGTGGCAGAGGATCTGGACAGCGCAACGGCACTGGCAAAGGCGTATCAGTACCGGTTCCGCATTGTGACGCTGGACGGACAGGTCATCAATGCAGGCGGTTCGTTCACCGGCGGTTCGGCAATGCGTTCCGGCGGTATGCTGACACGCCGTGCGGAACTGACGGCGCTTTCCGGTGAGGTAAAGGCGCTGGAACAGCAGGAGCAGGCGGCGGCAGCGGCTTTTCAGAAGGCGCAGGCACAGTCGGCGCAGCTGGAACAGCAGATGGAAGAACTCCAGCAGCGGTGCCGCCGGGCAGAATCGGAACAGGTCGCCGCAGAGGCACAGCTGGAAAAGGAACAGTATCTGCGAAAGCAGAACACAGAGCGTCTGGAAGAGGCGGCATCGCAGCAGGCAGTACTGCAGCAGCGGATGCAGGAGACTGCGGATAAATACACCGCCGCTGCCGAAGAGGCAGAAGAGGTGGAAAAAGCGATACAAAAGGGACAGGAGATGCTGTCCCAGGAGGCAGACCAGCGCAGCGCCCTGGAACAGGAGCAGGCTCGTCTGGCGGAACAGCGCTCACAGCTGAAGATCAGCATGATGGAGCTGGAAAAGGATATGGATACCTTGTCCAGAGAGATCCAGCAGCAGAGCGACCAGCAGGATTCCATGGTAGAAAAGCTGGCGCAGATCGACAGGGATATTTCCACCCAGGAAGAACTCATCCGGCAGAAACAGGACGAGATCACCCGTGGAAACAAGACTCTGGAACAGATGAAAACAAGCCGCACTGACGGTCAGGCGGAGATCCGGCACTGGCAGCAGGTGCATGATGCCCAGGATCAGCAGATCCGGGAGATGCAGAGCGGACTCCGGGAGACCAACGCCGTCCGGGAAAAGTTCTCCGGCGAGATGAGCCGGCTGGAAGAGCGGAAAATCGCTGTCCAGAGCGACTATGACGGCGTAATACGCCAACTGCTGGAACAGTATGAACTGTCTCTGTCAGAGGCGCAGGAGCAGGCGCAGCCCCTGGAAGATCTCCAGGCGGCGCAGCGGGAACTGCAAAGTCTGAAAAGCCGCATCCGTGGATTGGGTACGGTCAATGTGGCGGCAATCGCCGAGTACGAAGAGGTCTCCGCACGGTATCAGTTCCTGTCGGAACAGATGCAGGATGCAGAGACGGCAAAGCGGGAACTGGAAGACCTCATCACCTCGCTGACCGAGGAGATGCAGCGCATTTTTTCGGAGAGCTTTTCCATTATCAACCGGAATTTCCAGGAGATCTTCCGGGATCTGTTCGGCGGCGGCGAGGCACGCCTGGAACTCACCGACCCGGAAAATGTACTGGAATCGGGCATCGAGATCAAGGTCGCACCGCCGGGAAAGGTCATCAAGAATCTGATCTCTCTGTCCGGCGGCGAACAGTCGTTTGTGGCAATCGCTATCTATTTTGCCATTCTGCGGCTGCGGCCGTCTCCGTTCTGTATTCTGGACGAGATTGATGCGGCGCTGGATGAGGGCAATGTCCGGCGCTATGCCCAGTATTTGCAGAATTTTACCGATACCACACAGTTCATCCTGGTGACCCACCGCCGGAGCGCCATGGAAGAGGCAAGCGTCCTCTACGGCGTGACCATGCAGGAGGACGGCATTTCCCGTCTGCTGCGGATGGAACAGGAAGAACTTCAATAGAAAGGACAGGTGTACCATGGGCTTATTTGGCAAGAAGAACAAAAACAAAGAAAAGGGCGTACCGTTCTGGAAACGCAATAAACAAAAGCAGGAAGAAGAACTGGTACAGGAAGAACTGACGGAGCAGGAAAGCCCGGCGGAAGAATCTGACGGGGCATTCGCTGGGGAAGAAGAGGACATCGCCGCCGCTGCCATCCGGGAACAGGAAGCGCAGGAGCAGGACGAGGTGGAGAAAGCCCGTCTTGCGGCACAGGCAGTGGTGGAAGAATCAGAACAGCACCAGGAGGCAATTGCCCTGGCACGGCAGGCGGCATTGGAGGCTGCCGGGATTCTGAAAAGCGAAGAGTCCAAGCCGGAAGAAGAAACTGAACCGGAAGAAGAATCCGAACTGGAAGAGGAAACTGAACCGGAAGAGGAAACCGAGCCGGAAGAACAGCCGGAGAAAAAGGGCTTTTTCGCCAAGATCCGTGACGGACTGCGCAAGACAAAGGATGCCATGATGTCCCGGATGCAGCAGGTGTTGAACGGGTTCACCAAGATCGACGACGACCTGTTTGACGAATTGGAAGAGACCATGATTACCAGCGACCTGGGACCGGAGACCTCGGTGGAGATCTGCGAGACCCTGCGCAAGCGTGTGAAAGAGCGTGGTGTAAAGGATCCCCAGGAGATCATGGGCATGATCCAGGAGATCATTGCAGAGATGCTGGGCGAGGATCAGACGCTGGAATATCCTACAAAGCCCACCATTGTCATGGTGATCGGCGTCAACGGCGCAGGCAAGACCACCACCATCGGCAAGCTGTGCCATCAGCTGAAAGGCGAGGGCAAAAAGGTGCTGGTCGCTGCGGCAGATACGTTCCGTGCGGCTGCCATTGACCAGCTGGAGGTCTGGACACAGCGTGCCGGCGTGGATATTGTCAAGCACGCCGAAGGCTCTGACCCGGCATCGGTGGTCTATGACGCCATTGATGCGGCAAAGGCAAGAGGCTGTGATGTGCTGATCTGCGACACCGCAGGACGGCTGCATAATAAGAAGAATCTGATGCAGGAACTGGCAAAGATCAACCGCATCATTGAGACGAGAGCAGAGGGATGCCATCGGGAAATTCTGCTGGTGCTGGACGCAACCACCGGACAGAACGCCGTGAACCAGGCGAGACTGTTCCAGGAAGTGGCAGATATTTCCGGCATCGTGCTGACAAAGCTGGATGGTACTGCAAAGGGCGGTATCATCGTATCCATTCGCAATGAGCTGGGCATTCCGGTAAAGCTGGTGGGTGTGGGCGAAAAGATCGACGATCTCCAGCCGTTCCACGCACAGGACTTTGTCCGTGCCCTGTTTGAACCGACGGAGGAATGACCATGGAAAAAATCATTATTGCATCCAACAATGCCGGAAAGCTCCGGGAGTTCCGGGCAATCCTGGAACCATTCGGGCTGGAAGTTGTCTCTCAGCGTGAGGCAGGCTTTTGCCAGGACGTGGAAGAGACCGGCACCACATTTGCAGAAAATGCGGCGATAAAGGCAAAGGCAGTCTATGCGGCAATGCACTGTCCGGTCATCGCCGATGACAGCGGTCTGATGGTGGACGCTCTGGACGGAGCGCCGGGCGTGTATTCCCACCGGTTCGCCGGAGAGGGCGCAACGGATGCAGACCGTAACGCCAAGCTGCTGCACGAACTGGACAGCATCCCCGCAGAAAAGCGCACGGCACGGTTTGTCTGCTCGCTCTGCTATCTGGATGCCAACGGCACGGAAAAGGTGTTTTCCGGTGTCTGTGAGGGCGTGATCGGCACAGCACCCAGAGGAGAAAACGGGTTCGGCTATGATCCGCTGTTCTATGTGGACGGAAAGTCCATGGCGGAAATGACAGAGGCGGAAAAGAACCGGATCAGCCACCGGGGAAGAGCGCTGGAACAGCTGAAAGCATTTTTTGAAGAGAAATAAAAGGAGAACTTTTTTATGTTGACAAGCAAACAACGGGCGACCCTGCGTGGCATCGCCAGCACATACGAAACCATTTTCCAGGTGGGAAAAGGCGGCATCAGCGATACGCTGGTACAGCAGGTCAGCGATGCCCTGCGCAAGCGGGAACTGATCAAAATGCACGTACTGGACAACTGCCCTCTGGATGCCAGAGAGGCGGCGCAGGAGCTGGCGGAAAAGACAGAGTCAGAGGTGGTACAGGTCATCGGCAATCGTCTCGTCCTGTTCAAGCGCAATCCCAAAGAGCCGGTGGTAAAGTTCTGATGCAGCGCATCGGACTGTTCGGCGGCAGCTTTAACCCCATCCACAACGGGCATCTTCACCTGGCGAAAGCAGCAAAGGAAGGGCTGGGACTGGACAAGGTCGTGCTGATCCCGGCAAATGTCTCGCCGTTCAAACAGGATGCGCCGGGCATGGCGTCCGGGGCGGACCGTCTGGCGATGTGCCGGCTTGCCGCAGAAACGCTGTCCTTTTGTGAGGTGGACAGCTGCGAGCTGGAACGCTCCGGGGTCAGCTATACGGTGGATACCGTCCGGCTGTTCCGGGAGCGGTATCCGGAGGCGGAACTGGTGCTGCTGGTGGGCAGCGATATGTTTCTCTCATTCACCCGGTGGCACTGCTGGCAGGAGATCCTGGAAATGGCTGCGCTGGGCGTGGTTTCCCGCATGACGGGAGATCTGGAACAGCTGCGGCGGCAGCAGGCGTTTTTATTGCAATATGGCAAAATTTTTTTGTGTGATGTTCCGGTCTATACCGTATCTTCTACAAAAATTCGTGAAAACCGAAAAAATCACACAGATTTTTCTTGCTATTTACCGCAAAAAGTAGTACAATATATAGTATCTCATAATTTATACGACTAGAGGCAACACCGCACAAAGCCCGCCTGACGGCTTTGCACGCAATCTGCTTGCTGATTTTCCGTCATATTGCCCAGAAATTCCTTGCCATACGACAGTATGCCTGCGAAATTTCTATGCAATCTGCCGAAAAATCCGGCTTCGCATCTTACGCACAAGCTTTGTGCGGTGTTGCCTAGAGGTTCGTCCGGGATTTCGGACGGGCGGTTTGTGTGATCTGCTGGAAACGAACCCCAGACAGATTCCGAAGAAAGGAGTCTGCTTTTATACATGGAACAGCTGGAAAAATATGACGAATATCTGAAAGAACATCTCTCTCAGAAACGGTATACCCATTCGAAGAATGTATCGGATGCCAGTGTGATGCTGGCGAAAAAATTCGGCTATCCGGATGTGGAAAAGGCTCGGTTTGCCGGGCTGGTGCATGACATCTGCAAGGAAGAGCCGGAGGATGTGCAGTACACGCTGATGATGCAGTCTGCAATGGACGTCTGTGCAGAGGAACGCAGTGCGTTCAAGGTCTGGCACGGCATCGCCGGAGCGGAGCTGCTGCGGACAAAATTCGGCGTGATGGATATGGATGTGCTTTCGGCGGTGCGGTATCACACCATCGCAAGAGCAGGAATGTCCGACCTGGAAAAGATCGTCTATCTGGCAGATATGATCTCCGTGGAACGGGACTATCCGGACGTGGAGACCATGCGGAAAAAGGCGCTGGAAAGTTTGGATGAAGGCATGGGCTATGCACTGAAATATTCTCTGATGAAACTGGTGCGTCGGGATGCACTGATCCCGCACCACACCGTAGAGGCATACAACGAAATTTTGAACAAGCTACACCGGCAGGAAGGATGATTATTGCAGATGAGCAGAAAAAACCACTCGGATGAATACGGATATTATGCACCCAAAAAGCGGAAAAAGAACAGCCCACGGGATATTATCACAATGGTGGCAGGCATTGTCATCAGCGTGGTGCTGATTCTGCTCATGGTGTTCAATGCACCGATCATCAATTTCAAGAAAGTTGACGGAAATACCATTACCACACAGCAGGTCTCCATTATGAAGTACTGGAAATTGTGGCAGCCGCTGGTGGAAAAAGAGGGGACGCTGACAAAGGTGGATTCCAATGACTCGGCGCTGAATCTGAAAAGCGATCTGGATTCCAATTTGAACGATGGTTTGGATTTGGAACAGACCATCGAGGGACAGTATACTATCCTGTTCCTGGGCATGGACGAGAGCGGCGAGCTGTCTGACGTAGACTGGATACTCCAGTTTGATCTGATCGCCGGCTCCATGAATATTCTCCAGATTCCCCGTGACTCCTATATGCCGGACTATGCGTCCTATTCCACGACGAAGTTCAACAGCATTTATCACAGCGGGCAGGAGACCGGCGTTACGCCCATCCAGCGTGTAGTGGATGCCATCCGGGAAAATTTCTGCATCTATGTGGATGCCTATGTGAAGCTGAACTGTGTGGATATCGCCAATATTGTAGATTCTGTAGGCGGCATTCCCATCACACTGCCGGAGCAGATCACCTATGAGGCAGACAAGGTGCTGCCTGCCGGTGAGCAGACGCTGAACGGACAGCAGTCGGAGTGGTTCGTGCGTTTCCGCCACGGCTATGCCGAAGGTGATATCGGACGTGTCAAGGCACAGCGTATCTTCCTGGCGGCAGCCATGGAAAAGATGCTGAACATGAGCCAGACGGAACTGATGAGTGCGATGCAGAAGATCTACAAGAACCAGTGGATCGCAACAGACCTCTCTCTGGAACAGATCAGCATGGTGGCAGACTTTGCCTCCCAGCGGCTGACTATGGACAACGTCAATGTCTTTATGGTGCCGGGTGAGGGTGCGACCTATTATCCGGGCGACGGCTCTGCGCAGTCGGTGTATTCGATTCACAAATCGGCAACCATCGACCTGCTGAACGGCCATTTCCGTCCGTACCAGAACGAGATCTATCCGGAGGAAAGCGCCATCGTGGAGCTTGTGCCGGAGGGCGAATATCTGGCGAGAGACTATGACGACACCCAGGAAAATCTGAACGATATCAGCAAGGGCGACAGCAATGACGGCGCCCAGTAAATAAGAGCGTGCTTTGTCATCGGGCAGGCTTTGAGAAAGGAACAACTATGACGCAGCAGGAAATTTTGGAAGTTATTGTAAAGGCACTGGACAGCAAGCGTGCAGAGGATATCCAGGTACTTCGTGTGCAGGATCTGACCATTCTGGGCGACTACTTCATCATTGCCAACGGTACGAGTACCACACATACCCGGACGCTGGCGGATGAGGTCGAGTATCAGATGTCAGAGAAAGGCGTAGAGCCGATGCACCGTGAGGGCAGAGGCAACGGCTCGAACTGGGTCGTGCTGGACTATGCCGACGTGATCGTTCACGTGTTCTGTAAGGATGCCCGGGAATTCTACCAGCTGGAACGCCTCTGGGCAGATGCAGAGCCGGTGGATATTTCGCAGTGGGTCAAGCCGGACTGAGTTTAGAGCGTTGAAAATGCCCCACTGGGGCATTTTCAAGGGTAAGCTTTTTTCAAAAGGGCAGCCAGGGGAAACGGTCGTGTTCGTTTCCCCTCGAAAATCTGTCGATTTTCTCACCCTTTTCTCCGTTGCGC
>OHDI01000814.1_pt1 | contig 10212 bp, 8 predicted proteins | sample 1566981 | NCBI WGS metagenome assembly OHDI01 (sample SAMEA3879509, study PRJEB24766) | human gut metagenome | biome: human-associated habitat; feature: feces | place: USA | collected 1985/1987 | reverse complement strand
GACTGAAAACAGGACCCGCAGACGGGTCGTCCACCACAATTGCGATAGCCGTAGCCAGCATGACCGGCGACAGTACCACCAGTGCCAGCGATGACAGGATCACGTCCTGCGTCCGGCGCCCGATCCAGTACAGGCGATGGTCGCGCAGATTTTCCTTGCGGTCAACTTCAACTTCCTTATCGATTCCGACAGTATTCGTAGCCATTTTTCTCCTCACATAAATTCGCGTTTGTTTATAGATTTCTTGTTTTAGCCTGCTTTTGCCGTAACGGTTTCGGCTTGTACCGCCTGCCTAGACGAGCGCTTCGGGTTGCTTTTCTCCCACCGCATCCCGATGGCATCCAGCTTTGCGATCCGTTCCTCTGTCAAAACAGCGCCGCTTTTTTCAGAATTCTGGCGGGTATACCGCTGCCGTTTGACCCAATTTCCGAGGTTGTAACCGCCCGGTGACACATATTCTGCTGGGACGTTCAGGTCGCCGTGGGCATCAAAATAGCGCTTTGCCTCCTGATACCCCTCGTTCCACTTGCGGTCATTGCGATTGCCCCAGTACATCCCGATCCGGCTGAGCCGCTCGACCTGTTCCTCCGTCAGTTTTCCTTTCGGGTACGCCCATTGCTGGCTTTCGACCCATTGCCCCAGCCGTTCGCCAGCCGCTGTCACATAGGAACGTGGGATATTCAGGTTGCCGTTTTCCTCATAATAAGCCGCAGCCAGCGCATAAGCCTTTTCCCACTTGGCATCGAAAATGTTCCACACCATGCCGATCTCATCAAGCTGTGCGATGCGTTCTTCCTTCAGTCGACCGTTCAGCTTTTGCTGCCGGGTCTTGATGATCCACTGTCCTAAGGGATAGCCGTCCGGGTCTACATATTTTCCGGGCACCATCAGGTTTCCGTAGGTGTCGTGGTATTTCTTTGCGACCTCAAATCCGTGCTGCCACGCAATTTCCTTCCGGTTGCCCCAGACCATGCCGATGCTGTCCAGCCGTTGAATCTGTTGTTCGGTCAGGATGCCTTGAATTTGTCCCTCGCGCACACGACGCTGAGTGACCAGCCACACGCCAAGGCTCAGACCGCCGGGCGTGGTATACAGTTTCGGGACATTCAGGTTGCCGTGTTCCGCATAGTAGATGCTTGCCTCGGAGAAGTAGTGCTCCCAACCGGACGAAAGGCTCGCCTGCAGCTGCTCGAACAGCACCCGGCAGTCATGCACCTGCTCGATGACCTCAAATCGCTCGGTGACGATCCTATCGCCCTCACCGTTGGCATAGAGCCGGTGGACCGCCTCCTGCATCTCGCCTTGCAAACCGGAAATACTGGTCAAGCCCTCGAAATTGTTGACAACATCTAGGATAAGCGGCGTTGTATTATCCCCAGCGGTCAGGGCACGTCCTATCTGCTGCTTGTAGATAATGGGCGAAATCGTTGGACGGAACAAAATGACACCGGAAATGCCCTCCACATGGACGCCCTCGTTGAGCATGTCGATGCAGAACAGCAGCTTCAGACGGTCGCTTGTGTCCGTTTTGAAGTCCGCAAACGCCTTATCCGTATTCGGGTCATCCGAGTAGGCTTCGTACACCACCACATCTGGGTTGACCCCGGCGAACCACTCCGGCACATGGGATACCATCTCGTCCATGTGCTCCTTGTTGGCGCAGAACACAATGTACTTGCCAGATTTGTTTGTGATATGATGGGCAAAGACCCTGTCCAGACCGTCCGCCTGCTCCAGTGCCCGGCGCAGCGCATCCAGATATTTTTGGTTGGCGTCCTGAATGCCCGGTGTCCGCAGGTTATCCACCCGCGCCTGATACTTTGCAAGGGCTTTCTGGTACTGGTAGACCGTAGTTACATATTTCGGGGCAGGCAAAATGCCCCTGACGACTGCTTCGCCAAGGGTCATGTCGCTCGCCGTATGCCCATCAAAGAGCTCTTCGGCCATGTCACGGTTATTATCCAGATACCGGATGTTTGTTGCCGTCAGCCCCAGAAGCTTTGCCTCCGGGCACAACTTTAATAAAGCCACCGTGCTTTCGCCCCAGCATTCCGCACCGGCACGGTGGAATTCATCGAGTATAATATAGGCAGGCTTCTGCGCTGCAATTTTCTCCAGCTGCGCCTGTGTACAGCACATCAGTTTGGCATAGGTATAAAAGAGAACGTTTGCCAGCGGAAAATCCGGGTCGTTCCTTTTCAGGCTCTCCAGCTGGGTCTTAAAGATATATTCACTTGGAGAAAGCCAGATTACGACCTTCTCTGGGTTGTCCTCGATCAGCTTGAACGCAATGTAGCTCTTTCCGGTGCCGGTGGGATGGACAATGGCAGCTTTGCCATACTGGTCCATCATCCGGACTGCCGCATGATATGCTTTCTCGTTGTGCTCAAACAGACGCAGTGCCACCTTGTTCACCCCTTTCTGCAATAAAGGGGTATCCTTCACAGTGATAATGGAGGAACAGCAAATAAATCATGCGCAACTACGTCATATTTAACGTGTTCCTGCCTCTCATGGACACCTGATGGGAGAAAATTCGGTTCATCTCCCGGCGCTTTCGGGTCAGGTCAGAGTGCACATAGCGCTGCAGGGTGATGTTGGCGTTAGCGTGTCCTAACAATTCGCTGAGGGTCTTTACATCGCACCCCGCCTGCAGACAGGTCGTTGCAAAGGTATGGCGCAGCGCGTGCGGACGTACCTGCCGGACGGTTGCCTGTTTCAGATATGCCTTGATGCTTTTCCGATAGCAGCGGGGTTCTGTGGGCTTGGATTCAGTACCAGATAGAAGCCATGTAGAATTACTGGTGCTTCCGCGCAGCCTTTTCAGCATAATAAGCAGCTGTTTCGGGATTGGAATTTCCCGGCTTGAGGTGCGGGTTTTCGGCGTTTGGATGACCACCTTTGTATGCCCATTTTCACAGGAAATTCGGCAGACAGTCCTGTTGATTTTCAGCGTGCCAAGTTTCAGGTCAAAATCACCCCATTGCAGGCCGCAGATCTCACCAATACGCAGACCTAATTCCAGCCCTAATAATAAACCGATTTTGCGAGGCGTGGGGTTCTCCTGCACATATTGATAAAGCCGTTGCTGTTCCGCCGGTGAGAGCGGCACGGATGTTTTATCAATAGCTTTTGGCAGCGCAACTTCCAGCTCCATCGGACGGATCAGGCGTAAATGCGCGGCATATTTGCAGATGCGGCGCAGCATCGAGAGGCATTCCCGGGCAGAGGAGTTCCCCAGTGGCTTATGTGCGGCATCCGTAGGCGCGATGATCTGCTGCATGGCCTGTTCCAGAAAGCTCTCGTCAAGGGAGGCAACGGGCACTTTGCCCAAAGCAGGAAGAAGATACTTGTGCAGTGTGTACGAATAATGCGCATAGGTAGATTCTTTTATGCTGTTCCGCAGGGAGTGAAGCCACACCTCGGCCAACGCTTCAAAGGTCAGGTCGGTTCTTTTCAGGTTGTAGAAGCCCGCCTCTGCTTTTTTCTGGATCAGCACCCGTTTGACCTCTGCATAGGCTGTGCCGTAGACGTAGCCCCACTGGATCTTCCCCTCCAGCGTGCGCGCCTTGATGTACCGGCCTTCCCACCGACCATCCTTGCGTTTGTGAATGTTTTCTCCCCGTCGTGCCATTTTTGTTTCCTCCTGCGGCTTGGACACCCATTTGACCACTTATTCTGTCTACCCTCGGTTCTAGCTGGATTTTTCATGCAAAAATGGGCAATGTGCAACAAACTTTCAGCTTCTGCGAGGTTTTTTCCAAGGTCATGTGGGATGCATTTGTAAGGATTTCTATTGATTCCCAGATATAGCCATGATAAAATAATAGGGAGAATCAAACAATGATGTCGAAAGATTGGTATCCTCCATTATCACTATGGAGGATACTTTTTTTATTAAATATATTCTTTGCCATTACGCGGCTGCACATTCTCTGTATCATAAAATACTTTTGCAGCATACGCAGATGCGTATGCATAGCGCACGAACCTCTGTAGCATCATATTGAGGTGAACTTCATCATGACTGTAAAAGATGCCGTTGCCAAATGCTTTGAACAGCTCTACGACCAGCGGGAGATATGTCTCAACGAGTTGACGTCCCGCGCCGGTGCATATTCCAAAATCGATTTATTGTTTAACACATAAACATAAATATATTTTTATTCTACAAACTGCACCTCTTGCGAACATAAAAAACGAGTGTTATACTGAAGCCATCAAAAAACATTGGAGGTGTCTACTATGCCCCGTCCCAAAGGAAGCAAGAACAAGACCAAGACCGTAAAAGCAACCGTTGACTTTGCTGCACAGATCGCCGAAAAACAGTCTGCAAAGGAAGCCGCTGCCGCTGAAATCGCATCCATCACTGCGAACATCGATGCGCTGAAAGCTGACCTGAAAGCCAAGAAATCCGAGCTGAAATCTATCGACAAGGAAATCGCCAGAATCGAAGCAAAAAAGGTCAAAGCCGAAACCAAAGCTGCGGAATCCGCAAAGAAAGCTGAAGCAGAGGACGTGCTGAAAAAGCTGCTGGCAAGCGGCGTGAGCGCAGACGATATCCTCGCAAAGCTGAAGTGATTTAAAAATTCTAACGCAGTCGTTGATGGAAACATCTACGTCGCAAGCAGTGCAACTTGGTACCAACTTGCGATTTTTGAATCGGATTTTTCAAAATCCAAATTCAAAATGCTTGTTGGGCTGTGCCCAAACCCCTTGTGTTCTGCATCCGGTGGATGCAGGCTGCGCATTTTTGCAAAACGCTTTTTTGATCTGAGTGCCGATGCCTGTGGTATCGGCACTTTTTGCACAGATGGATTCCGGGAAGCAGAAAATAGTGCTATGCAGCACATCCGGGATTGTGCTATACTTGATTTACATAAATCTGTTTGCCCTAAAAAGTTGGAGGTGTTCATGGCTACACGAACCATTTGTTTTCCCATATCCGGCTACCCCTATTGCAAAGAACAGCCGGTGACATTCACGTGGATAAAAGGTAGCAAGCGGCAGAATATCCGTGCCGTCCATGATGCCGTCCATACAACAGACCCGGATGTTTCAATTCTGGAAGTCAGCTCTGCATCCGTTCAGCCGGAGGGTGAGGCTGTTTCTTCTCTGCGGCTTCTGCTGCGTTTGGATTCTGTTGCGCAGGATGTGCCCATCAGCACGGTTTTTGAAGCTGCCAAGGTATTTGAGCATGGTGGGCCATTCGCTGACCTTCTGACCTGTGCGCCATCCAAAGTCCATAAGGACACTCGACTGCGAACCAATGGAAAGTTGCTGCGCTACTCTCTGGAAGGAAGTGAGTATCCGATAGAGCCGCACCCGGATTCATTTTTTGAGTGGCTCTACTGCCGTGCGTTGAAGCAGTTTCCGGAAAAGGCTGCGCAGCTGAGCAGATATAATGCCTTTTCTGATATTGCTGCCGCGGCGGATTCTAAAAAGTATTATGGCGATTCCTCGCGGGCGGCTGCAATCTATGTAGGACTTGCAACGGCAGGAAAACTTCCGTGCATCGATTCCTATGAATCATTCATTGCGGAAGTTTACACGGAGCCAAAGCCCTTGCCCAAATCTGGAAAGTCTGAGACTGCTTCAAAAAAGACACCCGAGGTTTCTGCACCAGCAAAGGAGATTCCGGCAGACGAATCGTCGCAGTCCGATAATGCAAATATTCCGGACGGTGCGCAGATGGAACAGATCCTTGAGCTGCCCAAAGCGACCTGTCTGCTCCTCTCTTTGGCAAAAAATGCTGGTCTTTCTGCAAATAATTCCAGTGAGCTGGCGTATAAGGGAAAGGAATTTTTTCTTGACGCTTATCAGAAAGCACTAAAAAACAAAACGCTCCGAACCAATGTTCATAAGAACAAGTTCACTTTTCCGATGGAAGATCATGACAGCGGATTTCATGCGGTCGGAGTACTGACCCGTTCACCTGCTTGGGAATACGGATGGAAGTTCAACTATCTGCCCGAGAATACATCCGGCGCAGAAAAGCCCGAAGTCAAAGCAAAAATCCAGAAGCCTTTGACCGCATTGGAGCATCTGGAACGCTGTGGGTATAAAATCGTTCAGCAGGTCGTGCCGGAAAAACTTCCACCGATTGCTGTTCAGCGGATGGCATGGAAAACAGGCGAGGCTCTTTGCGATCCGGTGGTGGTGGATTTCCTGCAGTTTATCCGAACACATATGCAGAGCGACGGTTCTTTTTCGTTCCGTATCCCAAAGGGTGCGTCCAAAAAATCGTTTGCCACACTTTCAGAGATTGCTCAGACGTGGGACAAAATGGGGCTTTTTGCAGCCATTGTGATTTATCCGCAGAATATCGTCTATGAACTTGCGCAAAACGAAACCGTCCGGCATTTTTTGAGTGGAAAGTGGCTGGAGCTTTTTGTAGAACATCAGGTTCAGCAGATTCTGAACCGCTATCGGGAGGAGCAGGGCGCAGAAGTTTCGGTTTGCTCCAATGTGGTTCTTTCAGAAACAGCATCCGTAGGGAGCACGCATGAGCTGGATGTCGTGTTCTCCATCAATGGAAAATTTTTCTGGGTAGAAGCCAAATCCTCCAGCCGAAGCATTGATTATGGAAAATATGCTTCTCTGTGCGAAAAGCTGAACGTGACACCAGAAAGCTTGCTTTTGGTCAACAGCGATTTGTCCGTGGAAGAGTGCGAAGGTGTTTCTTATTTCTGGAATTACCGTGTTGCAAACTGTGCAACGATCACGCAGGAACTGGAAAGCATGATCGCTAAACAAATTGAAAGCACCGGAAATGCTGTTGCGAGTACAGACTGAGCAATAATCAAAAAAGGCCCTGAGAACCCTGCCGGATAAGCGGCAAAGTTCTCAGGGTCGTATTGTTTATCTGGAATGTTCGGTTTGCTCTGGCTTCTTTTCCTCATCGAAGAAAAGCTCAATATTTTTCTGTGCTCGAAGAAGCTCCTGCATTTCTTCTTTCGCTTTGCGATAGTCCGGGTAGCGTGCTTTCTTTTCTGTCAGCAGCTTGGAATATTCCGCATCCAACTCTTTGACCTTGGGGAGCGTTTTCAAATTGGCTTCATCAAACGCCGCTTTCGCCGCCTTGTGCAGCGTGATCTCTGTGCGGTGCGTTTCCAGAAAGTGCTTGCTGTATCCGGTCTTGCGGTAGGCGTCATAGACCGGACGTGTCTTGGCGTAGTTGATGATGTGCGCTTTCAGCACCGCGATTTCTGCCAGCTGCTTCTCCGATGCTTTAATGGAATCGCCCAGTTCATGATAGCGGGCAGTGGCAGCGTCCACACGCTCCTGCATTTCCTCGATGCTGTCGATTTTGTTTTCCTGCAAGAAAACCAGTGTCCGGGACATCTCTTTTAAGTTGTGCTGCTTTGCCCAGCGGGCAAAACCCGTGCCTTTTCCCTCGGCCAGTTTTGCCTGAATGTCCACCAGCATCTGAAATTTCTGCTCCGGTGCAGGACACTTTTGCCGAGGCCGATGCTCCACTTCCCCTGCAAGGACAGCTTTCAATTCTTCCTCGCTGTACCCTACCCCCAAAGTGCGGAACCGGATGAATCGTTTCTGCCGTGCGCCCTTGACGGAGGTATATTTTCCGCGTTTGACTTCATAGCCCTGCTGCTCCAGCTTTTGCAGAAGCTCCTCGTAGTCCTTGGGCTTTTCAGCCAGAATCCTGTCAATTACACTGCATAGCCGGTCACGGTTGCTCTCTTTGGGCGGGTAGAGCGTGCGCTTCTGCCGCTCCCGGTACGGCTTTATCTCAATGACGGAGAGCTGATGCTCTAAGCAGATCAGGTCACTCAACCGCTGCACAGCCAACGCTGAAAAGAAAAAATCCCGGAATTTTCGTGTTCCATCCAACGCAGTAGAGTTATAAATAATGTGGTTGTGGATGTGTTTCCTGTCCGTGTGAGTTGCAACGATAAATGCATATTTGCCCTTGGTAAAGCGCATCGCCAGTTCGTAGCCCACCTTGTTGGCCTCCTCTGCGGTGATCTCACCGGGGCGAAAAGACTGCCGAATCTGATAGGCAATCACATCATTTTTCTGTCTGCGTCCTGTGGCAAGTTCGTATTGCCGTTTGGACAGCATAAATTCTTCGTCTGCGGTTATTGGGCTACACTCGTAGCTGCTGACCAGCTCTCCCCTGTTCGTTTTGTCAGGATTCTTCGCATAGTCCGTGCGGCTTTTCAGGCAGGCCGCAACCGACTTGCCCTTGTTCTTGTGCAGCGCGATCAAACGTGTTGCAGCCAGTCTGACCACCTCCCGGCAAAAAGAAAATGCCGCACAGTAGCGGCATTTTGATGGAAAACGTGAATGTTCAATATTCCGAACTCAAAAGAAAATCTGCAATGTGCATTGTTTTGATCCCCTCATAGTTGCCACCCGCAAAAGCATCGGTGGTGAGAACATATTTGGGATAATTATCGTGGATTTCCAGTAGACGCTCGTATTCACGTTTTTCTGTGTTTATGGAATTGATCTGCTGTGTGACCTGAACATACAGCTTTTCGTTTTGGCGTACAGCAACAAAGTCGATTTCGCCATCGGGTGTTTTGCCGATTTGGACAGTATATCTCCGGCGGCAAAGCTCCAGATAGACAATGTTTTCAAGGCTGGCAGCAACACTGTCGGCATTATAACCGAGAACACTGTATCGTAAAGCGGTATCTGCAAGGTAGAACTTTTCCTGCGTTTTCAAAATTTCTCTGCCACGCAGGTCATAGCGGGAACAGCGGTGCAGCAAATAGGCATTTTCCAGCTTTTCGAGATAGCTGTAAACGGTTTCATTGTCAATGGCACGACGCTCGGACTTCAGGTAATCCGCAATCGACTTGGCAGAAAATGTGTTACCGACATTCTGAAACGTGTATTTGACGATGCGCTCTAACTGGTCGATTTTCTTGACTTGATTCCGACGGACAATATCAGAGAAAATAGTAGAATTATAAATGTCCCGGACGATCGTGTAAACTTCATCCGGCGCATATGCCTGCAAGTGTGTGGCAGGAAAACCGCCCAGACGAACGTAGTTGGCAAGTTCGTCTTTCGGATCGCTAAGTGTAGCGTATTGCTGTTTGAACGTCAGGTATTCGCTGAAAGACAACGTATAGATCCGGAAAGCAACATATCGTCCTGTGAGGTAAGTTGAAATTTCCGAGGACATCATATGGGAGTTAGAACCAGTGACATACAGGTCAACATCAAAGTCAGAGGCCAGCGAATTGACAACCTTTTCCCAGCCTTTGACCTCCTGAACTTCGTCGAGAAAAAGATAGGTCTTTCCATTTGTGGAGAGCTGCGCTTTGAGCTGTGCATACATCTGTTTCGCCGTCATATCCGCATACTCCATCGAATCATAGCGGCAGTTGACAATGCGTTCAACAGGAATGTTCCGCTCGGTTTTCAACTTTTCCGTAATCATTTTCAAGATCGTGGATTTTCCGCAGCGACGCACGCCAGTCAGGATTTTTACGAAAGGGGTATCGGTGTATGCCATGATTTGGTTTACATATAAAGGTCTGTAAATCATCGAAATCGCCTCCCATCTAGTATAGATTACCGCAAAGGCAATGCAAAGTCAACAAGTTTTGCGGTTTCAAATCGCAAAACTAAAAAAATCAAAACAAAGATACGGGCAACGTGCAGGGAACTTGCTCATCACCGTTCTGCAATCCAACCGCTGAACCATTCCACAGCTTCCACAATGACCGTTGCGGCTGTGATGAGCAGAAAGCATCCAAACTCTGCCACCAGCAAAATCAAAAACTGTAACCACTCCCGGCAGTACAGCGTATAAAGACCGCAGCCGAAAATATACAGCATGGGCAGCGCCAGCACGAACGCCGACAGGTTCAGCAACCATTTTGCCATCAGAGCCAGAAAAGCAGCGAAAAGCGAAATAGGAAAAAGAGCAATTTTCTTCAGCACAAACATCATATCGAACACCAACCTTTCCGCCTTTATTATAAAGGTATCCGCTATTGCGTTGCAAGGATGTCAACCCATATGTACTCCCGCAGCCCTCCAACTGCGGGGAAAAATTTTAAAGTTCTGCCAGCCGGGAAAGAATCTGCCGACCAATGTCAATCAGTTCGTCCAGCCGCTGCCGCAGGTCCTCCAGATCGGCAGCATAGACCCGGCCATTTTCATTGGCTACTTTGGCATACTGGTTCAGATTGTTACTGCACATCTGCAAAAGATACGCCATGCGGCGCAGTT
>OHDI01000812.1_pt1 | contig 10231 bp, 10 predicted proteins | sample 1566981 | NCBI WGS metagenome assembly OHDI01 (sample SAMEA3879509, study PRJEB24766) | human gut metagenome | biome: human-associated habitat; feature: feces | place: USA | collected 1985/1987 | reverse complement strand
TTTTTTATTATCATTTTTCCCTCAGCTGGCTCAGTTTTATTTTAGCAGATATACAAAGGACGAATAAAAGTACAAGAAACAGAAAACCAGCAAAATTGCCGCCGGCAGACTGCTTTCCATAGCCTTCTGTCATCCAGTTTAGCGCTCTGACAGAGTAATGTGTCTGCCAAAAATATTCGAGACATAAAAAGGAAAAAGGCAGCGTCAGAACCCATTTCAACAAGAGGGTTTTCCTGTTTTCGCTTAACAGCATGACTGCATATATCACTGCAACAACCAGCAGATACGGCAACAGGAGCAAATCGTTTGCGGTACGGATAATTTCCGCAAGAAATATCGCTGACACAACAACAGCTGACATTGCTGCCGAACAGATTATAGTGTTTAACGTTTTGAATTTCATCTCTTTCTCCTTAAATAGGGTGGAGCAATTTTTCGTGAATTTTGATTTTTCCCATTGGTTTGATTCTGAAACTACGCCGTATCACATAGCAGTTGATATCCAAATCATAATGATATGTTGCACATATTCGCCCAATATAGTTAGAACGAAAGAAAAGGAGAACAAGCTGCTTGTCAGATATAAAAACAAGCTCGCTATAGCGTATGTGTTTGCTTGATGAAACACAGGAACACTTATTTCATAATTAAACCAAAAGCCGTTGATACTATAAATTTAGTGTCAATGGCTTTTTCTATATATAAGTTTTTTTCAAAAAGCGACTCAAATTAGTCAGACTTCACAAAACAGCCAATAGAAATCAAGCGAAGATTCGGCAAAAGTAACAGCTCGGCTTTTCAACCGTTAATAACCGCAGACAGCTGTATCTTTTTTCGTGCAGAAAGATTTTTTTCTTTGCTGAAAAAACAATTATTCAATACCCAAAAGAATATTTACAGCTTTCCTGAGGTCTGGTTTGGTGCGATAAGCCATAATTACCTTTCGCTCTTGTTCGCTTAAATCTTCCGGTGATAATCTGACATCAAGCAGCTCACTGGGAGATACATTCAATGCCTTGCAGATATCCGCAAGAATATCCGCATCGGGACGGTTGATTCCCTGTTCCCAGTTGGAAACACGGCTGTTGCTGACACCGATTTTCTGTGCCAGTTCCTTTTGGCTGAAACCACTCATTTCCCGATATTTACGGATTCTTGCACCGATTTCGTATTTCATCAAATCACCTCTACCTTGATTGTACCACATGAATTCTGTTATGTCAACAAAGGAATCAAGAAAATCTGTATAGCCCGCTTGACTTCACAGATAATCTGTGGTAAAATGATAATAAATCCAGAATTTCTGGAAAGGAGTCTGTCTTATGAGAGTTTATGAGAAAGTTCGCACATACATGGCAAACAATGACTTAAAAGCAGCAAATGTCGCAAAGAAAGCAGGAATTTCCGCTAAGTCTTTTGATGCGATTCTGAACGGAAAACAAACGCTGTACCCGGAAGACCTGAGGGCGATTTGCTATGCTCTGAACGTAAAGCCTGAAAAGTTTATGTAAACGATCAAACGAGACAAGAGCGAAGGGTAAAAATTATGGTACTTGAATTTTTGAAGTATGCGTACTTCAATATGACAAAGGGTGATAGTATGAATGATATTCTAGTCAAATGTGCAGAAAAAGCTTATCTGGACTTGTGCAGAACGATAAAGTTCAACACGGATAATAGAGGCACTAGAAAAAGTGCAAAGCGAAAAATCTGTGAAATGCTCGTCCATGAATATGACGTTTTGGAGAATGCCGTAAAGGGTTCTGATGAAAGACAGAGTGCCTTTGACCGTGAGCATCAAAGAATCTGTGAAGAGATCATCAATACGTATTCGGAAATCAGCGAATTGACGTATGGACAGGCACAAAAGTGGCTGAATATGATGCTAAAATATGTTTTGATGACGGCGGAGGACTCTGCTCTGAAAAACTATCTGCACATTCCTGTGGATAGCTATATTATGCAGGCTGTTGGCTCAGATAATCCAAAGCTGAAACATTGTCTGAAACTGGAATGCGTTCCGAAAAAGGACGGTACTGTAGGGAAGTACAGCGAAAGCACTTCAAAGCCCTGGAGTAAGTGGAACTATGAGGAATATATTGCTTTCCAAAATTGTATCAGAAAAGCAATTTCCGAAAGTGGTTATAACTCACCGATTGAATGGGAAAATGCGGCTTGGATTGAAGTTGCAGAATATAGGAAATAAAGGAGAGAATTAGAATGGCTTTTTGTACGCAATGCGGAAGCAAATTAAATGACGGTGCTGTTTTTTGCGGTCAATGTGGTGCTAAAGTATTTTCTGGCACAGCACAATCGCAATCGACAAATAATGGCTTTTTTAACAAGCTGAACAGTACTGTCCAAAAGGCTGTGAACGGTGCGCAGCAAGTAGTTGGTGACCTTTCGGGAAGCCAATCAGCTAATAGTGCTTCAAATAATACATCTCACACTATGTATGAAGTGTTTGCCCCAAAATTTGGCATAGGTAGAAAATTTATTTTCACCGAGAATTCTTTGATTTATGGGGATAATGAATACAAATATTCTGAATTGACTCAGATTTTTTTAGTTAACCCACCTATGCAATTTACAAATGGTGTGGCTAATACAATGGCAAATGGCAAACGTCTGATATTGGCTTTTGAGTATAGTCAGAAAGAACGCTTTGCAAGAGCATTGACATATGCAAATGAGAAGATTGCTTCTGCAAATGGAACCCCTATAAACTATAAATATATTTTGCAGTCACCCGATGGGATAAAGCTGGAAATTTATGAGGATTATGCGATTCTGTATTATCTCGAATCTGGACACAGGAATATTTTGAGCAATTCAATGCAGGGAGGTTCAAGCGGAAGTATTATATACTTCTCCAACCTGACGTTACAACTGATAAGCACTGTGGATAATACATCTGCTTTACAGATAGATATAGTGAACAATAATAGCACATCTACCATTTCCATGCCCTTAAATCCGCAAGATGTAGATACTGCAAAATCTGCTATTTCTTATATCGGGAAAATAAAAAACAGTGAACAGTATAAATCACAGGAAACAGTATCAGATGACTGGGAACAAGTAGTTGGTTCGGTCAGGAAGTTTTCTGTATGCGGAAAAGAGCTTGAAATATCGGAGAGTATGGATATTTTTAATTCATATAGACTGAAATTCCGTGAGCTTGCTTCTGCCTGTACTGATAATGCAAGAAAAGAATATGACAAAAAAGTTCAGAACCTCTCTACATTTCTTGGGTTTTATCCCCAAATATATCGATCCCATCTCAATATTCTGATCAAACAGTCCATGAACATCTTAATTTCTGAGGGTATATGGACAGTTACAGAAGATTCATTTGAACAACAGCACCTTACTAATTTCCACCTCGGAATGAATGACTATACCTCAACGCTTGAAAGTATTGAACTGACACTGCAGTCAAACCGTAGAATAATGTCAAATATAACCAGCCTCATTCCAAATCTGAGTGGCGGTGGTTTGGGATTAAAAGGTGCAGCGAAAGGTATCGCAACAGCTACAGCCTTTAATATTGTACGTGACGGAGCAGAAGCAGGACTTTTGAATAGCGTATCTAACCTCAATCAGGCTCAGCAAGCAGAATTATATGGTCGCATTAAGCCTGACAATTTGTTTGACTGTGTATTCACGGATTATTGGCGAGTGTTCTTATCACTTGTATGCTTATTAAATAAGAACGGAAAAACTATCTGGTATCCCACAAATACAACAACGCAACAGGCAAGCAATATATTTACCAATATGTCAAATCCGAATTTTCCACAAGACAAGTTGATCGATGTATTTCTGGATATTCTTAAAATCAATCCATACAATGCAGAATATCACAAATTTATGATATCTCGCTTTGGCGAAAATGATGAAACAACAGCCATTAAAAATTATTTCGGTTATACCGATTTTGATAATCCAAGAATCACATAATATAAAAACAAGCATCTCTTTTCGTTTATAAAATTTCATACAAACAAAACAGCCGTAATCGTAAAAAATTACGGCTGTTTTTTATAAAAGAAACAGTATTATTTTATAATGAGGTATTTTCGATGATTTACGGATATGCGAGATGTTCCACAGAACCAGAGAACATAAAATTCTCTGGTTCTTTCGTTTTGCTATTACAGCAAAGTCACCTACAAAGTAGTAGGGGTTTGTGTAATATTGTTCTGGTGGAGCATAGGGGAGTCGAACCCCTGGCCTTCACAATGCGAATGTGACGCGCTACCAACTGCGCTAATGCCCCGTATGCTTTTATTATAGCACCGGAACTGCGCTGTGTCAAGCGTGTTTTTGCAGGCATAAAAATAACCGCCCTAAAGCGACCAAACTTGGGCGGTTACTTCTAGTAACTCAACAATTGGGAGCGGACCGTTTCCAGTACACTCTTTCTATTTCTATGATAGACGATTTCTTTTGCTTTGTCAAGCGGCTGTCCGGATTTTTTACAGAAAAATCCCTTGACAACTGCCGGGCAATATGGTATGATAAACACATTATGAAATGCGTGGAACAGGAGAAGTATCTGCATCTGTGCCGGCACAGAGAGCCTTCGGGATGGTGGAACGGAGGAGCGGCGCCGCAGAGAATACACCTGGGAGCAGGTTTTCTGAAACTTTTGTGCGTAGGGAGATCCGGGTACGCCCGTTACAGCGTCTTTGAGGTCGGACAGGCGGCTGCCTTTCCGATAAATTGAGGTGGTACCACGGTGAAAACATCGTCCTCTGGAAAAATCGTTTCCGGAGGGCTTTTCTATACCTCCGGGGAAAGAGGGAAAAACATGACAGTATTTGAAGAACTGAAACGACGGGGTCTCATCGCCCAGATGACCGACGAGAAAGAGATCGAAGAACTGGTGAACGCCGGAAAGGCAACCTTCTACATCGGTTTTGACCCCACCGCAGACAGCCTGCACGTTGGCCATTTTATGGCTCTGTGCTTGATGAAACGTCTCCAGATGGCAGGCAACAAGCCCATTGTCCTCATCGGCGGCGGCACAGCAATGATCGGTGACCCTTCCGGCAAGACCGATATGCGAAAGATGATGACCAAGGAGACCATCCAGCACAATGTAGACTGCTTCAAAAAGCAGATGAGCCGTTTCATCGACTTCTCGGAAGACAAGGCAATCATCGTAAACAACGGCGACTGGCTGCTGGATCTGAACTATGTGGATGTTCTCCGGGATGTAGGCGCACATTTCAGCGTCAACCGGATGCTTTCTCACGAGTGTTACAAGCAGCGCATGGAGCGTGGTCTGACGTTCCTGGAATTCAACTATATGATTATGCAGAGCTATGACTTCTACAAGCTGTTCCAGGATTACGGCTGCAATATGCAGTTCGGCGGCGATGACCAGTGGGCAAATATGCTGGGCGGCACGGAACTGATTCGCAGAAAGCTGGGCAAGGATGCCTATGCTATGACCATCACCCTGCTGCTGAACTCCGAGGGCAAGAAGATGGGCAAGACCGAAAAGGGCGCTGTATGGCTGGATGCCGAAAAGACCACGCCGTATGAGTTCTACCAGTACTGGCGGAATGTCTCCGACCAGGATGTTATCAAGTGCTTGAAACTTTTGACATTCGTTCCCATTGAGCAGATCGAAGAGATGGAGCGCACCCTGGAGGGTCAGCAGCTGAACCAGGCAAAGGAACTGTTGGCATACGAGCTGACCGAACTGGTACACGGCAAGGAAGAGGCAGACAAGGCACAGGCTGCGGCAAAGGCTGTCTTTGGCGGCGGCGGAAACAACGCCAATATGCCGACAACCGTGCTGAAAGCAGAGGAACTGACAGACGGCGGCATCGGGATCCTGACCTTGATGGTACGCTGCGGACTGTCCCCGTCCAACGGTGAGGCGCGCCGGCTGGTACAGCAGGGCGGCGTTTCTGTGAACGACACCAAGATCACCGACCCGAAGAGCGTGATCTATCCGGAAGCAGAAACCATTCTGCGGAAGGGCAAGAAAGTGTTCCATAAGGTGGTTGTGGAAGAATAACTTCGAAGGGGTCCCCTGAAATAGAAATCAAAAGGGCGTTCTGTGCTTGCAGGATGCTCTTTTTATTGCAGGGAAATCAACGCAGAAATACAAATAAAATGTTGACATCTTTTATGTTGTACGTTATCATAAAAATATCCTGTTTTGCATCTGTCGCACAATCTTTGTGCGGTATTGCCCTAAGAATGATATGGAGGAAGAAAAATGAAATTGTGGAAAAAAGGGTTGGCGGCATTGACTGCTGGCTTGCTTTGTCTGGGCAGTGTGGGACTGTCTGGCGTGGAACTGCCGGCGAGTGCAGATGTGCCATATTTTTACGACGGTACTTATGGAGATTTGTATTATGACGTGATCGATGCAGTCGAAATTCGAATTACTGGTTGTGAAAAAGAAGTTACGGCTGTAGAGATTCCAGCGGAGATCGCTGGAAAACCGGTGACGAGTGTTGGAAGAAGTGCTTTTTCTGGCTGTAACAGTCTGGCTGCGGTCACGATACCGGACAGCGTGACGAGAATTGGCTTAGATGCCTTTTATAAGTGCAGCAGTCTGACCACGATCACGATGCCGGACGGTGTGACGATTCTTGGAGCGGACGCTTTTTCTTTCTGTACCAGTCTGACCGAAGTCACGATGCCGAACAGCTTGACAAGTATTGGAAGTAATGCCTTTTCCGGCTGTAGCAGCCTGACTGAAATCGAGATACCAGACAGCGTGACCAGCATAGGAGAGAGTGCTTTTTCCGACTGTAAAAAGCTGACCTCGATCACGATACCGGACAGCGTGACAAGCATTGAAAAATCTGCCTTTTCCGGCTGCAACAACCTCACTATTTATGGTTACGCCCGCTCTTACGCCCAGAAATACGCAGCCGAAAACAACATCAGATTTGCTCTGATCGGCGGATTGCTCAGGGGTGACGTAGACGGCAGCGGCGGCATTGACTCCACCGACATCTTTTACACCATGCTCTACATCGCCAACGTTGCCGTAGGTAATGACGGCGGGCTGACACCGGAACAGATCGCCGCCGCAGATGTAGACGGCAGCGGCAGTGTGGATTCCACGGACGTGTTCTATATGATGTACTATGTGGCGCTCCACGGCGTTGGCAAGGACGTGTCCTGGGAGGAAATTCTCGCTAAGTAAGCATAAAATTCTTGATATTCCAAAAGGCGTTCTGCGTTTGCAGGACGCTTTTTTGTGTGCGGGAAAGAAGCTGCCCCAAAAAGGGAAGATGCCATGAAGTGACAGAGGTTTTTTCTCCTTGGAACACAGATTGATTTGCGTGGAAAATGCGGATAAATTGTTGACTATTGTACCTGATATATGTTATAATAACGATATTCTATTTTGTGAAAACGATATGGAGGAGCAAAAATGCAGTTATGGAAAAAATCGCTTGCGGCACTCACAGCCGGCGTACTCTGTCTGGGCGGTATAGGCGTGTCCGGTTCGCTGAATATGCCGGAGAGCGTGGGCGTATTGTCGGCAAGTGCAGAAGAAGGTACTTATGGAAACCTGTCCTATGATGTGATAAATGCAGGCGAAATTGAAATTACCGGATGTGATATGAATGTTGCATCCGTTGAAATTCCGGCGGAGATTGACGGGAAACGTGTAACGAGTATTGGAAACAATGCTTTTCGTGACTGTACCAGTCTGACAGAGATCACGATACCGGACAGCGTGACAAGTATTGGAGACGGTACTTTTTACGGCTGTACTGGTTTGACCGAAATCACAATACCGGACGGCGCAACAAGTGTTGGATTTCAGACCTTTTCCGGCTGTACCAGCTTAAAGAAAATCACCATACCAGACAGCGTAACGAGTATTGAAAATAACGCTTTTTATGGCTGTGCCAGCTTGACGGAAATCGTCATTCCAGACGGTGTGACAAAAATTTACAGCGGTGCTTTTTACAAATGTACCAGTCTGACCGAAATCACCATACCGGACAGTGTAACGAATATCAGAGTGGGTGCTTTTTGCGGCTGTACCAGTTTGAAGAAAATTGTTATTCCGGATGGTATAACCAGTATTGAAGGCAGCGTTTTTTACGGTTGTACCAGTTTGACGGAAATTACCATTCCAGATAGTGTAACGAGTATTTGGAGCAGCGCTTTTCGAGGCTGTTCCAGCTTGACGGAAATTACCATTCCGGATCGTGTGACGAGTATTGGCGACAGTGCTTTTTACAACTGTACCAGCCTAACGGAAATTACCATTCCAGACAGTGTGACGAACATCGAAGGATTTGTTTTTACGGATACGCCGTGGCTTACAGCCAAGCAAGAGGAAAATCCGCTTGTTATCCTCAATGGAACTTTGATTGATGGAACGACTTGTACCGGGAGCGTTACGATACCAGACGGCGTGACAAGCATTGCAGGCGGCGCTTTTGACAGCTGTACCGGTCTGACGGCAATTGCCATTCCGAAAAGCGTAACAAGCATTGGCGACAGCGCTTTTTACAGATGCACCAGCTTGACAGAGATCACCATTCCGGACAGCGTAACAAGCATGGGCGATTATGTTTTTGACGGCTGTACCGGCTTGACGAAAATCACCATTCCGGACAGCATAACAAGTATTAGCGATTATGCTTTTCGCAGCTGTACCGGCTTGACGGAAGTCACCATTCCGGACGGCGTAGCAGACATCGGCATCCAGGCGTTCTATAACTGCTCCAATCTGAAAACCATTTTCATTCCGAAGAGCGTCACCGCCATCCGGGAAAATGCCTTTCAAAATACCGCCTGGATGGAGGCGAAGAAGGCAGAAAATCCCATTGTCATTGTGAATGCCATCCTGCTGAACGGCGAGGGCTGTTCCGGCAATGTGACGATCCCGAACACGGTGAAGATCGTCAGCGGTTCTGCCTTTTTCGGCTGCACGGAGCTGACCGGCGTTGTGATCCCGGACAGCGTCACCATTATCGGCGACTCCGCCTTTTCCAGCTGCCCGAAACTGACCAGCGTATCCGTTCCGGACAGTGTGACCAGCCTGGGCGGCAGCGTCTTTTCCGGCTGTTCAGCGCTGACGGAAGCGGTTGTTCCGGCAGGCATCACAGAGATCGGCGAGTACCTGTTCTGGGGCTGTACCAGCCTGGAAAAGGTACAGCTCCCGGAGGGCATCACCAGCGTGGGCGAATACGCCTTTGACCAGTGCGATGCGCTGACGGACGTATATTTCGGCGGCACCCAGGAGGCGTGGGACATGGTCTCGGTGGGATTCTGCAACGACACTCTGACCGGTGCAGTCCTGCACTACGGGGAAAGTCTCCCTGTAGAAAATCCGTCCTACCCCAAGGGCGACCTGGACAACGACGGCAAGATCGACACCAGCGACATCTTCGCCGCAATGGTCTACGTGGCATATAAGGGCGCAGGTCTGGACAGCGGCACAACGCCCGAACAGATCGCCGCCGCAGACATCGACGGAGACGGAAAGGTAGACTCCACCGACATCTACTATATGCTCTACTATGTGGCACTGCACGGCGCAGGGCAGAAGGTAAGCTGGGATTACGTGATTTCGTAACCGGCAAAAACCAAATACCGCAAAAAAAGCGCATCCGGCGAAAGTCAGATGCGCTTTTGTATGTTCGGCTCAGAACTCCTTGATGGCGGCTTTCGCCTTGTTCACGATGTTCTTGTCGTTTTCATAGGTGAGGATGGTGGACGCATAGCCGATGTCCACCCAGCGGATCTCGGCGATCTCTTCCTCCTGTGGCACGAAGTCATAGTTTTTGGCACGAGCGATGAAATACACCACCGTTTTCTGCGTGTCACGTTTCGGGAAATAAGACACCGTCTCCCGGAATGTGGGGTCGATCATGACCTCCACCGAGGTCTCTTCCCGGATCTCCCGGATGGCAGTCTCGATCTCTGTTTCGCCGTTTTCCATGTGTCCCTTGGGAAACGACCAGTGACCGCTGTTGATGTGCTTTATCAGCAGGATCTCCGTGTTCCCGTGGGATTTGCGGTAGACGATAGCACCGCAGGACTTTTCATGCTGCATGGGTTTCACCCGACTCCTTTTTCATGTGATGATTTGTTACTTCTAGTATAGCATATTTTTCAGTATTTGTCCATAGTTAATTTTTGCGCCCATGCGGAACAATTTTCATGATAGCCTCCCCTGAAAGGGGTGACTCCCCACGGGGTGGGGAGATGCCCGTAGGGCAGAGGG
>OHDI01000805.1_pt1 | contig 10310 bp, 8 predicted proteins | sample 1566981 | NCBI WGS metagenome assembly OHDI01 (sample SAMEA3879509, study PRJEB24766) | human gut metagenome | biome: human-associated habitat; feature: feces | place: USA | collected 1985/1987 | reverse complement strand
CAAGTACATCTGCCCGCTCCACGGCCCCGTGTGGCGCAAGGATCTGGGCTGGTTCATCGAAAAGTACGACACATGGAGCCGCTATGCCCCTGAAACCCAGGGCGTGCTCATCGTCTACGCCTCTATGTATGGCAACACGGAGAACGCGGCGCAGGCGCTGGCGACCTCGCTCTGCGATAAGGGCATGAGCAAGGTGGCGATGTACGATGTGTCCTCCACTCATGTCTCCCAGCTGATCTCCGAGGCGTTTAAGTACAGTCACATTGTCCTGGCCTCTGTGACCTACAACCTCGGCATCTACCCCGCCATGCATGACTTCCTCATGGATATGAAGGCACTGAATCTGCAAAACCGCACCTTTGCCATCATTGAAAACGGCTCATGGGCGGTGAAGTCCGGTGACCTCATGCAGAAATTCGTCAACAATGAGCTTAAGAACATGACAGTGCTCAACGAGCGGCTCAGTCTCGCCTCGTCCATGGGCACGGACAAGCGCACTGAGTTGGAAGCACTGGCGGACGCCATTCTGGAATCTATGAAGTAACTGGCAAGGAAAGCCAAAACCAAGACAACAGACAACAAACAGCCCCGCCGCGTCGGCTGCAGAAAAACCGGCTTTCAAAAACAGAGCGGGCAAGCGTGATACTGCGCTTGCCCGCTCTTTGCCCAAAAGGACATGAGAAGTGCCCGGAGAAGATGAGAGGATCGAAATGGAGATCAGAAAACGAAACGGGGAGTCTGTTCCCTTTCAACAGGAGAAAATTTTCAACGCCATGAAAAAGGCGTTTGACGGACAGGGCAAGGAGATCGGGAGCAGAGAGATGGATGAGATCCTCGCCACCGTTCTCAACAATCTCTCCGTCACAGTGCCGCTCACCGTAGAACGTGTGCAGGACGAGGTGGAGCGAACGCTCATGGAGCGCGGACACTATGAGGTGGCCAAGGCGTACATCCTCTACCGCGAAAAGCGGTCTGCGCTGCGCCGTGTCCGGCATACCATCGCGCGGACGGTGGGGGATGACTCGCTTGACGAGGTGCTGCGCCGCATCCAGATGGATTTTACCGAGGAAGTCTACTCCCTCGCGGCGCTTCAAATGAAGTTTGAGAGCTTCTGTCGCCTGGGCATGACGGAGGATGAGCGGGCTGAGGCACTGACCAAGGCGGCGGTAGAGCTGACTACGGCAGAGGCACCCAAGTGGGAGTTCATCGCGGCACGGCTTCTGAACCACTCCTTTCGCTGTCGCAACGCACAGGAATGGGAGGGGCGCGGCGTCGGCGACCTCTATGGCAAGCTTCGCTATCTGACGGATAAGGGACTCTACGGTGACTATATCCTTGCCCACTATACCCACGAGGAGATTGCCATGGCGGAGGACTTTCTCTGCCCGGAACGGGACGAGCTGTTCACCTACTCCGGCCTTGACCTGCTGCTCAAACGCTATGTGATCCAGTCACGCAGCCGCGTGCCGCTGGAAACACCGCAGGAGATGTTTTTGGGTATCGCGCTGCATCTTGCTATGAACGAAGGCTCTGACCGCATGGGGTGGGTAAAACGCTTTTACGATATGCTCAGCCGTATGGAGGTCACGATGGCGACACCTACCATGTCCAACGCACGAAAGCCCTACCATCAGCTTTCAAGCTGTTTTGTGGACACTGTGCCGGACAGTCTGGACGGCATCTACCGCTCGCTGGACAACTTCGCAAAGGTCTCTAAATTCGGCGGTGGAATGGGGATGTACTTCGGTAAGGTGCGCGCTGCAGGCAGCACCATCCGCGGCTTTCAAGGGGCGGCGGGCGGTGTTATCCGCTGGATCCGGCTGGTCAATGACACCGCCGTGGCGGTGGATCAGTTGGGGATGCGGCAGGGCGCTGTGGCGGTTTACTTAGACGCATGGCACCGGGATCTGCCGGAATTCCTTCAACTACGCACCAACAACGGCGACGACCGCATGAAGGCACATGATGTGTTTCCCGCCGTGTGCTATCCGGATCTCTTCTGGCGACTGGCGGAGGAGAACATAGACGCGCCGTGGCATCTCATGTGTCCGCATGAGATCCTCACGGTCAAGGGCTACGCACTGGAGGATTACTGGGGTACAGAATGGGAGAAGCGGTATCTGGACTGCGTCAATGACCCGCGCATCGAAAAGCGCAGCGTCACCGTCAAGGACATCGTGCGGCTGGTGCTTCGCTCGGCAGTGGAGACCGGCACACCCTTCGCTTTCAATCGCGACAGTGTAAATCATATGAACCCAAACGGCCACACGGGAATGATCTATTGCTCCAATCTCTGTACGGAGATCGCGCAGAACATGGCACCCATCGAGCACATCAGCACTGAGGTGCACACGGAGAACGGCGACACAATAGTGGTGACGGCCACACGCCCAGGTGAGTTTGTGGTCTGCAATCTGGCGAGTCTGTCTCTCGGTAATCTGCCGGTGGAGGACGAGGCCTATATGGAACGCACGGTGGAAACGGCCATCCGCGCACTGGATAATGTGATCGACCTCAACTTCTACCCGTTGGAATACGCGCGGCTTACCAATCAGAAGTACCGCAGCATCGGCCTGGGCGTCAGCGGCTACCACCACATGCTGGCAAAGCGCGGCATCCACTGGGAGAGCGATGAGCACCTTGCCTTCACCGACGCAGTGTTCGAGCTCATCAACTACGCCGCCGTCAAGGCGGACACAGCACTGGCACGGGAAAAGGGTCGTTACGCGCTCTTTGAGGGCAGCGACTGGCAGACGGGCGCGTATTTTGAAAAGCGGGGTTATACCTCCGAAAAGTGGCGGGCACTTGCGAAAACGGTGGCGGTGCAGGGAATGCGCAACGCCTATCTGCTGGCGGTCGCACCGACCTCCAGCACATCTATCCTCTCCGGCACGTCGGCGGGCATAGATCCAATTATGAAGAAATTCTTTTTAGAGGAAAAAAAGGGCAGCATGCTGCCCCGCGTTGCTCCGGAGCTTTCTATGGATACATGGTGGTACTATAAGGCGGCGCATCTGATCGACCAAAGCTGGTCGGTACGCGCCGCGGGCCTTCGCCAGAGACATATTGACCAGGCGCAGAGCATGAATCTCTATATCACCAACGACTATTCCATGCGTCAGGTGCTCAGACTGTATTTGGAGGCGTGGAGGGCCGGCGTCAAGACCATTTACTATGTCCGCAGCAAGGCCCTTGAGGTCGAGACCTGCGAAAGCTGCTCGTCATAAGGAGGATAGCATGACGGAACTGAAGAAAAAGCCCCTCTTTAACCCGGAGGGCGACCCTGATGTGCGCCTGCGGCGCATGATCGGCGGCAATACCACTAACCTCAACGACTTCAACAATATGAAGTACGCTTGGGTCAGCGACTGGTACCGGCAGGCCATGAACAACTTTTGGATCCCTGAGGAGATCAATCTCTCGCAGGATGTGAAGGACTATCCCCGCCTGCTGTCAGCCGAGCGCAGCGCCTACGATAAAATTCTGAGTTTTCTTGTCTTTTTGGATTCCATTCAGACAGCGAACCTGCCTAATATCGGCGCCTACATTACCGCCAACGAGGTCAATCTCTGCCTGTCCATTCAGGCGTTTCAGGAGTGTGTCCACTCACAGAGCTACAGCTATATGCTCGACACCATCTGTTCCCCCGTGGAGCGCAATGACATCCTCTACCAATGGAAAACGGACGAGCATCTGCTGCGCCGCAACACCTTCATTGGGGACTGCTACAACGCGTTTCAGGAGCGGAAGGACGCTCCCACGCTGCTGCGCGTGATGATGGCAAACTATATTTTGGAGGGCATCTATTTTTACAGCGGCTTTATGTTCTTCTACAATCTCTCCCGAAACGGGAAGATGCCCGGCTCGGCGCAGGAGATTCGCTACATAAACCGCGATGAGAACACGCACTTGTGGCTGTTCCGCAATATCATCACGGAGCTGCAAAAGGAGCAGCCGGAGTTGTTCACCGCCGAGAGCGTACAAGCGCTGCGCGAGATGATGCGTGAGGGCGTGGAGCAGGAGATCGCATGGGGGCATTATGTAATCGGCGACGACATCCCGGGGCTGAACCGGCAGATGATCAGCGATTACATCCGCTATCTCGGCAACCTCCGCTGGACGAGCCTTGGCTATCCCGCATTGTATCCAGGCTTTGAGAGCGAACCGGAGAGCATGGAATGGGTCAGCCAGTACGCTGACGCCAATATGGTCAAGACCGATTTCTTTGAGGCACGCAGTACCGCCTACGCCAAGAGCACCGCACTGATAGACGATTTATAAGAAAACCAAAGACATCAGAATAGGAGATATTACTATGAATTACAGCGCTATGATTCAAAATCGCAGATCCGTTCACGCATTCCGCGAAAAGGAAGTTCCGAGCGAGGCTATCGGCCAGCTCCGATCCTACTATGAAAAGACCTGCCCCCGTCTTGTCCCGGAGATTGCAACGGAGTTGATCGTCTTGGACAAGGATGCACAGCCGGCGCTGGAGAGCTCAGCGGGCTATAATCAATTTCTCATCGGAGCACCGCATTACCTGCTCCTTATGTCTGCCCCGCATTCCTATGCGGCCATCAACGCCGGCTACATGATGGAAGATCTCGTCCTCAAGCTGACTGAGTTGGACATCGACACCTGCTGGATGACCTTCACCGACAGCGACAAAATCAAAAAGGCACTGTCTCTCGCCACCCCGTTAGAGGTGGCGGCAATCGTTGCCTTTGGCTACGGGGAAAAGACCGCAAAAAAGCTGCGGCTGAATATCCTAAGTATGTCTCAGATCGATGTGCGGGCCGAGCAGCAGTACTACGCGCCCAAAAAGGGCGTGCACGATTTGGTTCACATGGGGAGCTGGAGCAACAAGTCTGGGCTTGACGAGATGATGGACTTCTACGACGATATGCTCTGGCAGTCCATCTACGCCGCTTCGCTCTCCCCCAGCTATCTCAACCGTCAGCCCTATGGCTTCCTTGTGCAGGATCACAGCATCTATTTGGTGCAGCAGGAGGATGCCTACACCGATAATTTGGATGCCGCATTGGATCTCGGTATTGTCATGCTCCACTTCTCCGCCGTCGCCTCCCAGTGGGCGGGGCAGGTACGCTGGGAACTTTCACCTGCTGCGCCCGACGGCCTGCCGGAAGGACTTCGCTCCGCTGCGGTGTACCACATGTAACGACTCTGGGGGAAGCAAGGCAACGGTAAAATGCGCGACCGTCGATCCGCGATTGAGCGTATGTTTCGTTAGAAAAGAAGAACCTATCAGTCAGAGTCTGAGTAAGGGAAATAGGAGGTATATTTTACATGGCTATCCAAACGGTAACAGATGCCATCCGCTATGTAGGGGTGGATGATAACACATTGGCACTCTTTGAAAACCAGTACCCCGTCCAGCCTATGGGAGTGAGCTACAACTCCTATGTCATTCTGGATGAGAAGATTGCCGTGATGGACAGCGTGGACGCACGGGCAACGGAAGAATGGCTTTCCAATGTGGCGCGGGTGTTGGAGGGGCGCAGGCCCGACTATCTTGTGGTCACACACATGGAGCCGGATCATTCCGGCAGTCTCATGCGGCTGGCACAAAAGTACCCGGAGATGAAGATCGTGGGAAACGCGAAAACATTTACCCTGATCAAGCAGTTCTTCGGCACAGGTGCATTGTCGGAAGACCGTATGCTGGAGGTTGGCGAAAGAGATACGCTTTCCTTGGGTTTGCACCGGCTGCGCTTTCTGCTGGCGCCGATGGTACACTGGCCGGAGGTGATGACGGCGTATGAGGAAACGGAAAAAATCCTGTTCTCGGCGGATGCCTTCGGACGCTTTGGCTCACTGGAACGGACTGCCCGTGCCCCCTGGGTGCCGCAGGCCCGACGGTATTATTACAATATTATCGGGAAATATGGCGCACAGGTGCAGGCTCTGCTGAAAAAAATCTCCGCGCTGGAGATCAAAACAATCTGCCCGCTCCACGGTCCCGTGCTTACAGAAGGGCTGGAGGAGTGTCTGCGGCTCTATGATCTCTGGTCACAATGGGAACCAGAAGAATCGGAGAGCATACTGATTGCCCACGCATCCATCCATGGAAATACTGCCCATGCGGCGAAGACCCTCAAGGGTAAATTAGAGAAAAAAGGCGTACAGGTCAACATATGTGATCTCACTGTGACAGATCTTTCCTACGCTGTTGCCAGTGCGTTCTACTGCGGGAAGTTGGTTTTAGCCAGCGCCACCTATGACGGAGGACTGTTTCCGCCCATGAGGGAGTTTTTGGAACATTTACGGACAAAGGGATTCCGAAACCGCCGGGTTGGCCTTATTGAAGACGGCTCTTGGGCACCTGCTGCCGCGCGGCTGATGCGCACCAAATTGGAGGAGATGAAGGATATCCACCTTTACGAAACGGTAGTGTCTCTGCGTGGTGCATTGAACCAAACCAGCGAAGCGCAGATGGACGCTCTGGTGGCTGAGCTCTGCGGAGAATAAGCTACAACAAACCGCAGCTATTTTCGTACAGATGATGGTCTTACTCATCTGCTTTATGTCCCAAGGGCAGAGTACCGTCATCTCAGGTTGAGGTCACGATGTGGTGTGGGGTGAGACCGGAGTCTTGAGAATACCCAAACAAAGGAAAGGAGCTGACAGATATGGCAGCTATGAACATGAATCAGGAGCAGTTTGAGCAGGCGATCCGGGAGAAAAAGCCCGTTTTGGTGGATTTCTGGGCGCCCTGGTGCAGCTACTGCCGGAAGATCGGCCCCGCGTATGAGAAGATCGGAGAGGAATACGCGGACAGCCTCGCCGTCGGCAAGATCAACATTGACGAGGAGCCGCGGCTGGCGGGGGCCGAGGGGATCGAGGACATCCCAACTCTGGTGCTGTACCGGAACGGAAAGGCCGTGGATTCCATCATCGCGCCCGGCTCAAAGGCAGAAATCGACCGTTTCATTCAGGAAGCCTTGGCGAAATAACGGAGGGTTCAGATATGAACAACAATCATGTTTATGATATGCTCGTGGTGGGCGGCGGCCCGGGCGGCTACACCGCCGCCCTGTACGCGGCACGGGCGGGGCTGGACACCATCGTGCTCGAAAAACTGTCCGCCGGTGGGCAGATGGCCCTGACCGAGCAGATCGACAACTACCCCGGCTTTGAGAACGGGATCGACGGCTTCTCTCTGGCGGAGAAGATGCAAAAGCAGGCGGAGCGTTTTGGGGCACGCAGCGAATACGCGGAAGTTCTCCGCATGGATCTGACGGCGGTTCCCAAGCTCGTGGAGACCAGCGAGGGGATCTTCCGGGGGAAAACCGTGGTGCTGGCCACCGGCGCAGATCCCAGAACGCTGGGCGTTGCCGGAGAGACGGAGCTGTTGGGCCGGGGCGTGGCCTACTGCGCCGCCTGCGACGGGATGTTTTACAAGGGCAAAACGGTGGTCGTGGTGGGCGGCGGCAATTCCGCCGCGGCAGATGCCCTTCTTCTCAGCCGCGTGGCGAAAAAAGTGATCCTCGTCCACCGCAGAGACACCCTGCGGGCCACCAAGAGCTATCACGAGCCGCTGGCACAGGCCGAAAACGTGGAATTCCGTTGGAACAGCGTCGTTTCCGCGCTGCTTTCCGGGGACAGGCTGACCGGCGTCCGCCTGCGGGACACCGTCACCGGTGAGGAAAGCGTGGTGGACTGCGACGGCGTATTTGTCAGCGTGGGCCGACAGCCCGCCACGGCGCTGGCGGTGGGTCAACTGGAGCTGGACGGCGGCGGCTATATCGTGGCCGGAGAGACCACGGAAACCAGTATTCCCGGCGTTTACGCCGTGGGCGACGTGCGGACGAAGCCCCTCCGTCAGGTGGTCACCGCCGTGGCGGACGGCGCGGTGGCAGTTCACATGGCGGAGAAATATATCGCGGAAAACCGATAAGGGAGGTAGATTGAAAAAGCCATGTTTAAGGTCAGGCCGGATACGACCACAGTGGGGATGCCGACATATCTGCAAGGCAAACTGCCAGAGTGATGGCAGATAAGATAACCCATGTAAGATTGGGAGATATGTTGTCTCTCCATATCCAGTCCACGCAACAGTGAGCAACTGAACACAAAACACAGCCACAGATGTACTCTGCGGCTGTGCTTTTATGCATAGTACTTACGGAAAGGATTCGATGAGCAGATTTCTGTGATACGGATTTTGGATTCTCGCAGAGAGGAAATTCGATTGAGTAAAGCATATGATCAGTTTAAGCGTTCTGGAAAAAAACAAGCGAATTTTGTAAAACAAATCTTCGGATGCATGATGTGAAGTCGTATGAGATAGAATCGTCTTCGATGCCTCGTTGGGAAACCAACGAGGTATTTTTTTTGCCCCAATCCGACTGCATAGGACACTGAAAAAATCAAAACAAACCATATGTAGTCCTGCAAGGACAACCAAAGCGCGCCTACGAGGCCAACGCGAAACCGGAGGATTCTTGTTAAACTTACTTTGTAAGGACGAAAGTCCGGATGTCCCTTGAAAACTGAATACTCATTCTTCAGGTACATTCCTGTTTGGTCGAGCCATCGACTGCACGCCATGAAGCCCATCGGGGCGATAGCGGTTTCGCAGAAGCAAATGCCGGATTGCAACCGGCGGCGGTGTTAAAACCAGACAGGGACAATGATACTTCCGTCCAGTCACAGCCCCCACCGAAATGGGGATCAAGCAATGAGGGCGGCCGACAGAGATCCTGCCGGGGGTGAGAGTCCCATGACGCGGTGAAGCCAGCCGCGGTTCAGATGGTCGCCCTATGGAGCTGATGCCAATGGCACAGGCTCCTGCGCTTGGGGAAGTAGTGTCGAATACAAGCGCCAAAGAAAGACAACACAAATGTGAAGTCTTAATATCAGAAGCTATGGGGATCGCTTCTGTCCAAAACCCGTTTACTGACCGGAACATGCCGTATGAGCAGCCATTCCAACCAGATGCGGGAGATGCGGAGGCGGTCCCTATTTTTGTGATATTAAGCCCAAGATACTGAGGAGGTGTATTCCATGAAAACATATTGCAGACAGGAAATCAGCCGTGGTGACATTTACTATGCTGACCTGCGGCCAGTCATCGGGTCTGAGCAAGCATACAGAGGGCCTGAACCGTGGCTCTATTATCCTGCTGGAGCAGCTCCGCACCATTGATAAGTCCAGGCTGAAAGGCCGGATCGGAGCATTGGGGACCTCAGAGATGAAACAAATTGACCGTGCGCTTGGCGTCAGCGTCGGTTTGGCGGAAGGATATCGGTAAAATAGTCCGCTTTGCGGGCAGGTTTTCTGGTGGTGTTGGTGAATAGATGTTGTCGCCCTACTGTGGTATTGTTTGAAAAAGCACTGTGAATGAGAAGTCGAGGTGAGACAAGCGTGGAATACAGAAATGTTTACTTCCGGATTCGCAGTCGCTATCAGTACGATTCCGGCTGGCCGGACGAGAGTGACGCGACTGAGTTTCGAGAGGAAAGCCGCCGCCTGTTCCAGAGTGCGGACTGGGATCTGCATCCCGGCGGAGACGGTATATCTGATACTGTCACGAAAGGTCAGCAGGATCTATACCTGCATCCGATGAATTTTAGTGGTATCATAGGGGTGGATGAAATCCCTGCCATCCAAGAACTGCTGAAAAACGCAAAGACATTCCACTGCTATGGTTACGACTGCTACGAGAGGTATTGGGAGCTCACGGATGAGGAATACCTGGCGCGGCTGGAGAGCAAACGAGAGGAAATCATGCAAGCGATCCTGGAGCGGTGCCGGACAAAACGCAAGAACCTGTATATAACGGGCCCGGTTGTTTTGAATGTTGCTCAAAATTTCTCTGTACACAGGCTCTGTGATAAAGAAGGCAAGCATAATCTTGCCAACCGCTTCGTGGGCGAACTGATGGAGCAGCTTGTTCAAGATGGCCTGCTGGTGACAACGAAAACCAGGAACGGTCCTGGTGTCCGCACGGCAACCGATGCAGAAATTAGCTCCCCACTGCCAGGGCAGCAGCAAATGACCCTGTAAATCGAGGTGCGATGGAATGGCAATTTATATTACGGGTGATACTCACGGCGACTTCCAACGCTTTGGGAGCAAATACTTCCCACAGCAGAAGGAGATGAGCCGGGGGGACTATGTGGTCATCGCGGGTGATTTTGGAGGACTGTGGGATGGAAGCCAGAAAGATCAATATTGGTTGGACTGGCTGAACAAGAAGCCCTTCACCACCCTGTTCGTGGATGGGAACCATGAGAATTTTGACTTGCTGAACACTCTACCAGAAAAAGAATGGAATGGCGGACGGG
>OHDI01000796.1_pt1 | contig 10419 bp, 9 predicted proteins | sample 1566981 | NCBI WGS metagenome assembly OHDI01 (sample SAMEA3879509, study PRJEB24766) | human gut metagenome | biome: human-associated habitat; feature: feces | place: USA | collected 1985/1987 | reverse complement strand
TCCAACTGTGCCAACAAGGAAAAGGGTCTGCCCCGTTCCATTCTGATGCTGACGCTGAACGATAAGGATACCGGCGCACCGGTGGCATATATGTCCGCCAATATCCTTTCCGCTTACCGTACCGGCGCAGTTCCGGGCGTGGGATACAAGCACCTGTCGAAACCGGATTCCAAGGTGGCTGCCATTATCGGACCGGGTGTCATGAGCAAGACGGCGCTTGCAGCGATCATGGCAGTCCGTCCCGGCATTGAGACCATTAAGGTCAAGGGCAGAGGAAAGGCATCCTTGGAAAAGTTCATTGCCCATGTGAAGAAAGAATATCCCCAGGTGAATGTGTATGCTGTGGATACCATGGAAGAGGCAGTCCGGGATGCGGATATTGTTTCGGCAAGCACCTCAACGCCTACCGGAGACCCTAGCCAGTATCCGTATATCAAGGAGGAGTGGATCAAGCCCGGCGCACTCATCAGTTCTACCGCAGCGCTTCGGTTTGATGATGACTTTATCATCCATCGTGCAAGAACCGTGACAGACAACATCAAGCTGTATGAGGCATGGGAAGAGGAAATGAAGCCCAACGCCTACAATACAGTTCCGATTCCGGCAGTTCACGTGATGGATCTGATTGCAGAGGGCAGGATGAAACCGGAGCAGGTGGATGACCTGGGCGATATCCTGATGGGCAACATTCCGCTGCACCGGAAGGATGACGAGATCATCGTGTACTCCATCGGCGGTATGCCGGTAGAAGATGTGGCTTGGGGTACGATGGTTTACCGCAATGCACTGAAAAAGGGCATCGGCACAAAGCTGAAGCTTTGGGATGTCCCGCAGATGGTATAAATAAGACAGGAGGAGCAGACATGAGAATACAGGAACATCCGATTCTGGGAACATATGAAAAGGGACAGCTGGTTTCCTTTACTTTTGATGGAAAAACACTGGAAGGCTATGCCGGAGAACCCATTGCCATGGCACTGAAAAATGCCGGCGTAATGGTTCACCGCTATACCAGAAAAGAACATAAGCCGAGAGGAATCTTCTGCGCCATCGGGCGCTGTACCGACTGTGTTATGGTCGTCAACGGACAGCCGAATGTGCGGACGTGCATCACGCCGCTGGAAGAGGGCATGGAGATCCGGACACAGTACGGTGTGACAGCAGAACAGCCGGGAGGTGCAGCAAAATGATGAAACGTTATGATATGATCGTGGTCGGCGCAGGACCGGCAGGTTTGTCCGCAGCCATTGAGGCGGCAAAAAAAGGTATGCACGTTGTGGTATACGATGAAAATGCAAAGCCCGGCGGACAGCTGTTCAAACAGATCCACAAGTTCTTTGGCTCTAAGGAACACAAGGCGAAGATCCGTGGATTCCATATCGGCGAAGAACTTCTGGCAGAGGCAGCGTCTCTTGGTGTTGAAGTTGTTCTGAATGCCATCGTGATCGGCATTTTCCCGGAAAAGGAAGTTACTGTAAAGGTGGAGGATCATGTGATCCACGTCAAGGGGGATACCATTCTGATCGCCACCGGCGCAAGCGAAAACATGGTCACATTCCCGGGCTGGACACTGCCGGGCGTCATCGGCGCAGGCGCAGCGCAGACCATGATGAACCTCCACGGCACACTGCCGGGCAAGCGTGTGCTGATGCTGGGTTCCGGCAACGTAGGTCTGGTGGTCAGCTTTCAGCTGATGCAGGCAGGCTGCGAAGTGGTTGCCGTGGCAGATGCAGCGCCCCGCGGCGGCTACGGCGTCCATGCCGCAAAGGTCGCAAGATGCGGCGTGCCGTTCTATCTGTCGCACACCATCATTTCCGCTGACGGCGAGGATTGCGTAACAGGCGTGACCATCGGAGAAGTGGACAAGAACTGGCAGATCATTCCGGGGACGGAAAAGCACTTTGATGTGGATACCATCTGCCTGGCGGTAGGACTGTCTCCCATGTCCAAGCTTTGCGATATGGCAGGATGTGCCATGGAGGACAATCCGGCAAAGGCAGGATTTGTTCCCACAGTGGATGAATACGGTGAGACCTCTGTTCCCGGCATCTATGCCGCCGGCGATGTTTCCGGCATTGAGGAGGCATCCAGCGCCATGATCGAGGGAAGGATCGCCGGCATTGCCGCAGCGGCAAGACTGGGATTCATCTCAGAGGAGACCTGCAAAGAAGAGGCTGCCAAGCAGGAGGCTGCGCTGGCTGGTCTGCGGCAGGGAATGTTTGCACCGGGAATGCGTGGCAAGCAGATCACCGAGACCGAAGAGGGTGTGGAAATCTCGCAAAACCTGTTGAAACATGGCTTTGTGGCAGAGGAAGAGATCGAGCGTTTCCCCGGTGTGACCCACAGCAGCGGCGTGCATCCGGTCATTGAATGCACCCAGAACATTCCGTGCAATCCATGTCAGGATGCCTGCCCCAAGCACTGCATCCGCATTGGCAGCAACATCACAGCGCTGCCGGCAATCGACCCGGAGAAAAAATGCACTGGCTGCGGAATGTGCGTGGCATCCTGTTCCGGTCAGGCAATTTTCCTGGTCAACGAGGACTGCGGAGACGGCACCGCAGAAGTGACATTGCCATATGAGTTCCTGCCCCTGCCGAAAAAAGGTGACAAGGGCGTGGCATTGAACCGAAAGGGCGATAAGGTCTGTGACGCAGAGGTAGTCAATGTGCGGAGCGCAAAGGCGTTCGACCATACCAATCTGCTTACCATGAAAGTGCCGAAAGAATATGCCATGAAAGCAAGATTTTTTCGGGAGGAGGAGACAGCATGAACGACAGAAACCGTGAACTGAAACCGTTTGTTCCTCAGCCGGATGACGATATGATCGTCTGCCGCTGTGAGGAGATCACGAAAGGGGAGATCCGGCGTGCTGTGCATGACGGTATGTTTACCCTCACCGAGATACGCCGCTATCTGCGGACGGGTATGGGACTCTGCCAGGGGCAGACCTGTACAAAACTGGTAAAAGGCATCGTCGCACGGGAACTGTGTGTGCGTCCAAACGAACTCGGACCTGCTACCGGCAGAGCGCCCATGCGTCCCATCGAAATGAAAGTGCTGGCAAGAGATAAGGAGGAGACAAAATGAATGCAGAAGTCATTATCGTTGGCGGCGGCATCATCGGATGCGCTGCGGCATATAACCTTGCAAAAAATGGTGTCTCCGTCCTGGTGCTGGAGGGCAGCGAAAATATCGAAAACGGCGGCTCTACCAGAAACGGCGGCGGCGTTCGCCAGTCCGGCCGTGACCCCAGAGAACTGCCGCTGGTGATGTACTCCATCCAGCACATCTGGCCGCAGCTGTCCGATATGCTGGACACCAACGTGGAGTACTACCAGGAAGGCAACCTTCGTCTGGGCAGTACGCCGCAGCATCAGAAGATCCTGGAAGGTCTGGCAGACCGTGCCGCAGCCTGCGGCGTGGATGTGCGCATGATCTCCGGCGATGAGGCGAGACGCATCAACCCGTATCTGTCCGACGCTGTGACCTGTGCAAGCTGGTGTCCCACGGACGGTCATGCCAATCCGCTGATGGCAACCATGGGCTACTATAAGATGGCACGCCGTCTGGGTGCGCACTTCATCTCCGGTGAGAAAGTTGTGGAGCTGCGGAAGATCAAGGGCGCTGCACGACAGGTGGTGACCGAATCCGGCAATGTGTATGAGGGTGACAAGATCATCCTGGCGGCAGGCTATGAGAGCCGTTTCATTGCATCGACTGTGGGCATTGATGTTCCCATGCAGCCGGTGCTGCTGGAAACGCTGGTCACCGAGGCAGTCGCTCCGATGTTCTGGCAGATGCTGGGTACTGCCGCAGCTGATTTCTACGGTCACCAGACAGAGCATGGCTCGTTCGTCTTTGGCCTGAACTCCGGTCTGGAACCGTATGCAAAACCGGGCAAGCCCCTGTCCTCCAGCATCGCAGCATCGGCTGCCTGCCGTGGCATCATGCACTATTTCCCGGATCTGGCAAACATCAAGGTCGTCCGCAGCTGGGCAGGCTGGATGGATGCCTGCGCAGACCATGTGCCGGTTATCAGCACCGTGGACGAAGTGCCGGGGCTGATTCTGGCGTGCGGCTTTACGGGACACGGTTTCGGCATCTCGCCGGCTGTCGGCCTAGTTCTGGCGCAGCTGGCAATGGAGCAGGAAACAGCAGTGGATCTGTCCGCACTGCGGTATGACCGTTTTCAGTAAGAGGTTCTGTTTTTTACAATTTTTCAGAGAGAGCATCTGTTATAATAAGAGTGTAGAAAGACAAAGATGTCGAATTTCCTGGAAATTCGGCATCTTTTCTTTTTTGGGAAAATTTTTTGAAGTTGTTGGAGGAATTCGTTATGAAATTATCCAGAGTTGAGATCATCACCGGCATTTCCAAAATCGAACCGCTGAAAAAGGCGCTGGGAAAGTTCCATATCACCGGTATGACGGTATACCAGGTGCTGGGATGCGGCGTACAGCACGGTACCCAGGAATTTGAGGTGGAGGAGAAGAACAAGGAGATCAGTCTGCTGCCCAAAGAGGTCGTCATGATCGTTCTGCCCACAGAAGAACTGGACGGGCTGCTGGAATTCGTCAAGAAAGAACTGTACACCGGGCATATCGGTGACGGCAAGATCTTCGTCTCGGATGTGACCAATGTCATCCGTGTCCGCACCGGCGAAGAGGGCATTGACGCACTGCTGTACGGTGAAAAATAAGGATTTGTCCCAGAAAAGAGTTGAGAGATTATGCAGGAGAAAAAACTAGGCTTACCCAGTATTGTGGCAACTGGCGTAGGGTTGATTATTGCCACCAGCTGTCTGCTCTCCATCGGGCAGGGCGCATCTGCCATCGGACTGCCGTTTATCATCACCATGGCGATTGCCTGTGCATTCAACATTCTGACGGCGTTTTCCATCTGTGAGCTGAACGCACTGATGCCGAATCTGACCGGCGGTATGGCGCAGTATACGCTGGCGTGCTTTGGACCGTTTGTTTCCATTGTCATTACCGTCGGCGGCTATCTGACCTGTCAGACCATCATGGGCAGTTCTGAGGCGGCAATGTTCGGCAACACACTGAACAGCGTCTTTACCGGCGTTCCCATTCCGGGAGCGGTGTATTCCATTGTGCTGATTCTGATTCTGCTGGGGCTGAACCTGTTCGGCGTGGATATGTTCGCAAAGGTGCAGAATATTGTGGCATACGGACTGATTGGTTCGCTGCTGTTCCTGGGCATCATGGGTGCGCTCAAGCTCGGCACAGGACAAGTGGTGGAACAGCCGGAGGTGCTTTCCTCAAAACCCGGCGATGTGTTCTCTCTGCTGGGACTGGCGTTCTTCCTGTTCATCGGCGTAGAGTTCATTGTTCCCATTTCCACCCAGGTCAAGAATCCCCGGAAAAAAGTGCCGCTGGGCATGGTCATCAGTCTGCTTGCAATTCTGGTCATGCAGGTCTTTGTGGTAATTGGTTTCAGCCACTATACACCGTGGGAGGAGCTGAGCGTCAGCACCGTACCTCACATCCTGTACGGCACTCTGCTGTACGGCAAGGTCGGCACCATCTGGATGACAGTCATTTCTCTGCTGGCAGTTGTCAGCACCCTGAACACTGCTATGTTCTCCATTGCGCAGATCTGTTCCGGTATGGCAAAGCTGAAACTGCTGCCCTCTGTGTTCATGCGGAAGAATCAGCGTGGCACACCCTATGTGGGACTGCTGTTGGTAGCGGCAGCTATGATTCTGATTAACGTTACCGGACTTTCCACCAGCGACCAGCTGACGTTCCTGATTCTGACCGGATGTACCTTCTGGATCTTCTCGTATATCATCCTGCACTGCGATGTGCTGATCCTGCGGAAACGTCTGCCGAAGGCACCCCGTACCTTTAAGCTGCCCTTTGGTCCGGTGATCCCCATGATCGGCATTCTGGGCAACGCCTTTATGATCTACAATATTGACTCCAGCTGGGAGGTCAAGAAACGGATCTATCTGATCTTTGTGATAACGGTAGCGATCCTGTCGGTCTATGCTGTGATTTGGATCAAGTGTGTCATGAAACGCCCCATGTTCAAGGCGTATCAGATCAAGGAAGTCATGGCGATGGAATCCGACCTGTACCAGATCAATCATAATCCGGAGGTGGCGAAGAAACTGCACCTGGATGCAGTTCCGGAGATCGAGAGTATGCCGGCGGATGTCAACACCGGTACTCGTCCGGAATAAGCGCCTGTTGCCTTAGGACAACTTTCCATAAAAAAGCACACACTCCCTGTGAATATTCTGTCGAAAAGGCAGTCTTACGGAAAAAAGGTTTTTCCGTAAGACTGCCTTTTTTTCATCAGCTGCACTTGAAAAATGCCGGCATCTGTACTATAATATGAGAGAAATCACCGGAAGGAGGGAAGTACTGCATGGAAAAACAGATCTACATGACACCGAAACAGCCGTTTTTCGTGACCTCTTCCCGTTCTTATGAAAAGCTTATTTTGAACCGGTTTGGCATTGTTCACTTTTACCACTGCTTTACCGGTACAGAACCCCGATATGCGATTCCGGATGGATGCGTGGACATGGTGTTCTGCTGTGACCCGAACCATCCTTATGCGGAAATCTGCGGCACAGTTCTTTCGCCCCAGGTGGTGCTTTCCGAGTGCAACACCACCTATTTCGGCGTGCGTTTCCTGCCGGGGTATAATCCGGTTCTGGGCAGTGCGGATATTATGGCGCATCTGGTCAACCACCGCATTCCGCTGGATGATCTGATCCAGGACAGGCGGATGCTGGAGGGTATTTGGGGCGCATCAGATTTCCGGCAACAGATCCGTGTGTTTATGCGTTCCTACATGAACATCTATCGCCGAGTCTGTCCCCAGGAACATCAAAATCTGCTGGTGCTCCACTCTTCCAATTTGATGATCCGCTCCGGCGGCGGGATTTCCGTGGAACAGCTGGCGGAGGATACCGGTTATACGCCCAGATACATTGACAAGTGTTTTCGGAATGAGACCGGACTCAGCCCCAAACAGCTGGCGAAGATCGTCCGGTTTCAAACGGCAGTGTCTGCGCTGAACCAGAACCAGCACACGGGGCGCTCTCTGACCGAGATCGCCGCCGACCTGGGGTATTTTGACCAGTCCCATTTTGTACACGATTTCAAGACATATACCGGGCTGACACCGAAAAAATACCAGATGCTGCTGCGGAACGATGCCTTTGACGAAAAGCTGCGCATTGTGCAGTAAAAAAACGGTTTCTCTTTGGAAAAGGGAAACCGTTTTTGTCGTTTTTATGATTCTGAGGAAATGCTGTGTTCCGGCTGGTACAGGATCACGTTGACCTCGTACCAGTCCTTTTCCGGCACAGTCCAGATTTTTCCATGATAGCGGTCTACAATGTCCTGGACACTTTTCATGCCCAGACCGTGCCGCTTTTTGTCGGGCTTTCTGGTACCGCTTTCATCCGGCAGGATGTTGTCATAGCGGTTGCGTATGTTCAGCTGCAATGCGCCGAACTTTACCCGCATTTTCAGAATGATATGCCGCTGTTCCTTCGGAAAGACCTTTTCAGTCGCCTCTGCGGCGTTGTCCAGCAGATTTCCCAGCAGCACAGTCAAATCAAACGGCGCATAGGGCAGTTCTTCCGGGAGACGAATGTCAATGTCCAGGTTGGTATCATCCAGCTGCAGCGGCATGAGTTTGTAGTTCAGAATGCTGTTGATCTGCTCGTGCTGTGTGTACGTGGTACTGCGTGCCAGGTCTAAGTGATATTCCGTGTCGCTGATGTAGCTGCGCAGTCCGTCGATGTCGTTGGTGTCCAGATAGTGCTGCATCTGAAACAGGTGGTTCTTGATGTCGTGCCGCAGAAACCGCAGCCGCATCTGAGACTGCTGTACCGCTTTGATCTGTTCCTGGTATGTTTTGTTCTGCTGTTCGATCAGATGAACGGTGTGCTGTTTTTTCATCAGACCGATCAGATGGTCGTACAGAGAGAAAACGCTGATATTCAAAAGCAGCAGGATGATGGCTGCGATGAGCGAGCGCCAGGAGAGCGTCCGGGCAATGTAGTGCGCCAGAAAGATACTGCCCAGGGGAATAAAGAGAATGTTGATAACGTAAAATATACCCAGCCTGGGGACAACTTCTTTCCGGTACAGCTTGAAATGTGCGGCAATGCGTGCCACGATCAGCAGCAGAAGCGCTGCCGCAAATCCGCTGGTAAAGAACAGGGTATAGTCAAACCAGATGGAGACTGTGGCGCAGAGAATGTCGATCGCCATGCTGACGATATAGATGGAAAAAACGCTGAGGATGCGGTGTGACCAGGTAGTGGGATAAAACAAGGTGATGCAGAAAAACGGAATCAGATTGCTCAGAACATTCCATATGATGCTGTGGAAATAGACAAAGCAAAAGCTGTTGATCTGGAAATAGAGAAAATACAGGATAAACTCCAGCAGCTTTCGGTTGGGCTTTTTCTGAAAGAGCAGCTGTGAAAACTGATAGACAGCATAGATATGAAATATGTTCGCAATAATGGTGATGTAATGTGCCATAGGCTTAGTGCTGCATCAGCCACTTTTCAACCAGCGGCTGATAAGTCCGGCTGATGGGGAGCTGTTCGCCTGCCTTTCCCTGCAAGTATACCGTGTTTGCGGAAATGTGGTCGATATAGTCCGGGTTGACGACGTAGGATTTGTGAATAGGGACAAAGTGCGCAAAACATGGCTTTTTTTGTACCTCGCTGAGCTTTCCGTAAAAGCTGATGGTGGTCTCATTGGTTTGCAGATAGATCTTTCTGCCGCAGCTGTTCAGATACCGGATCTTTGAGACCTGGACGTGTACCGGCGAGTTGTTGCAGGTAAATTCGAATACACGCCATGAGATGTCCCGATAATATAGTGCATCGTCCAGTGCGTTTGAGATCTTCTCATAAGTCACCGGCTTTTGCACCAATGCTGCCGGTCGGTTCGGAATGGTGTGGATGGCATAATTTTCAAAAGAGGTCACGTAGATAATGTCAAAATAATTATGTCCCAGCCGATTGCGCAGATGTGCGCCCAGTGCGATGCCGTTATCGCATCGCTCCCGTGTTGTGTCAAATAAGCTGAAATGCTTTACCGGTTCTGTTCCGCCGGAAAAGTCGATATCCATAAAAACAAGGTCATAGCGTTTTTGGGTGAAGTCGGTATTGTAAAGCGTGGCGCAGTCCGTATAAATGTCCGGGTCATCTATGTCGATGTCCTTTTGGGTGCTGTACTGCATCAGGCATTCCTGGATCTGCTGGCAAATATACCGGTCATCATCTGCAATCGCCGTCTTTAGGGGAATCATGTGACGTTGAACCTCCGTTTCTTTTTTGGCGTCTGCTCTCTGCCGGAAGGACATCCGGCTCTGAAACAAACCCGTTTCGGCAAAGCTGGGTTGCCGCTGGAACTTCATATGAGTTGGAAAATATCCCTACTAAATTGATAGATATTTCATAAAATTATTTTCTACAAGAAATGTTTGAACTACATGAAGTTTACTATTATTATACCATGACGTATTGAAAATTGCAATAGAAATTCATGTTTTTTCCATTGCAGAAGGCTCGATTCGACAGGATTCGACAAAATTCGCAAAATATTCCAGCGCAAAAACGATGTGTCAACGCAGAAAAATCGAAAAAAGATGACAGTTATGCAGGGCGGTTAGCCGATTTGACATTTGCATTCGAATGTGCTATAATAGGCAGAATGTTTGCAGAAAGAAATCTGATTCCGTGGAAATGGGGGAGCGGTCGTGTTGGAACGTTTTTTGCGGCGGTTTGTGCCGAATTATGAAAGTGTCGAGGACCCGGCGGTGCGGAAAGCTTATGGGACATTCAGCAGCGTGGTGGGGATCTGCTGCAATGTGGTGTTGTTCCTGCTGAAATATGTGATGGGTTCGCTTTCCCACTCCATCGCCATTGTATCGGATGCGTTCAACAACCTGTCGGACTGTGCCAGTTGTCTGATTACCATGTTTGGGTATAAGCTGGCGGCAAAGCCGGCGGACAAGGGACATCCGTTCGGACATGGGCGCATGGAATATCTGACCTCGCTGGTGATCGCCGTCATGATCGCCCTGATGGGCTTTGAACTGCTGCGGAATTCCGTGGAAAAGATCATCCATCCGGATGCGGTGCAGTTTCGCTGGCTGACCCTGGGCGCATTGGTGCTTTCCATTGGGGTGAAGTTGTGGATGGCATGGTTCAACACCCGGCTGGGGAAAAAGATACGCTCTTCGGTGATGATCGCCACGGCGAAGGACAGCCGCAGCGACGTGGCAGCCACGGCGGCAACCATTCTGGCACTGCTGCTCTCTCTGGTGACAACGCTTCCGGTGGACGGTATCATGGGTACGGCGGTCTCGCTGTTTATTTTGAAAACGGCATTCGATATCATACGTGATACG
>OHDI01000780.1_pt1 | contig 10551 bp, 7 predicted proteins | sample 1566981 | NCBI WGS metagenome assembly OHDI01 (sample SAMEA3879509, study PRJEB24766) | human gut metagenome | biome: human-associated habitat; feature: feces | place: USA | collected 1985/1987 | reverse complement strand
TAGTCGTTTTGGTAGTCGTTTTGGTAGTGACTTTTGTGGTTGCTGTCGTAGTTGGATTAGTTCCAAGCCAAATTACACCACTAGATTCGTCATTTTCATTAGGAGCAAACCCATGATCAATTGCATATTGACAAGCTTCTGAATCTCCCATTTGAGCATATTCAGAATTCCCCACATTTATAATAACAAAAGTTCTCCATCCATCGCAACTATCAGGATGATTTGCAAATTCGCCATAATAATGCGTATGTGCACCTTTTGATGCCTTTACTTCTGTGGAGTTTTCGGATACAGCAGAGGAATCCAACTCTGTTTCCGCACTGACTGACAGCATTGCCCCGATGCTCCCCAGACAAATCGTTCCGGCAGTCACCGCCGCCAGCAGTTTTCTCCACAATTTCATATTACATCCTCCTAAATTTGTCATATCAAAAAATTACATTTCATATTATAACATATGATGCAGAAAAATGCAAGAGGGAATTGAAAGAATATCATGCAAATCCATTTTTCTTTCTTATAGGCTATCCTGCGCAAAGCCTCCCTTGAAAAGGGTGATTCCCCACAGGGTGGGGAAATGTCACCGTAGGTGACAAAGGGGACCGCTCAGTACGAGGTGGGCGGCAAAGCCGCTCGGAGGGATTCTGGCATAATAATTTCCCTTAATTTTCAGATTACACAAAATCCCTCAGTCAGCCTACGGCTGCCAGCTCAGCACAAGGCACACCCTACGGGCGCCTTTTCAAGGGAGCCTATTTTTGAAAAAGGGAGGCTAAAAAAAGAACATCTCCCACAGGATCACTCCCGTGCAGAGATGCTCTTTTGAAAGCAAATCGGATTTATTTTGCCTTTACTTTGCTGCTACGTCCTTTTCGGCACGTTTCAGCCAGACGTTTGCCAGATCTACCGCCTCATACAGATTCGGTCGGTCGGAAGTCTTGGTGATCGCCTTCACAGGATCCGGTTCCTTGGTTGCCATTTGATAGACACGAATCTTATCTGCAACCTTCAGCCCGTTGACTTCCTGCTGATGCACGATCTGCATCATTACCACGAATGGCTCTGACATATACCCGTAATAGATTTCATTTCCCTTGCGTACCAGCGGATATCCACGATACATAAAAAATTCCTGATTCATTGCTGTTCCTTCCTTTCTCCGGCAGCGTCCCGGATCTCTCCAGAACGGTCAAGGCAACACGGATGAAACCAATGTTTCCTTAACTCCAGTTTGTCGTAAATTCTTTGCTTGTGTCGCTGTAGATCTTCATATTGTTCAGCAGGGTATCCAGATAGCTCTTCCGGCAGGTATACGCCGACTTTCCGTCCACGGTGATGAGACAGGTGAAATCGTCGATGGCATAGAACTGCAGATCCCGTTCGAATGTGCCGTCCTGAGTCTTGAGGCTGATCTCCGCCAGCATATCGCCGCTCGGCGTGCCGTCCAGCTTGACGGTCTCTGCCGTGGTGTTCAGCAGGAACGAGTAGAACTGACGGTAGCGGTCGGACTCGGTGCTGTCGCCGTTCAGCGTTACCACAGCGGTATCCTTATCGCTGCCCACAACATTGAACTGGAACTTCTCCTCGCCCACGCTCACGCTCAGCTCACCTACATCCCAGACGTAAGTGCCGAAAACCAGCTTGGAGGCAATGTCGGTGGGCGTTGTTGTCGCCCAGACCATGTTTTCTTCCGTTACCTGGTAGATCGCATCCACGCCGCTCAGCATTGCGTAGTAGTATGCGGTCTCTGTGCCGCTCTCCTCATCCTTTTCGGTAAAGCGTTCGCCGAATGTCAGTACATAGGTGTTGTTGTCCTCGCACGCCATAGTTGCCGTGCCGAACGGGTCGTCCAGCCCTGCCTTGGCGATATCCTCCGCAGAGGGATGCGGTACAGCTACCTTTTCCGCCTTGAGTCCGAACATTCCCGTCACCACCGGAGTGGAACGGTCTACGCTCAGATATGCCGGCACCGGCGAAACCATCTCGTGGCTTGCCACCATGCCGCCCATGGATGTATCGTCTGCGGCTGCCTCGTCGTAGTCCAGTTCCAGGGTATAGTCCATGTCCTTGCGGTCTATGGTCAGCTTGTTGACAATGGGATAATCGTTGGTATCTGCCGGCGCTTCCAGCATGGTTTTGGACAGGAAGTCCTCGGCGCTCTTGCTAAAATTCGCCACCAGGGAAGTTTTTACCGTATAGACAGTGTCTTTGTCCGCCGGCGCAAGATAGGTGTTTTCCGTATTTGCCGCCGCATTGCCCACACGGAAACTGTAGTCGCTGCCGTCGGCGAAGTGCAGGGTCACTGCGGTCGCCTCGGCATCGTCCAGCCCGAACTTCGCCAGATCGGAACAGTTTTCCTCCACAACGCCGGTGGTGTCCATAGATGCGGTGTTGTTGGACAGCGTCCACAGGGTGGATGTGTCCATGGGAAGATCTTCCCAGCCGGAAACGGCATACGCCGCATGGTCATCTCCGGTGCCGCTGCCCTCTGCGGTGCGGACAACCTCAAAACTTCCGGAAGTATTTGTAATATCAATTGAGGTGACATCGTTGGGATCCTCTGAGGTCAGCGAAATGCTCTCGCTGCTGTCCTCGTCGGATACTGCGGAAGAGGACGACTCCTCTGCCGGCGGATTTTTCAGCAGGAAAAACGATGCCGTTCCCAGTGCTGCCACCAATACGACGCCGCCGATGATTCCCAGCGTTTTTTTACGCATGATGCTCCATCCTTTCGGTTAACGATAACGTCTGCGGACTGCCACGATCACGCCGGCAACTACAACAGTCAGCGGGATCAGGAATACGACAACCAGACGGATCACTTTCAGCTGTGTTGCTGTTGCCGTGATGGAAGTCTGTGTCAGATCCTTGGATGCCACAACGATGCTGTCTTCCTTGCCGCAAACAGAGTTCAGCAGGCCGACGAAATATTCTGCGTTGTTATACGAAGAGTTCTGCACCAGGTTAGCGTCCAGCATGGACATAGAACCCAGCACGATCACATCGCTCTCGATGAACGAATCGCCGGTGGACTGCTGGTCACGGCACAGCGCCATGACGGTGTTTGCACCGTGGGGTGCTGCGTCCTTGTCAAACGAAGTTGTGGTAGTGGTGTTCTCTGCTGCAGCCTCAGTCGCTGCCTCTGTTGCCGCCTGGGTCTCACCGTCTGCCGCAGTGCCGTCTGTGCCGTCGGTGTTATAAGTCTTGGGCGAAAGCGGATAGCAGTAAGAGGTCTCCGAGGAGGTCAGCAGGGATGTTACGGTTCTGCCGTTGTTTGCGGTCAGTGTCTGGATGGAACGTGCCATCGGTGCAACGATAGGCAGACTGGTATTTGCCAGATGTCCGTTATAGTCCTCGTCGTCCGTTACAGTTACGACCGGGGCAACAAAGCTACTGTTGCTGTTCTGGGACAGCAGGATGTTTACCTGCTGGTTGGAACTGTTATTCTCGTCAATGACAGAACTGTAATCCACCTGTACGTTCCACTCTTTCAGGAAAGCGTCCAGATTCGGGGTGGATGACTGGGTGTAGTCTGCGATATAGACCAGCTGCTTGCCCAGGTTGCCGTCATTATACATGAAGTCCTGGAGCTTCTGGATGGAATCCATGGTCAGGTCGGTTTTCGGCGCCGGCAGGATCAGGATATCGTAGGTTGCAGTGTCCAGCTCATCGGTCATCATGTCCAGACGCTTGACATCATAGCCGTTTTCGTCCAGCAGATTTTCCATGGCATAAAATGCGTAGGTGTTGGGGTCTGCACTGGAACTGGTCTGTGCGAAGATGGGAGAGCCGTTGCTGGTTGCCAGAATGCCCACGGTCTTGGGGTTGGAGTCGGTCACATTCATGATACCGGAGGTCAGCGTCTGCTCGCCCTTGAATGCGGTTATGCAGTCGGAGAAACTTGCCATACCGTACTGATAGTACTGATACTTCTGCTGATCGACTTCAAACATATCGGTCTGGGTGTTGTACACCTTGATACGCTTGCCGCTGTTGATGATGACCTGTCCGGACTGGATCGAACCGCCGTACAGTTCCTGGTACTTGGACAGCACATCCGGATCCTTGGTGGTGTCAAAATAGGTGACATTGATGCGGTCAGAATAGCCCTGGTACTTGGACAGTGTTTCAGCGATCATCTTGTTGTATTTGTCAGAGGTAAATGTCGCCTCATCGGAAGAGATGGCAACATCTACATCCTTATCCAGGTTGCGGATGTAGTCCAGTGTCTCGTCGCTGATCTCATACAGGTTTGCGGTAGTGAGATCCAACTTTGCGTTCGGAAAACGCTTATCCAGCTGGGTAACGACCACGTTGACCAATACGACAACTGCAACAAAGATCACGGTAATGGCAGTCGCCAGACCGCCGTATTTCAGCTTTTTCCGGTTTTTCAGCTTTTTCTGCTGTTTTTCCAGAGAAGCCTCGGTTGTTTTTTCCTTTTTCTGATTTTCCATGGGTGATGTCCTCCTCTCAGCTCCAGCGCCGTTTTTCGAACACACGTACAGTAAAGAAATTAAAGATCACTGCCGTGCTGACATAAAACAGCACACTGGCCGGATCAAACAGACCCGCAGTAAAATCATAATATCTGGTATAGAACGACAGCGCATTCAGCACTGTGGGAACTACCGGAACGCTCTCTGCATAACGAGCCACCACGTCGATCAGTGCCAGCGCCAGCAGAACGATCATGCCTACCACCGCAGCAACGACCTGGTTTTCCGTCAGAGACGAGATGAACAGGGTCACTGCGATAAATGCTGCGCCCAGCAGGAACAGCGCCAGAATGTTGGAGATCACGATACCCCATGCCACTGCCCCGAAAAAGCTCAGGATCAGCGCATAGACGAAGATGATCGCCAGGCCAATGGTGTACAGGGTGAGCGCTGCCAGATACTTGCCCATGACGATGCCGCCGATGGACACTGGTGCAGTCAGCAGCCCCTGCTCGGTTTTCTGTTTCTTTTCCTCACTGAACAAGCGCATGGTCAGTACCGGAATCAGAATGGTTACGATAAAGAACAGACTGGTGAACAGGTTGGACATATCTGTGGTAGACATCGCCAGGGATGAGCCAAAGAAGAAGTAGCCTGCTGCCAGATAGAACACTGCCAGAAATACATAGGCAATGCTGGAGGTGAAAAACGCCCCGATCTCACGCCGATAAATGGCACCCATTACGCCTCGCCTCCTTCTTTTGTCTCTGCCGGCTGTTCGGTTTCCGGTTCAGCCGGTTCTTCCGTTTCTGCCGGTGCAGTTTCCTGCTGCGGTGTTTCTGTTTTCTCCGGTGCAGATGCTGCTGCCGGTTCACTCTTTTTGGCGGCGGACAGCTTTACGCCCTCGCCCATAGTGATCTTCAGGAACGCATCCTCCAGCGTCATTACGCCCAGATCCATCTTATAAATGTACCATCCGTGGGACTCGACCATCTGGTTCAGCGCCGGGCGAATGTCTGCGTCCGGCTTTGCCTCGATCTCGAATTCAAAGATGCCCGGTTCCCGTTCCATGTCGGCACGCACCTTGGTGACATCTTCTAGCCCACGAATCGCCTGCAGAACCTCGTTTTTCGGTCCGTTGATGCGAACCACCAGACGATTGACACCGGAAACTGCCTTGGACAGGTTGTCAATGGTGTCATTCGCAGCGATCTGACCATGGTTGATGATGACCACACGATCGCAGACTTCCTGCACCTCGGTCAGAATGTGAGACGACAGGATCACGGTGTGCTTTTTGCCCAGCTTTTTCACCAGGGTACGGATCTCGATGATCTGTTTCGGGTCGAGACCAACGGTAGGTTCGTCCAGGATCAGAATCGGCGGATTGTTGATGAGCGCCTGTGCCAGACCCACACGCTGCCGGTAACCTTTGGACAGGTGCTTGATGACTCTGCCGGAAACATCGCTGATCCGGCAAAGATTGCAGACGTCCTTCAAATGCGAGCGCCGTGGCAGCTTGCACTTTTTCAAGTCATAGACAAAGTTCAGATAGCCCATGACGGTCATATCCAGGTACAGCGGCGGCAGCTCCGGCAGATAGCCGATCTGTGCCTTTGCCTTGATCGGATCTTCCAGAATGTCGATGCCGTTAATCAGTGCCTGTCCGGATGTGGAGCTGATATAGCCGGTGAGCATATTCATGGTGGTGGACTTTCCGGCGCCGTTCGGTCCCAGAAGTCCCAGGATCTCACCGTCCTCTACGGTAAAGCTGATGTCGTTGACCGCCAGCTTGTCCCCGTATTGTTTCGTCAGATGTTTGACTTCAATCATCCCTGTGATTGCCTCCTTCTGCTGTATGCCGAGCCTGCGGTCTCTCCGAAACGGAAAATCCCCGGCGCTCCGGCACACAAAAACTAGCTATAGTTTATCATCCAATTGTGATAATGACGTGATAGTCTTACGAAAGATGGCAATCTTATGCGGAGAGCGCATCAATTGCCTTGCGGATACGAGCCAGTGTGTCCTCCTTGCCCAGGATCGCACACAGTTCTACGCCGCCGCCCGGTGTAAACTGCTTACCGGAAACGGCGGTACGCAGCGGCCACAGCATCCAGCCGTTCTTTACGCCCAGATCTGCGATCTTTGCGAACAGTGCCTCGTGGATATGCTCCACATCCCACTCGCTTACGCCTTCCAGCACTGGCAGCGTTTCCTTCAGTGCATCCAGTGCAGTTTCCGGCGTGGTCTTCATCTTCTTGTGACGGTACATCTCCAGATCATACTCCGGCATTGCGTCAATGAAGTCTACCTGCTCCGGAATATCCGAAAACACTTCGGTACGGTTCTGCAGAACGCTGCACAGCAGTGCCATGTCGATATCCGTGCGCTTTACGGTCTCACGGATATACGGCTCAGCTGCCTTGGCGAACTCTGCCGGATCCATCTTGTGAACATATGCGCCGTTGATGGCACGGAGCTTCTTGTCGTCAAAGATTGCCGGCGACTTGCTGATGCCGCTGATTTCGAACGCCTTTTTCAGCTCGTCCATGGAGAAGATCTCCTGCTCGTTATACTCGCCGGACGGCGCCCATCCCAGCAGTGCGATAAAGTTGATGACTGCCTGGGGCAGATAGCCCTTTGCCATCAGATCCTGGAAGGATGCGTCGCCGTTTCGCTTGGACAGCTTGTGGGTCTTGTCCTTCATGACCGGTGCGCAGTGTACATATTCCGGCACATCCCAGCCGAATGCCTGGTACAGCAGGTTGTACTTCGGTGCAGAGGACAGATACTCGTTGCCTCGTACCACGTGTGTAATACCCATCAGATGGTCGTCTACCACGTTTGCAAAGTTGTAGGTGGGCATTCCGTCTGTCTTGATGAGAATCTGGTCGTCCAGGGTGCTGTTTTCTACGGTAACATCACCATAGATGTCATCGTGGAAGGTGGTCGTGCCGTCCAGCGGCATCTTCTGGCGGATGACATACGGCACGCCTGCGTCCAGCTTTGCCTGTACCTCTTCCGGAGACAGGTTACGGCAGTGGCGGTCGTACATCGGTGCAATGTGCGATGCCTCCTGGATCTTGCGCACTTCGTCCAGACGTTCCTTGTCACAGAAACAGTAGTATGCGTGGCCGCTCTTGACCAGTTCTTCCGCATAGGACTTGAACATTCCCATGCGCTCAGACTGCACATACGGACCAACCGGACCGCCGATGTCCGGGCCTTCGTCCCAATTCAGACCGGCAACACGCAGGGTGTCGTAGATCACGTCAACTGCGCCTTCCACATAGCGCTCCTGGTCGGTATCCTCAATTCGCAGAATAAAATCGCCGTCCTGTTTCTTGGCAATCAGATAGGCATACAGTGCCGTCCGCAGATTGCCGATGTGCATATAGCCCGTCGGACTGGGCGCAAATCTGGTTCTTACTCGCTTGTTCATTGCTTTGAACTTCCTTTCGCATTTTTGTCTTGACAGCACCGCTGTCTCTATTCAGAAAAGAGTTGTCTGCTCTTATAGGTTTTTATGATTCTTCAGCCATTCCCGGCACTGCTCCTGATCCCGTGCGATCTGCCCGTACAGGCTTTCCACATCCGGAAACTTTCGTTCGTCACGCAGAAAATGCAGCAGCTCCACCCGGCAGGGCTGTTCGTACAGATCACCGGAAAAATCCAGCAGAAATGTCTCCGCCGCCGGTGCCTGGGCATCTGCCACCGTAGGCTTTACGCCCACATCGGTGATGGAATCAAAACTGCCCTGGGGCGTGTGCGTCCGGGAAACATAAACCCCGTACCTGGGGACAAGCTGTCCCGGTGCAAAGGGAATATTGATGGTGGGGACTGCCCTGGTGCGTCCCAGCGCTGCCCCGTGGACAACGCTGCCGCTGATGCGGTACGCCGTCCCCAGCATTCCGGCCCCGGCGGCGCACATCACCAGCACGGCCCGTCCCGGCAGCGCCTGAACGGTGGCCTTGTAGACGTAGGCCCGCAGCGTCTCGCCGCCGGACGTCAGCCGCACCAGCGCCCAGACGACGCTGCCCACGGCTCCCACCTCCACGAGATAGGGCAGGATCTGGAACACACAGTGGGCCATGGTCTCGCCGGAGAAGCCTCCCGCCAGCACCAGCACCACCAGCACGATCCCCAGCGCCCACAGCCGCAGGAGCGCCTGCTTCCAGCCGTCCCCGGCAAAGTGGAAATGGCTGCCGTCATAGATGTAGGCCCCGGTAAGATCCCGATGAAAATCGTTGAGATAGGCACGGCGGCCAGCCTGTTTTTTCTTCTTGTCAGCCATGCCTGCTCCTTCCGAGGGCCGCTTTCGGCAGCCGCTGAGATTAGGGTACACACAGCAGGCGCACATTTATTGCCTTTCTGTGAACACCGACGTTTCTATGATTCTACCACAGTTCCGCCCGCATTTCAACACAAACATCAACTTTTTTGTCATTCTGCAGAATTTGTACCTCCGCCCCGGATTTTGCGGTAAATAGCAGATTTCCGAAGAAAAATTTCGGCAGAAGCAACAAAAATTCGCAGAAATATCCGCACATGAAAAAAAGTTCTGACTTCCTCCGGCATCATTTTCCATGGCCGTCGGTCATCTTTCCTGCCAAATGACGTGCCGCTTCATCGACACTTCCGTCTCCCGCTTCCGTATCCATTTTCGGATACAATTGTCTACGCAAAGAGCGGCAGGAACTGCGTCAAAGGGGGAGAACCGCCTTACGGCGGCTCTCCCCCTTTGCTATTCTTTGCTCCCCACCGGATCAGTCGATGGTCTTCATCTCAAAGGTTTCGCCGGTGGTGGTCTTCCAGACCATGGCCGTGATGACCTTATCATTTCCGTTCCGGTCCAGCACCTTGCTGCCGGAAACCGCCACATACTGGTTGGATCCGCTGCCCAGCGCCGCCGTATACAGAGACGCCGTGCCGGCGGAGATGGTGTTGCCGTCATCCGTCAGGATAAACTTGCTGGTATTATCCTTCTGACCGATGTTGATGGCCATATTCTTGGTCTCGGAATCTCCGGCCTGCTTGCTGATGTCAAAGGTGTTGTCCAGAATCGTGATCCCGGCCGTGCAGTTCCAGCCGATGCGTTCGATCTTTACCGGACGGGTGCTGGCGACTTTGTTGTTCACGAAGGTAAACTCCTTCAGGGAGTGGACACTCTCATCTGCGCCGGTGCCCCAGTAGCCGGTGGCTGCACGCCACCAGATGGGGTTGGAGTTATTGGCATAGGTCGTATTGGTGTAGTTGTTGAAGGTGCAGCCGTCAAAGGTTGCCTTCTCCGCCGGGCAGGAGCCCACGACGATACCGTTGAAGGTGCAGTTCTTGAAGGTGATGGAGTGCAGATAGCTCCACGGAGAGGTGTACATCTGGATATCGAAGCTCACCACGCCGTTGAAGGTCATATTCTCGAACACCACATCGCTGTTGCCGGGAACCAGCATATAGACGGAAGTATCCTTCAAATTGTCGATGGAGGAATAGCCCGTGGCGGCGCTGTTGATGGTGCCGTTTTTGAACACGAAGGTGTATTCGCCAGCCTTTGCCGGGGCCGCAGCATAGCTGTTCAGCTTGGTGCTGCCCAGCATCACACCCTTGCCGGTGTAGCCGGAACTATGCTCGCTATAAGCGATATCGCCGGCTTCCGTGTTGCCCAGCGTGACTTCCACCGGATCATGCTTGCCGGTAGCCTCGTTGGTGGGGATATCCGCCAGCATCAGACTGGTGTTCAGTGCCTCGTGAGAGGTCACATAGGGCATCGCCGGATACTCGGCGTTGGCATCATAGGTATTGTTGAAGCTGTCGCTCTCCACGGTGTCCTGCGCAGCCACCACAGTAATGGCGATGCCGTCAATGGACTTATTCATGTAGTCGTTGCCGGCGCTCTCCTGCATCTTGCCGGAGATGGTCAGCACGTCGGCATCCACGGTCTCACCGTTCTTGGCGGCCAGATGGTGCTCCTCGCCCAAGGTGTAGGCCGCACCGTCCAACGTCATGGTCCAGTCGATGACATTGTTCAGCTCGCCATCGCCCTGAATACCGCTGATGACCAGCTTGTACTTCAGCGCCAGATTGCCGTTGTTCACCACACGCAGCTCCGGCAGGG
>OHDI01000765.1_pt1 | contig 10761 bp, 11 predicted proteins | sample 1566981 | NCBI WGS metagenome assembly OHDI01 (sample SAMEA3879509, study PRJEB24766) | human gut metagenome | biome: human-associated habitat; feature: feces | place: USA | collected 1985/1987 | reverse complement strand
CGTCCTTATAGTTGAAAGTAAGGATTATCTTGTCCTCATAAAGATACACCTCATTAACGAACGAAGCTGTCAATCAGTCTTTGCCGCTGTTCTCGCTTTGTCACATCAAATTTTCGGAAACGGTAAATGAAGAAAGCAATCTGCTCTCTTGTAGGCATGCGCTTGTGCATTTCCTCCTGCAAAATGCTGATTTCAAGCTGGCTCTTGGTTTCCTCCAACTCGCCCTCCGGCATTTGGGGAGCGTATCGGTCTTTCCAGTCCTCCGGAAGATGCAGATAACCGGATCGTACATTTATGCACAGAAGCTCGTCCTGCCGAAGCTGGCTCACACGGGGGCGGGGCTTTCTGATCTTTGCCACCACAGACGGGCGGCTGGTGTCCAGTCCAAAGTCCGCAGCCAGTCTCTGCGCTGCTTCATAGGCGGACAGGTCGAGCAGCCTTGCCGTAAAATCCACCACATCCCCGGTTGCCCCGCAGCCGAAGCAATAGAAGTAATCCTCATTCAGCTTCATGCCTGGGTGTCTGTCATCGTGGAACGGACAGCAAACCATCTCGGAACGGTTGATTTTTAGCCCATAGTTCTCGACGGCTTATCTGACTGTGACCGCCGCCCTGACAGTTTCAAAAATGTTCATTGCGTAACCTCCTTGATTTTTCTCGATGATTTTTTCATCTGCCTGAATATACGCAGAAAAGCGCTTTCGACTGAAAAATCAGGCACTTCCGCAAAAAAGAGAAATACCGCCCCGAAAACTTGCAGAAATGCAAGTTCCGAAACGGCAGTGTTCACACAATGTTGGTCGATATTGTTCCGTAAATAGAATATAATTTAAGTTACTATGAAGCAGGAGGGAGGATACAGAATGAAATACCTGTCTACATTTGAAGTTGCCGAGAAATGGGGTATCTCTCCACGGAGAGTCGGTATCCTCTGCAACAATGACCGCATACCGGGCGCACAACGGGCAGGAAGCCGCTGGATTATCCCGGAGGACGCTGAAAAACCGACAGATGCCCGCATTAAAAGCGGAAAATATATCAAACAGAAAGCTGACAGAGAGGAGGAAGCGTAATGGCAGATACTTATTTACCTGCGGATGTCCGAAGAAGAATCATTGATGTTATGAAAAACAGCAAGATGACCCAGCGAGAGCTGGCACTTCGGATTGGTGTGAGCGAAAGCACAATCAACCGCTTCCTCAGCGGTAAGATTGAAAAACTGAGTGAGGAAAGCGTCATCCGCATTGCCAGAGTGTTCAATGTTTCCACAGACTTTATATTGGGTACTACGGTGATACCGGACAGAAAGAATTATGATATTTCAGAACTGAGCTTGTCCGTAGAAGCTGCCAAGAACCTTTATACCGGAAAGGTCAACAACGATGTTGTCAACCGCTTGCTGGAAAATCCCCGCTTTGCCACGCTTACTTATATGATTGCACAGTATCTGGATGATACCCTTGCCGGAGGATATGCCGCACAAAACCAGTTATTCGCCACCGTTGGCTCTCTGCTGTTGGGGCAGAACAAGACCCCGGAAGCAGTACAGGCAGCCAGAACCGCCAATGCCCTGAAAGTTCCTGCTTATCAGGCAGACCAGATTACTATCCAAAACACCTTTATGACGGTGGTTAAGGAAATCAAAAAGGAAGCGGGCAGTGATTTAGCCGCAGCCAAGGCAATCAGCAAAGAAGCCACAGAGAAGATGTTTACCGAGCTGACCAAGGGACAGGATATGCAGAATTCGACTATCACGCCGGAAGCTGTTGCTGATGCCATCACGGGCAGTGTTTTCGGTGTCGATGGAGTCAATCAGGAAGCTCTGGACAACTAGGCTCTGCTGGGGCTGATGCAGACAATGGTGCTGCCGAAAGATGATGGACAGGATAAATAACGAGCAGCTCTGTATTGCGGCGCAGGGCGGCGACAAATGGGCGAAAAACGCCCTCATAGGGAACAATTTGCCGTTCATCCGAAAGACGGCATACGAGATATGAAGCGCACAGCAGGAACTTAACTACGCCCTCGGTATCGAGCTGGACGATTTGGTGCAGGAGGGCTCTCTGGGACTTCTGGACTGTATTGACAGATTCCAACCCGACTCTGGGAACAAGTTCCTGACCTATGCAGCCCCGGCAGTTCATAACGCCATGTTGGACTATATCCGCAGGCAGAATCCGACCTTTGAAGCCAAAAATCTGGACAGCATCATCCGTCTGGATGAAGTGATTAAGGATGAAAACAAGGGACGGCATGAGTTTATAGCCGATTCCAGAGTGCAGAACCCGGAGCAGATTTTCATTGCCAAGGAAACACACGAAGAAATCCATACGGCTCTGCAACGGATTGATGAGCGAGATAAAGCCTACCTCTGGTATCGTTTCGGCTTTGAGGATGATATGGCACATCCCCTGAACGAAACAGCGAAGCATTTTCACTTGTCAGAAAGCAGGGCGAAATTCACGGAGAAGTTGGCTCTGGATAATGTGTGGCTGGAGCTGCCGTGGTGGTTCTAAGCTATTATGGTAGCATGGAAAAACTTACATTAGTTCACCGCAAGGAAACTTATGGCGAAATGCTTGCGAGAACGAGTAACGCCAAAAGGTCTCCTGTGCGAGTATATCTAATATCCATATAGGTAATCTTTCGTCTTCAAACTTTTTACACGCATATTTGTTGAAAGGCGTGCTAAAAATAGTTGCAATTTTTGCTTTTATATGCTATAATATAAACATGCAAAATTGAAAAACTGCGTGCTGAAAGTTGGCGATATTCTTGAGAAAACAAGAAATTGCAAAAGATGTTTTCAATAAAGTCGGAGAAATTGCAAAGACGGCAGACTTTGTTGCCGCCGGCCTAAAAAACTATGATGTTATATCGCTTTGCAATCAAGGATATATACAACGCATCCGCAACGGATTTTATAGACTATCCAACGGGGAAGAACCGAAAGAAGAATATCTGCTCTCCAAGCTGCTGCCGCAGGGAATTGTTTGTGTAGAGTCTGCTCTGTTCTATTATGGGTACAGCGACTTCGCTCCCCGTGAATGGACAGTTGCTATTCCACGCTCTTTTTCACGAACCATTAAAGCGATGCAGGAAGTTCCGGTGAAAGCATATTATATCCAAAACGAATTTCATTGCTGCGGTGTGACTTCGGGTAATTTTAATGGCATCACACTCCCCGTCTATGACCGTGAGCGCACAATCTGTGATTGCTTCAAATATCGCACAAAGCTTGACAACGAGATATTCAACAAGGCTATCAATGCCTATGTAGCAGATCCGAAAAAGAATCTCGCTAATCTTTCAAAATATGCAAAAGAAATGGGCGTTTACACAAAACTGATGAATGTAATGGAGGTGCTGCTCAATGGCTGATATTGCTACATCCGTACTTGCAAGACTGAAAAACAAAGCAAAAGAAAGAGGCAGAAGCTATCAACTTTGCCTGCAGCTCTTCTGCCAGGAAGAATTTCTGCGCCGTTTGGAAAAATCCAAGTATGCGGAAAACCTTGTGCTGAAAGGCGGTCTGTTCATTTATTCTGTTACCGACTTTGACAGCCGTGTCACGGTGGACATGGACTTCCTTCTTCGGAGAGTACCCAATACTCCCGAACAGTTGAAACCGGTACTGGAAGAAATCATTTCAACACCTACCGGCAATGATTTTGTCACCTTCGAAATCAAGGATATTGCCCCCATCGTAGCTGCGAAGAAATATGCCGGTATCGGTGCTTCCCTTGTGGCACGAATCAAGAACACAAAAACACCGTTCAGCATTGACTTCGGCGTGGGTGATGTCATCGTGCCGAAACAGGAAAAACGCAGAATCCCGACCCAACTTGATGATTTTGTGGCTCCTACGGTGAATACATACTCTCTTGAAACCACCATTGCCGAAAAGATTGATGCCATCCTCTCCCTTATGGAGTTCTCCAGCCGGATGAAGGATTATTACGACATCTATTACCTTGCAAACAAGTTCGACTTTGACGGCGCTACGCTGACGGAAGCGCTAAAAAAGACCTTCGAGAACCGCAGCCACGCCTTTACTGTAGAACAGTTTGAGCAGGTTATGGCATTTGATGACGACGAGGCGATGCAGAAGAAATGGAAAGCCTTCTGCCGTAAGATTGATACAAAGACCGATGATTACAGCACCGTCCTGCGGACGATAAAAGATTTCCTTACCAAGCCTTTTACGGCAGCGGTAAAAGGTACTGGATTTACTGAGCATTGGTCTGTTTCCGCTGGAAAATGGGAACGCAAATAACTTATAATGCGAGATATTGCAAATAAGAAAGGAAAATTAAAATGACTCGTCACGATATGATAGATAGAATCGGCAAAGATTATCTGACTACATATAGAGGGTGGAGAATATAGTTACATACAAGAGGCCGGAACTCGGGCAGCTCTTGAGAAAGCTGTCGGACATGAGGTTTCCCATTTCAAACTTGATATTCGGTTTGAAAAGGGTGATTTGGTGATTTTGGTTGAAACCAAACAGTCTTTCAAGAAAGCGGATGAAGCGCAACTTGCTGAATATCTTGGCGAGGAAATGGCTTTACACCTGAACAAGAACATTATCTGTATTCTTGCGAATACGAAAAATGACAAGATAAAGATTTGGAAGTCAGCCGTTAGCGATGAAAGCATTTTGAATGACGAAAAAGTCCTTGATACAATAGAACATTATGAAAAATTGTTTTTCGTAAATAAATCTAATGATAGAGAGAAAGTATTAAAAAATACATATGACCTGAATGAACTCTTGCACAAGATGGATATAAAGGAAGATCTGCGGAGCCAATTTGTCGGAACGACTCTTTTGTACATCAAAGATATTATTAAGAAATCAGGCGCAACAAGTATAGATGATTCTCTGTTAACAACATTGAAAAACACTTGGAAAATGATGTCTGCTGATACAATTCGAGCCGCAATCAAAAGCACATTAGATGATTTGTTAGATGGTTCGGATAACAAGTCAAAGAAAATTGAACTACTCCAAAGAAATGTCCTAAATGACCAAAAGGTGAAAAAACTCACTTTGGATCATTGGGTTAAAATCTTAGGAACCATCATCACAGATATATACAAGTATATTGATGCTGATAGTTCGGAGGGACAAGATATTCTAAACTTGTTCTTTATTGCTTTTAATAAGTACACCGGAAAAGCAGATAAGAACCAAGCATTTACCCCTGACCACATTAGAGAGTTTATGTGTCGTTTAACTGAAGTTGACAGAAGCAAAGTCGTTTTGGATGCAACTTGTGGCAGTGGCTCCTTTTTGGTCCAAGCAATGGTAAAGGAACTGGCTGATTGCCGTCGAGGAAAGACTGAAGAGGAAGCTAAAAAATTGATGGCAATTGTCAAGCAGAAACATATCTACGGCATCGAAAACGAAGAAAAAGCCTATGGCCTGTCCACTACAAATATGCTTATCCACGGAGATGGAAATAGCAACATTAAGTTTGAGAGTTGCTTTAATTGCAAATCTTTTGTCAAAGAGGCAAATCCGGATATAATTTTGATAAATCTACCTTATAATGCTAAACCGATTGGTATTCCAGAAGCATACAAATCCACTTGGGGTAAAGCAAAAGATGGAAAAGAAGACCCTACAAAAGGTTTCGTATTTATCCATTTTCTGTCGGATGTTATTAAAGAAATGAATGATGTGCGAGAGAAAAAAGGCGAGCCGAGAAAACTGGTTAAATTGGCAGTATTGCTTCCTGTGTCAGCAGCAATCGGAACAAGCACTATTGTTAAGGATGAAAAAATAGCAATGCTTGAGAATATAATACCCTCGAAGCGGTCTTTACTTTACCTAGCATCAGTAAACAAGGGGAAACAGCGTCGCCTAGCAGCCGCAAAGCCACGTTTGATGCGTTCTCGGCCTTCGTCCTGCGGCTTTGTAAACCTGCCCCTGTTCACCAAGGCTATCGTTGAATTTTATAGAAACGGCTCTCATGGTGGCCATCTCCCCAGACAATTCAGTGATTAGGTCGATACTGCTATCAGCTTCGTAAGCAACACAACAGGCACGAACCCTTTCTAACCCGGATAAATCGGAAAAGTTTGGCACTCCCTCAGCGTTTCTGATAAAAATCAAGAAAAGGGAACTGTCGTATAAAGATGGAGGAAATCCTATGAACATAAAAGAAATTGCACATTTAGCAGGTGTTTCCACCTCAACTGTTTCAAAAATAGTCAATCAGAAAGATGAAAGCATCAGCAGCGAAACGCGGGAACGAGTTCTAAAAATTGTAAAAGAATACAACTATACTCCTTATGCCTCTGCTACAGCTTCCCCCGCAAAGACATGGATTCTAGGCATTTTGCTCCGCTCCTCTGTCTCACTGGACTCCACACTGGATGGAATTATTCAGACCGCCCAGTCAAACGGATACAGCACCCTTGTATATAACAGCTACTCCGATATGGAACAGGAGCTAAAAAACATAACCTCATTATGCAAAAACAACGTGGACGGAATCATCTGGGAACCCGTAAGCAAAGAAAGCCTTAAATATATTACCCATTTTAATAATATGAGTATTCCTCTTCTGACCATTGGCCCTAATGGAGGCGATCATTCTCACCTTCTTCCCTATGAGGAAGCAGCCTACCGTATTACGCAGGAATTAATCAACAGAAAACACACCAAAATTGCCTGTGTGCTGAAAGAAGGAAGGCGAACTACGGCATTTCTGAACGGCTACAAAAAATGCCTGTTTGACAATCATATGAAACTAGATCAGGATTTCATTTTTTATGATTTGGACGAATCCCTGATTTATAAAGTAAACACCCGTAGTATCAGCGGAATTATTTCTTCTCATTATCGGAAAGCAATGGAATTCTATCAGCTCATGAATACGCTCAACTACAGGATTCCTGAGGACATTTCCCTCATTTCCTTAAAAAATGACACGATGGAGAGCCTTGCCTTTCCCAATATTTCTGAAATTTCTACTTATACAATTTTAAATGCCGATTTTGGTTCTTATCTGTGCAGTAAACTGATTGCCGAAATCGAAAAACGAAAAGATGAAGTGCAGTCTTTTGTTCAGGAATTCCATTTGGATAATGAAACAACCGTCAGCATTCCATTCAGCCTGGAGGCGCCGAAGATTACAGTTGTCGGCAGTATCAACATCGATACATACCTGAATGTACCGCAGCTTCCTTATAGCGGAAAGACCGTCAGCACTTCCACTTCCTCCACATATCCGGGAGGCAAGGGGATCAACCAGTCCATCGGAGCTGCAAAGCTGGGACACCGCGTGACACTGATTGGAAATGTTGGCTCCGATATCGATTCGGATTACATTTACAAAGCTCTCGATGAATACGGAGTAGAATCGTTCGGCGTAAAAAGATATCATCAGGCTAAAACCGGTAAAGCATATATTTTTGTAGAAGCCAGCGGCCACTCGATGATCTCTATCCTCGCCGGGGCAAACAACACCCTGACTCCGGAAGACATTCAAAAGAGAAAACGCTTCTTCAAGAATACCGGATACTGTCTGATTCAGTCCGAAATCCCGCTGGATACCGTTGCAGAAGCCTGCCGTGTCGCACATGAATACGGCGCTAAAACAATACTAAAGCCTTCCGTATGCGGCCACATCCCGTCTGAAGTGCTTGCACAGGTAGATATTTTGATCCCAAATGAAGACGAACTGAATGAATTATGCCCGGATTATGCCAGTATAGAAGAAAAAACCGCATTCCTGCTGGAATGCGGTATAGAAATCGTAATTGCCACCCTTGGAGAACGGGGCTGCTATGTCCGTTGCGTCAACCTGGACAAGTATTTTCCGGCTGTGCCTTTCCCCTCCGTAGATAATACCGGGGCCAGCGATGCGTTTATCAGCGCCCTCGCGTCCTATCTTCTATATGGGTATTCTCTAGAAGAAGCAGTTCAGATTGCCACCTATGCTGCGGGATTCTGCATCTCCCGGGAGGGCGTTGTTCCATCACTGATTGATAGACGCAGCCTGGAGACGTATATCAAGCAGCAGGAGAAGTCATTAATTTAAAATATAAATAGACCGACAGGCATATTCCATATAGAGACATGGGAATGTGCCTGTCATAATTTTCTACGATTCGATTCCCCCAATTTTTGTCGGCGCCAATGATAACATGAAGAAAAACGACGAACAAAAAATAAAGAAAAATGGGGGAGAGGAGGAAAAACTGCTAGACTTCTTGTTGTATCGAAATGTCGGTGCAAAAGGGGAGTCGCAATGGAAGGAACAGAATGGATGGATCTCCGAAGTGACCAGCTCAAAGGAATGATTTTAGGCGTCTAAAATCCAACGAAGGAAGGGGGAGAGTACTTGAAAATAAAAAAATGATGCAGCTTATTGAAGCAATAAGCTGCATCATTACAAGGTTTTTGGCGCGCTGGAAGGGACTCGAACCCCCGACCTTTTGGTTCGTAGCCAAACACTCTATCCAGCTGAGCTACCAGCGCATGCGGAGCCTTTTGGCTCACATACAGCCTCTTGACTGCCAGAGTATAATACCACATCTTTTTTTAAAATGCAACTCCTATTTTTCATTTTTTACGAGATTTCTTTCTCTTTTGCCCCTGTCCTCGAAATTCGTTGACAGTATGGGCATGGTATACTATAATTAACTGTATTTTTGTTTGCAAGGCTTCCTTCTTTTTAGAAGCGGAGATTTGCACGGGGGAAAGCTACTTGCTGTGTGCTTTCTTCTTAGTTTTATGGAGGTGCGTTTTACATGGTTAAAGCGATTGTCGGCGCAAACTGGGGCGACGAGGGCAAGGGGAAAATCACCGATCTGTTTGCCAGCGAATCGGATATCGTCATCCGCTTTCAGGGCGGTGCGAACGCAGGGCACACGATCATCAATGATTACGGCCGCTTTGCGCTGCATCTGCTTCCCTCCGGCGTATGCTACCAGCACACGATGAATATCATTGGCAACGGCGTGGCGCTCGATATCCCGAAGCTGATTGCCGAGATCAAGAGCGTGACGGACAACGGCGTTCCGGCACCGCATATTCTGGTGTCCGACCGCGCGCAGGTGATGATGCCCTACCATGTGCTGCTCGATACCTACGAGGAGGAGCGGCTGGCGGACAAGCAGTTCGGCTCCACCAAATCCGGCATTGCACCGTTTTATTCCGATAAATATGCAAAGATTGGCTTTCAGGTCAATGAATTGTTTGACGAGGAGTACTTAAAGGAAAAGCTCGCGCGCGTGCTCGAGGTCAAGAACCTTATGCTCGAGCACATCTATCGCAAGCCGCTGCTGAATTTCAATGAGATTTTGAATACGCTCATGGAATACCGCGAGATGGTCGCGCCCTATGTAGGTGATGTGAACAGCTATATCCATGAAGCGCTCGCGGCGGGCAAGAATATTCTGCTGGAGGGCCAGCTAGGCTCCCTGAAGGATCCGGATTTCGGTATCTACCCAATGGTCACCTCCTCCTCGACGCTCGCGGGCTACGGTTCGGTCGGCGCGGGGATTCCACCCTATGAGATCAAAGAGATCGTCGCGGTGACGAAATCATATTCCAGCGCGGTTGGCGCGGGCGAATTCGTCTCGGAGATTTTCGGCGAGGAAGCGCGTCTCATGCGCGACCACGGCGGGGACAAGGGCGAATACGGCGCGACCACGGGCCGCCCCCGCCGCATGGGCTGGTTTGACTGCGTGGCTACCCGCTATGGCTGCCGCGTGCAGGGCGCAACGCAGGTGGTGCTCACGGCGCTGGACTGCCTTGCCTATCTCGATGAGATCAAGGTTTGCACCGGCTATGAGATCGATGGCGTGGTGACGAAGGAGTTTCCCGTCACTTCGAAGCTGAAAAAGGCGAAGCCCGTGCTAGAGACGCTGCCCGGCTTTAAGCAGGAGATTCGCGGCATCGAGCGGTTTGAAGAGCTGCCGCAGGCCGCACAGGATTATGTGACGTTCATCGAGCAGGAGATCGGCGTGCCCATCACGATGGTTTCCAACGGCCCGAAGCGCAGCGAAATCCTCAAGCGTAAATAAATTTGAATTTATCCTGATATAAAAAGGTGGTCCCCGCATGTATGAATCCATTCTGGTGCTCGATTTCGGCGGCCAGTACAATCAGCTGATTGCACGCCGCGTCCGTGAGCAAAACGTTTATGCCGAGGTGAAGCCCTATACGACTCCGCTTTCCGAAATCCGGGAGCGGCAATACCAGGGCATCATCTTCACCGGCGGGCCGAACAGCGTGTATGATTCGGCCTCCCCGCACTATGAGCAGGGGATTCTGTCGCTCGGCGTGCCGGTGCTCGGCATCTGCTACGGCGCGCAGCTCATCGCCTGGCTGGAGGGCGGGGAGATTGAAGCCGCGGAGAACGGGAGCGAATATGGTAAAGTGGAGGTGGAGGCCTGTGCGGATAGCATCCTCTTCCGTGACGTGCCGGCGCGCAGCCAGTGCTGGATGAGCCATACGGACTCTATCAAAACCCCGCCCGCGGGCTACCGGGTATCTGCGCATACGGGTGCTTGCCCCACGGCGGCGATGGAAAATGTGGAGAAACAAATTTATGCCGTCCAGTTCCACCCGGAGTTCAAGAGCCGTCCCGACCGGCCGCATCCGCTGTTCTACGGATTTGTAAAGGCCTCTGTGAAGAAAATAGAGGCTCAGGAGGTAACACGATGAATCATTTTGCTAAAATCGCCGCCCAGCTGGAATCCCGTGACCTGGACGGTATGCTGCTGACCCATGAGGCC
>OHDI01000762.1_pt1 | contig 10811 bp, 9 predicted proteins | sample 1566981 | NCBI WGS metagenome assembly OHDI01 (sample SAMEA3879509, study PRJEB24766) | human gut metagenome | biome: human-associated habitat; feature: feces | place: USA | collected 1985/1987 | reverse complement strand
TGTTTGATACTATCAGACATCCCTTTTTCTGTATTATATATGTAAGATTAACGGAGGAATTCAAATTTTAATCGTAATTTTGTAGCCCATTATGAGTAGAATAATAGCCATAGACTACGGTCGGAAACGTACGGGAATAGCCGTGAGTGATACATTGCAGATGATTGCGAATGGACTGACAACTGTGCCTACACACCAATTGTTGCAGTTTCTTCTTGATTATGTGGCTAAGGAGCCGGTAGAGCGTATCTTGGTAGGCCTTCCTAAGCAGATGAATAATGAGGCTTCGGAAAACATGAAGAATATCGAACCTTTTGTCCGTTCGCTGAAGAAGAAACTGCCTGACATGCCGGTTGAATATGTAGACGAGCGTTTTACTTCTGTTCTGGCTCATCGGACGATGCTTGAGGCCGGATTGAAAAAGAAAGACCGCCAAAATAAAGCACTGGTGGATGAAATCAGTGCAACTATTATTCTGCAAACTTATTTAGAGAACAAACGTTTCTCTTTTTTAAATGTATAGAAAGTAATTTGTAATTAGTAATTTGTAGTAAAGGAAATGATTTTACCCATTTATGTGTACGGCCAGCCCGTATTGAGAAAGGTAGCAGAGGATATTGCCCCGGACTATCCGAATTTGAAAGAACTTATTGAGAATATGTTTGAAACGATGGACAATGCTGAAGGTGTGGGACTTGCTGCACCGCAAATAGGTTTGCCTATCCGCGTAGTAACCATTAATCTGGATGTCTTGTCTGATGATTTGCCAGAATATAAAGATTTCCGCAAGGCGTATATCAATGCCCATATTCTGGAAGTGTCCGGTGAGGAAGTTTCTATGGACGAGGGCTGCTTGAGCCTTCCAGGAATTCATGAATCAGTGAAGCGTGGCAACAAAATACGCGTGCAATACCTGGACGAGAACTTGGAACCGCACGATGAGATTATCGAAGGTTACCTGGCACGCGTGATGCAGCACGAGTTCGACCATCTGGAAGGAAAGATGTTCATCGACCATTTGTCTCCGTTACGCAAGCAGATGATTAAAGGAAAACTGAATGCCATGTTGAAAGGCAAGGCACACTGCACTTATAAGGTGAAAACCGTAAAGAAATAAGTTTAACCATATAATATGGTATAAAAGGCTCAAAAAATATAAAAAGTGTTCCGCTAATCCCGACAAGTAAACGAAAAACGTTACTTTTGTTTCGTTTACAAGCATTTATAAAACAAGATGATAAAAAAAATACTGACGGCTATTTTGCTGTTACCCACATTGTTGTATGCACAAATCAATACGGAACGGGTGATGACCATTGCTCGGAATGCATTGTATTTTGAGGATTACGTGCTTTCTATCCAATATTTTAATCAGGTAATCAACGCGAAACCTTATTTATATGAGCCTTATTTCTTCCGTGGACTGGCAAAAATCAATTTGGATGACTATCAGGGAGCGGAGAGTGATTGTGATGCTGCGATTCAGCGGAACCCTTTTGTGGTAGGTGCTTACCAAATCAGAGGATTGGCACGTATCCGTCAGAACAAGTTTGACGAGGCGATTGAAGATTATAAAACTGCCATCAAATACGACCCGGAGAATGTGGTGCTTTGGCATAATCTTTCCCTTTGCCATATTCAGAAAGAAGATTATGAGGCGGCTAAGGAAGATTTGGGTACGCTTCTGACAATTGCCCCCAGATATACACGTGCCTATCTGATGCGCGGGGAAGTCTCCCTGAAACAGAATGATACGATACAAGCTTTGCGTGATTTTGACAAAGCCATCGATATGGACCGTTATGACCCGGATGGATGGGGGGCAAGAGCCATTGTACGCCTCCAGCAGGGGAAATATAAAGAGGCTGAAGCTGATTTGGACCAGTCTATCCATCTGAGTGCAAAGAATGCCGGTAACTATATCAACCGTGCCTTGGCGCGTTTCCATCAGAATAATTTGAGAGGCGCCATGAGTGACTATGATTTGGCTTTGGATATTGATCCGAATAATTTTCTCGGGCACTACAACCGCGGTTTGCTGCGTGCCCAGGTGGGCGATGACAACCGGGCAATAGAGGATTTTGATTTTGTGTTGAAGATGGAACCGGATAACATGATGGCCACCTTCAATCGTGGTTTGTTACGTGCGCAGACGGGGGATTACCGGGGAGCTATCAGTGACTATTCCAAAGTGATTGCAGAATATCCTAACTTTATGGCCGGCTATTATCAGCGTGCCGAAGCCCGTAAAAAGATTGGCGACCATAAGGGAGCCGAGCAGGATGAGTTCAAAATCATGAAGATGCAGATAGACAAGCGTAACGGTGTTTCTTCTGGTGACAAAAAGGAAGGTGACGACAGTAAGGATGTTGCGGATAATTCCTCGGAAAACTCCAATGGAGATGGTGGGAAGACCCGTAAGAAATCCGACAAGAACATGGAAAATTATCGGAAAATTGTAATAGCGGACGATTCGGAAGCTGACCAGCGTTATAAGAGCGATTATCGCGGACGTGTACAAGACCGGAATGTGACCATCAAGCTCGAGCCGATGTATGCTTTGACTTATTATGAGAAACTGAGCGATGTGAAGCGTATCGTACATTATCATAAGTATATTGAGGAACTGAACCATTCGAAACTGTTCCCGAAGCCACTGCGCATCACCAATATGGAAGCTCCGTTGACGGAGGAACAAGTACGCTTCCACTTTGCTTTGATAGACGCTCATACGTCTGATGTGGTGGCTGACGAGAAGAACGCCAAGAAACGTTTCATGAGAGGTCTGGATTTCTATCTGGTTCAGGATTTTGCCAGTTCCATAGATGACTTTACAAAGAGTATCTTGTTGGACGACACTTTCTTCCCGGCATACTTTATGCGTGCTTTGGTGCGTTATAAGCAACTGGAATATAAAAAGGCCGAAGCCACAATGAGTGAAGGTGCCACTTCGGGTACAACGGAAATGAAGAAGCCTGAAGTGACAGCCATTGATTATGAAGTTGTGAAGAATGACCTGGATCACGTTATTCTATTGGCTCCTGATTTTGTCTATGGCTATTATAACCGTGGCAATGTGTCTTCGTTACTGAAGGATTACCGTGCCGCCTTGGCGGATTATGACAAGGCGATTGAGCTGAGTCCCGATTTTGCTGAAGCATACTTTAACCGTGGGTTGACGCACATCTTCCTGGGGAATAACAAACAAGGTATTGCCGATTTGAGTAAAGCCGGAGAGTTGGGCATTGTCTCGGCCTATAATATCATAAAGAGGTTTACAGATACACGGGAATAACATTTTTTTGCTAAAAAATAGAATATCAAAAAGAATTAGCTATTTTTGCGTTCTGAAAAATGAAATATACATATAAACTATGATAAAGATAACATTTCCAGACGGCTCTGTTCGTGAATATAACGAAGGAGTAACGGGACTGCAGATTGCAGAAAGCATCAGTTCGCGATTGGCACAAGACGTGCTGGCTTGTGGCGTGAACGGAGAAATTTATGATTTGGGGCGTCCTATCATGCAAGACGCTGAAGTGGTTCTTTATAAATGGGAGGATGAGCAGGGTAAGCATGCCTTTTGGCATACCAGTGCCCACTTGCTGGCCGAAGCTTTGCAGGAACTCTATCCGGGCATCCAGTTCGGTATAGGTCCTGCTATCGAAAACGGTTTCTACTATGATGTGGACCCGGGTGACACGACTATCAAGGAAGCTGACCTGCCAGCCATTGAGAAAAAGATGGCTGAACTGGTGGCTAAGAAAGAAGCGGTTGTCAGACAAGACATTGCCAAGGCGGATGCTTTGAAGATGTTCGGTGACCGTGGAGAAACTTATAAATGCGAGCTGATTTCCGAATTGGAAGACGGCCACATCACAACTTATACGCAGGGTGCATTTACCGACTTGTGCCGTGGCCCTCACTTGATGACCACAGCGCCTATCAAAGCTATCAAGCTGACTTCCGTTGCCGGTGCTTATTGGCGTGGACAGGAGGACCGTAAGATGATGACCCGTATCTATGGTATCACCTTCCCGAAGAAGAAGATGCTGGATGAGTATCTTGTTCTGCTGGAAGAAGCCAAGAAGCGTGACCACCGCAAAATCGGTAAGGAGATGGACTTGTTCATGTTTTCTGACACCGTAGGTAAGGGGCTCCCGATGTGGCTACCCAAAGGTACTGCACTGCGTATCCGCTTGCAGGACTTCTTGCGCCGCATTCAGGCCCGTTACGATTATCAGGAAGTAATGTGTCCGCCCATCGGCAACAAATTGCTTTACATCACTTCCGGACACTATGCAAAATATGGTAAGGACTCCTTCCAGCCCATCCACACACCGGAAGAAGGAGAGGAATACTTCTTGAAACCGATGAACTGTCCTCACCACTGTATGATTTACAAGAACTCACCCCGTTCTTACAAAGACCTGCCTTTACGTTTGGCAGAGTTCGGTACGGTTTGCCGTTACGAGCAGAGTGGCGAGTTGCACGGTTTGACACGTGTACGTAGCTTTACGCAGGATGATGCGCATATCTTCTGCCGTCCGGACCAGGTGAAGGATGAGTTCCTCCGTGTAATGGACATTATCTCCATCGTGTTCGAATCTATGGACTTCGAGAACTTCGAGGCACAGATTTCCTTGCGCGACAAGGTGAACCGCGAAAAATATATCGGTAGCGACGAGAACTGGGAAAAAGCAGAACGAGCCATCATCGAAGCTTGTGAAGAAAAGGGTCTGAAGGCAAAAATAGAATATGGAGAAGCCGCTTTCTATGGTCCTAAATTGGACTTCATGGTGAAGGATGCCATCGGTCGCCGTTGGCAGCTGGGTACCATCCAGGTGGACTACAACCTGCCGGAACGTTTCCAGCTGGAATATACCGGTGCCGACAATCAGAAGCACCGTCCCGTAATGGTTCACCGTGCTCCGTTCGGCTCCATGGAACGCTTCGTGGCTGTGCTTATTGAGCATACGGCCGGTAAGTTCCCGTTGTGGCTGACTCCCGACCAGGTTGCCATCCTGCCTATCAGCGAGAAGTTCAACGACTATGCGCATGAAGTGAAACAATACTTGAAGCGATATGACATCCGTGCCATTGTGGATGAGCGCAATGAAAAGATTGGTCGTAAGATTCGTGACAATGAGATGAAGCGTATTCCGTACATGCTGGTTGTAGGTGAAAAGGAGGCTGAAAACAAGGAAGTTGCTGTCCGCAAGCAGGGAGAAGGTGATAAAGGAACCATGAAATTTGAAGAATTTGCCAAAAAAATGAACGAAGAAGTTCAGAATATGATAAATAAATGGTAACTTTGCGCCCAATTGTAGAAGCATAGCATATATTAGATGTTCTAAAGTTCGCTTTTACTTAACAAAAACATTAATTTGGGAATAGTAAATAAGAAACAAACTGGAAGTAAACGTTATTTAATGAAGAATGACAGCTTAAAAGGGCAACATCGGATTAACGAACAAATCCGGGCCAAAGAAGTCCGCATAGTGGGCGATGAAGTAGAACCAAAAGTGTATCCGATAGCGCAGGCTTTAAGACTTGCTGAAGAACATGAAGCGGATCTCGTGGAGATTTCTCCAAATGCACAACCCCCTGTTTGTCGTATTATTGATTATTCTAAATTTCTTTATCAGTTAAAGAAGCGTCAGAAAGAACAAAAGGCAAAGCAGGTGAAGGTGAACGTGAAGGAAATACGTTTTGGACCTCAGACTGATGACCATGATTATAACTTCAAGTTGAAGCATGCCAAAGGCTTTTTGGAAGATGGCGATAAGGTGAAAGCCTACGTATTCTTTAAAGGCCGTTCTATCTTGTTCAAAGAGCAAGGTGAAGTGTTGCTGCTCCGTTTTGCCAATGATTTGGAAGACTATGCGAAGGTAGACCAAATGCCGGTTTTGGAAGGAAAGAGAATGACAATCCAGCTCTCTCCGAAGAAAGTGGCGGCACCTAAGAAGAGCGCGGCTCCCAAGCCTGCAGAAGATGCGCCAAAGGCTGCGTCGGCTGAAACCGAAGAAGAATAAAGAAGTGAGTAACGCCATAGGTATAGTGCGTTGCCATATAATTTAATAATTAAAAAGTTTAAAAAAGATGCCAAAGATGAAGACTAACTCCGGTTCTAAAAAGAGATTTACTCTTACCGGAACAGGTAAAATCAAAAGAAAGCACGCTTTTCATAGTCACATCCTGACTAAGAAAACTAAGAAGCAGAAAAGAAACTTGTGCTACTCTACACTTGTTAGTACAACAGATGTAAGCCAGGTGAAAGAGCTCTTAGCAATGAAGTAATTGAAAAGCGTACAAAAGTATTAAAGTTATTAACCGAATGCATTAGCTTTAAGTCCGCTGCGTGAAGTAACGGCGCTAACATTCAAAAACAAGTAAAACTATGCCAAGATCAGTAAATCATGTTGCTTCTAAAGCAAGAAGAAAGAAAATTTTGAAATTGACCAGAGGTTACTTTGGTGCAAGAAAGAACGTTTGGACCGTTGCCAAGAATACTTGGGAAAAAGGTTTGACCTATGCGTTCCGTGACCGTAAGAACAAGAAGAGAAACTTCCGTGCTTTGTGGATTCAGCGTATCAACGCTGCCGCTCGTCTGGAAGGTATGTCTTACTCTAAGTTGATGGGCGCTTTGCACAAAGCTGGTATCGAAATCAACCGCAAAGTGTTGGCTGATTTAGCGATGAACCATCCGGAAGCTTTCAAGGCTATCGTTGCTAAAGCAAAGGCTGCATAAAAACAGTTAGCAGATAAATTACGAGGTGCTGATTACTCTTTTGGTAGTCAGCACTTTTTGTTTTCTGATACTCCGGGGAGGGGTTAAAACTTGAAAAGGACTTGAAACAATTTACTGCTTTTACTTGTTTCTTTCATAGAAACTCATTACCTTTGTTATAGAAAAAATAGCCGCATTGATTGGATCGGGAAACTCATCAATTTTTATGAAATACCGAGACAAGCTTCGCTTCTCAATGGCGGGCCACGCCCTTCGGGGTAACTCTTGAGTCGGTGGATTACAAAGAGGAGGAGCACTCAAATCATGTCATACGGAGTTTCATCACATCATCGGTGCGGCTTTCTATAAAAGAGGAACGGTAATCTGTTTGGATAACCGTTCCTCTTTCGTTTTATGCGGATGTGGGTGATTGTGAAACGATGATACGTGATGCTGAAACAGATGATGTGTCAAGGGAAGATAGATGATGTGTTTATACAAGACAGACCATCTGTATCGGGTGAACAGATGGTCTGTTTTGAAAAGAGTTTTTTTAAGTTTATTTGTTGTCCCGTAAGTCTTTTACCCTGACGGCTTTTCCTTCGCTCTGCGGCAAGGAACCTTTCTTTACCAACCGTAACTTCGGAGTTACCAGAATCTCGTCTTTCAGCTGGCGGGTAATGGCTTTGCTAATCTTTTGCAGCTCGATATAATTGTCAGTAGAGAGGTCGCTAAGTTCAACTTCCACAATCATCTCATCCTGGTTATTGACCGTTTCGAGCGTGATGAGGTAATTGCTGCCCAATTCGGGGAATTGTACCAGCACCTTTTCCACCTGCATGGGGAAGATATTGACTCCCTTGATGATGAACATATCGTCGCTACGGCCTTTGATGCGGTCTATACGGATGTGGGTACGTCCGCAAGGGCACTTGCCGGGCAGGATGCGGGTAAGGTCGCGTGTACGGTAGCGGATGAGGGGCATCATCTCTCTGTCCAGCGTTGTCAGTACCAGTTCGCCGATTTCACCTTCCGGTACGGGTTCGCCGGTTTCCGGGTTAATGATTTCGACCAGGTAGCAATCTTCCCAGAAGTGCATGCCGTCTTGTTCGGTGCACTCGAAGGCTACGCCGGGACCGTTCATTTCAGTCATACCAAAGCTGTTATAGGCTTTGACGCCAAGCATGCGTTCAATCTTTCTGCGTTGCTCGTCTGTGTGGGGTTCGGCACCGATAACAAGCGTTTTCAGACTTGTGCCGGCGGGGTCCATCCCTTCTTCCTGGAATACCTCTGCCAAGCGGATGGCATAGCTGGGAATGGCATGCAGGGCAGTGGTCTTGAAGTCGGTGATGAACTTTATCTGACGCTTGCTGTTTCCGGCAGCGGCAGGAACAGTCAGCGCACCCAGGCGTTCGGCTCCATACTGAAAGCCCAGTCCTCCGGTGAACATGCCGTAACCGGAGCTGTTTTGGAAAACATCCGTCTTACGGATACCTACCATATAGAGGCAGCGTGCCACTAAGTTAGCCCAAGAGTCCAAATCGTGTTGGGAGTGTACGATGACCGTCGGCGTGCCCGTAGTGCCACTGGAAGAATGGATACGTACTCCGTCCTCACGCATATCGCCTGCTACTAATCCAAAAGGATAATTGGCGCGCATATCGGCCTTGGTAGTAAACGGTATCTTACGTATGTCTTCTATAGACCGGATGCTGTCGGCAGTGATGCCATGCTCTTGGAATACCTTTTTATAATAAGGAGAGTTGGCGGCAATGCTGACAGTCTTTTTTAACCGTTGCAGTTGCAGTTCGCGCAACTGCTCACGGGGCATCGTTTCAATCTCTTCTTCCCAGTATTTGTTATTCATGGTATGTTGAAATTTAGAGTCAATTATAGTTTACATCAGTTTTTCAGCAATCTCTTTGCCGGCAGCCAACGCTTTGAGGTTCAGCTCTACAATGGCGTCGCCCTTGCGTTGGAAGATTTCGCGGATGCTGTCTTGCACCTTTGCGTAGTCGATGCCGAGGAAGGGGATGGTGGCGCCCAGCAGTACGATGTTCGCTACGCGGGGAGAGCCGACTTCTTTTGCCACTTCGTTTACGTTCAGCATGATTTTATGCGGCAGCTTGTTGATTTCGGTCTTGATGTCTTCTTCTGCCGGATAGTTGGGAATGTTGATGAAGGGGGCTTCATTGGTCACCAGCCAACCTTCGGGGCTGAGGTAGGGGAGGTAGCGCAGTGCTTCCATCGGTTCCAGGGAGATGATGAGGTCGCATTTTCCTGTGGGAATGAGGTCCGAAGCGATAGGTTGGTCGCTGATGCGCAGGTTGGACTGCACGTCGCCGCCTCGCTGGCTCATGCCGTGTACTTCTGCCTGCTTCATGTAGAGTCCGTCCTTGAGGGCTGCTTTGCCGATTACGGTGGCGATGGAGAGGATACCTTGTCCTCCTACGCCGGAAAGTATGATGTCTTTTTTCATGGCTTTACTTGTTTCTTTTTTTGCGTGCTAATGTTTGGATACATTCTCTGCGGGGGATGATGACGGATACGCCGTGGTGCTCGATTTCTTCCCGGATGATTTGCTTCATCTCTTCGTAGTTTTTCTTCAAGGGCACTACGACGCGGATGTGTTCGGGAGCTACACCGATGCCGGCGCAGATGGCTTCCAGACGTCCGGTGCCGGCAGAATCTTGTCCTCCGGTCATGGCGGTGGTTTCGTTGTCGGAGATGACGATGGTGACGTCGGCGTTTTCGTTGACGCAATCCAGCAGTCCCGTCATGCCCGAGTGGGTGAAGGTGGAGTCGCCGATGACGGCTACGGCAGGATGCAGGCCGGCATCTGAAGCACCCTTCGCCATGGTGATGGAGGCGCCCATATCCACACAAGAGTTAATGGCGTTGAATGGGGCATTGGCTCCCAGCGTGTAGCAACCAATGTCGCTGAACACCTTATAAGTGGGATATTCTTCTTTCAATACTTGGGTCAGCACCGTGTACATGTCGCGATGGCCGCAACCCTCGCACAAAGCGGGCGGGCGCATCTCTACCAGAGAAGGAACGCTGAATTCAGCCTTGTTCTCCTTGCCTACGGCACGTGCCACGCTGTCCGGGTTCAGCTCTCCGTCTTGTGAAAGAGTGCCGTCCAAACGGCCTTTTACTTTGATGCCGATGCCCAGATAGCCTTTCAGTTGTTTTTCTACGAACGGTTGTCCGTCTTCCAGTACCAGAATCTCGTCACATGCTTCTACCAGCTGCATCAGCTGTTTCTTGGGCAACGGGTATTGTCCGATTTTCAGTACCGGATATTCGCAACCTTCGGGATAGTTTTCCATTAGGTAGTTGTAGCCGATGCCGCATGCCACGATACCCAGCTTTTTGTTGGGGCCGTCGGTATATTTGTTGTAAGCGGAGTTTTCAGAAGCTTTGATAAATTCGTCCTGGCGTTGCAGCAATGCTTTGTAGCGTTTGCGTGCATTACCCGGCAGGAGGATGAACTGACGCGGGTCTTCGCTGAAGGAAATCTCATTCTGCGGTTGTTGCTCCTTGCGCTCTACGCCGGAACGGGAGTGTGCCAGGCGCGTAACCATGCGCATCAGGATGGGTTCGCCGGTCTGTTCGGAGAAGTTGAATCCGTTGTACACCATGTCGTATGCTTCCTGCTGGTTGCTTGGTTCGTACATCGGGATGAGGGAGAAGTCGCCATAGAAACGGCTGTCCTGCTCGTTCTGAGAGGAATGCATGCTGGGGTCGTCGGCAGCAATGATTATAAGACCACCTTTTACGCCGGTAATGGCAGAGTTGATGAAACAGTCGGCAGCCACGTTCATACCCACGTGCTTCATGCACACCAGTGAACGCTTGCCTGCAAAGGACATGCCCAGGGCAGCTTCCATTGCAGTTTTCTCGTTGGAGCACCAGCGGTTATGGATGTTCTTTTCGGCAGTAATCGGTGCCATCTGAATATATTCGGTGATTTCCGTAGAAGGAGTGCCGGGATAGGCATATACACCCGAAAGTCCGGCGTCTAATGCAGCTTGTGCAATGGCTTCATCGCCAAGTAAGAGTTGCTTGCTCATAT
>OHDI01000760.1_pt1 | contig 10846 bp, 10 predicted proteins | sample 1566981 | NCBI WGS metagenome assembly OHDI01 (sample SAMEA3879509, study PRJEB24766) | human gut metagenome | biome: human-associated habitat; feature: feces | place: USA | collected 1985/1987 | reverse complement strand
CCACGACCATCTCGGTGTCCAGCCTTGTCCATGCGGTAAAGCCATTCCAATTCAGATTGCTGCCGGAAGAGTCTTCACCGAACCACATCATGTTATAGCCCGGCATAACGACCATCATCGGAAACTTGCGGCTGCCGTCGTAGCTGTCTGGCAGATAATAGCTGTAATGGATGTCGCCGTCCGCGCCGGAGAAAATCTGCTCTGCAAACAGGCCGGTCTGAACTGGCTCCGATGTGACCGTCGACGCTGTACTTTCCAACGGATCTTCCGTCGGTTCGGCACTCGGTGCAGGCGTTGTCTCCGGCTGGGTCGGCGCTGCTGTACCGGCTCCACACCCCGCGAGAGCCAGTATCAGCGCAAGCACCAGAACAAGCGAAAGAAAGCGTTTCACTTCTGCTCGTCCACCGGCGGAACCATTTCCGCATACTTTTTCAGCAGTTCGGGGGTGTTGGTGTAGTAGCGTACATTCTTGTTGAGGGCGGCGACCTGCGCCATTTCGTCATCGGTCAAGGCAAAATCAAAGAGGTCAAAGTTGGACTTGATATGGTCAGGGTTCTTGGAGCCGGGGATGACAATGTTACCGCTCTGAATGTGCCAGCGGAGAATAACCTGCGGTGCGGACTTGCCGTATTTCTTGCCAAGTTCTGCGAACAGCGGCTCCTCCAGCAGCGCCTTGTCACCGTGGCCCAGCGGATACCATGCCTGCGGCACGATACCGTTCTCCTTCAGGAAGACTTTCAGTTCAGGCTCCTGATGATAGGGGTGCAGCTCGGTCTGCAAAATCGTGGGTTTTACTTCACAGAGGGAAAGAATCTCCTCAATCTGCTCCTTTTTGAAGTTGGACAGACCGATGGCGCGCACCTTGCCCTCCTTGTACGCCTTCTCCATCTGACGGTAGCCCGCCACATAATTGCCTGCGGGCTGGTGGATCAGCAGCAGGTCGATGTAGGGAGTGTCCAGACGGGCAAGGGTCTTGTCCACCGCATCGGGCTGCTCATAGAAGCTGGGCCACAGCTTGGTTTCGAGAAAAATTTCCTCCCGCTGCAAGCCGGACTTCTTCATAGCGCGGCCAACTGCCTTTTCGTTCACATAGGCGTTGGCGGTGTCGATCAGGCGATAGCCATTCCGCAAGGCACTGACGCAGGAGGCCTCTGCCTCGTCCGGGGTCAGAAGAAAGGTACCGATACCGGCCATGGGCATTTTCACGCCGTTATTGAGAGTTGCGTATTCCATAAAAGATTCCTCCTTAAATGTTCTTCCCAAGTTTCGTGGCTTCGTTTTTATTGGTCGCCATGCCGCCGTAGGTCATACCGTAGAGACCGGCGAAGCGCTTCATGGTGTACTCGCCCGCATCCAGCATCCATTTCTCCGGAGCTGCGCCCTGAAACACAAAATACAGTTTGCGTCCGGATAGTTCGCCGTCCTCCACCTTGCCGTAGAAACGATCCAGCACGTTGCGCACGCTGCCGCAGATGTTGTGCCAGTACAGGGGTGAGCCGATGACGACGATGTCCGCCTGCTTCATGGCACCAATGACAGCATCCAGCCCGTCGCCGGGGAGGTTCTGCCCGTAAGCGCCGATGGTGTAGTCTGTAAGGTTCAAAGTCTCATATTCGTGACCTTTCAGCAGCTCTGCCGCCAGCTTGGCGGTGTTGCCATTTTTGTTGGGACTGCCGTTGATAAATAAAATGCTCATAGTGATGCTCCTCATTTCAGTTTTCGATATTCTTCTTCACTCACTGGTTCACACCACTGACTGCGGCAGTTTTCTCCAGGTACTTCCACAGCCAGATGGGAAAACCAGCTATCCGGCGCAGCGCCGTGCCAGTGCTTGACGCCGGGGGCAATGTTGACAACATCGCCAGGGTGCAGCTCCTGCGGCTCCTTGCCCCATTCCTGATAGTAGCCCCGGCCTGCCACGCAGACGAGGATCTGCCCGCCGCCTTTATCCGCCTCGTGGATGTGCCAGTTGTTACGGCAGCCGGGTTCAAAGGTTACATTGAATATTTTGACCTGCGCCGTGGAAACCGGCGCGAGATAGCTCTGCCCGCTGAAATACTGTGCGAAACCGTCATTGGGCGCGCCGATGGGAAATATCATACTGTTTTGATGGCGCTGCTTTTCGTCGGCGCTTTCCTCGTCTACCCAGATGTCCTTTGCCATGCGGAATGCTGCCCATGCCTTCGGCCAACCCGCATAAAATGCGGCGTGTGTCAGGATCTCCGCAATTTCGCTGCGGGTGATCCCATTTTCCTTTGCCATTGCCAGATGATGACCAAAGGAAGTATCCGTCAGCCCCTGCGCCATCAGCGCTGTCACGGTGATGAGGGAACGGTCGCGTGCAGAAAGCTCGCTTTCCCGGCTCCAAACCTCACCGAATAGAACATCATCATTGAGCTGTGCGAACTTCGGCGCAAATTTACCAAGTACATCTCTGCCTGCTGTAATTTTCCGCATACCGCGTCACTCCTTATCTGTAAAAATTCGTAAAGATCGGTGTTTCCTTCTGGGGCAGGCCGAATTGCTCCTTGCCCAGCCGGAAAGACTTCATCATAAATGCCATGTTGCGCCCCAGTGTCCGCATAGTCTGCAATCCCTCAGCATCCTGCGCTACTTCTTCGGCCGAGCCGCCGTAGACCATGTTCCAATACTGGCTGGAGGCCACCGGCATCCCGTTCATGGTGAAATACTTGTTCAACACATCGAAGGTGGAGGTATTCCCACCCCGCCGACAGGTGACTACCGCTGCCCCCACCTTCATGGTCTTATCGATGCCGAGGGTGCTGAAAAACAGTCGGTCCATGAAGGAGATGGCTCCGCCTGCGGGGGAGGCAAAGTATACCGGGCAGCCGATGACAAAGGCATCTGCCTCTGCCAGCTTTGGCGCGACTTCATTGACCACATCGTCAAACACGCATTTGCCTGTCTGGGCACATTTGCGGCAGGCAATACAGCCGCGAATGTCCTTGTTGCCCACATGGAGCAGCTCAACTTCAATACCCTCGGCCTCCAGGGTATTTTTCAGTTCGGTCAGGGCGGTATATGTGCAGCCCCTTGGATGGGGGCTACCGTTTACTAACAGTGCTTTCACTGAAATCACTCCTTATGCGAAAATTGTTTCCAGCCATGCGGCGTAGTCCTTAACCCAACCACCATCGGAGCCGAAGCCGTGAGGCCAGCCGTTCAGCACGATGCGCCCGGTGGAAATGCCCATTCCAGAGATTACATCATATTGCTGCTGGAACTGACGATAGAAGGGATCCTCGGTGCCGTAGACATAGAAGGTCGGCGGCAAATCGCCCTCGATCAACCAGCTTGCATCCATATTTCCCACGCTGAGGCGGCCATAGAAGGAATAGATCATGCCTGCGGCGGAGGCATAGGCGAGAACGGCGTCCAGCTCGTCCGGCACATAGGTACTGTCCAGCGCCGTGCCGGTCACATCTTCGTCATAGTGCATCAGAAATTCACCGGCCTGAATGCCGCCCGCCGAAAAGCCCATGACGGCAATATCATCTGGATCAATACCATAGACCTCCGCATTTTTGCGGACAAAGCGGACGGCTCTCGCCACATCCAGCGCACCTTCCTCCTGCGTATAGGGAGACAGGCGGTAATCTACGATGAAGGTCTGAAAGCCCAGCTCTCGCAGTGCTGCGGCGGTGGGCAGCGAATCGGTGTAGTTGCCCCGAAACTGATAAGCGCCGCCCGCCATCAGCACCACCGCGCCTTTTGGCTTCACGCCCTCCCGGACGGGGATAGCGGTGACATAGGGGCGGAAGTTCCAGTCATCGAAATATCTGGTCATGTCCTGCGTAAATTTCGTCCTGGCGGGGACATTGCCTTCCTCCCAGAGATAGAGCACCTGAATGTTTGCAGGGTCTGCTGCCGTGTTCAGCACGGTGTTATTACCTGCCGGTACCGGCATCTTTTGCAGCATGGCTGTGCGGGAATAATCGGAAATCTTGCCGCTGCCGAAGTTGTATGCATCAGGAAAATCGTCCGGCGTGGCTACAGTGTCCGTAGAAGATCCGTTACGCAGATCATCGATGGGGGTGGTAGAAGCAGAACTGCTTTCGTTTGGTTTCGTTGTCATAGCATCCTCAATGGCCGCAACGCCGTTTTCCAGCTCACCGCCAGGAGTCCCGACGGACTCCCGGCCACAGGCGGTCAGCGACACGACCATGAGAACTGCAAGCATTGCGGCGAAAACTCTGTTCCTACGCATTACAGCCCCAGTCCGTTGACCCAGGACTGCACATCATCACTGGAAACGCCGGAGGAGAACCGCTGGCCTTCCTGCCACTCGCCGGTACCGGCCATGTCGGCCAGCAAACTGCCGCTCTGACCCATACCGGAGGAGGAAGAAGTGGCAAAGGGGATGACGGTCTTGCCGGTGAAATCATTATTTTTTACAAAGGTGTCCACGGGCCACGCTGCGATACCCCACCAGATGGGATAACCGATGAACACGGTGTCATAGGAATCCCAATCGGGAACTTCAGTGGTGGTCAGGGGCACATCCCGCAGGGACTCGTCGTCATGCTCCCGGCTGACGCGGCTGTCGGAGTTTGTCCAGTTCAGGTCCTCGCTGGTGTAGACTTCGGTGGGAACAATCTCAAAGAGGTCGGCACCGGCGGCCTCTGCAATATCCTTGGCCACCCGCTCGGTGTTACCGGAAGCGGAGTAGTAGACCACCAGTGTCTTGCCGGTTTTGGGCTGGGTCTCCGGCTCGGATTCTGCGGGAGCGGTCGAGGAGCTTTCGGGCTGTTCGGTCGGCGCAGAGGTTTCGGGCTGCGTGGTGGAAGATGCAGGCTTGTTGGCAGAGCCGCAGGCGGCAAGGCTAAGTGCGAGCACGACGCTCAGCAGTAGTGCAGTCAGTTTTTTCATGATAAAATCATCCTTTCAATTCAATTTTAGTTTTATTTACATTCGCAGAGAATGTCATATATTTCATCGTGGGTCAACTTTTTGCAGCAGCCCCCGGTTAAAACGGTGGAATCCGCAATGGCACGGAAGTCCGTATCGGCGGGCAGTCCAATTTCCTTGATGAACGCAGCCAGCGCGTCGATACCGGCAGCAGCCGTCTCCTCAATGCTGCCCTTGGGTGCGACACCCCAGACATTCTGCGCAAACCGTGCAAACCGCGCCGCGCCGGACTTGTAGATATGGCGGTACAGAACGGGGTGGATCACCGCCAGACCTGCACCGTGGTTGCAGTTGGTGTACGCGCCCAACTGGTGCTCCAGCATATGGCACTGGAAGTCCGTGACTTTTCCGATCTTCAGAACGCCGTTCTCTGCCATGGCGGAGGCCCACGCCAGTTCACTTCTGGCATCGTAATTCTCCGGGTCGGTCAGCAGAACGCGGATGTTGCGGATGACGCTGCGCATGACGGCTTCGTTAATATCGTCGGACAGGTTGTTTTCATCCGGCTTGCCGAAGTAGGTTTCCATCGCGTGGCTCAGCGTGTCGAACGCGCCGGAAATAACCTGCTTCATGGGAACGGACAGCGTGTAGCTGGGGTCAAGGAACGCGAACTCCGCCTGCGCGCCCCAAAGAGCGCCCTTGATCTTCTTTCCCTCGTGGGTGATGACGGCCCCGTTGTTCATCTCGCTGCCGGTACCGAACACCGTGACAATCGTGCCGAGGGGAATAAACTTGGTCGACAGCGTGTGCTTCGTGTACTGCATCTCCCAGATGTCCTCGTCCAGCTTCGCCTGTGCGGAGATGACCTTGCAGCAGTCGGAAACGCTGCCGCCGCCCACGGCGAGAATCAGATCGACGTGATTTTCACGCGCCAGCTTCGCGCCCTCCTGCACCTTGGCATAAGTGGGGTTCGACATGATACCGGAGAACTCCACGATGCGCTTGCCTGCGGCATTCAGGATACCCATGATCTCATCGTACACGCCGTTGCGCTTGATCGAGCCGCCGCCGTAGGCCAGCATGACGGTTTCGCCGTAGTTCCCCAGCAGACTGCCGAGGTACTCTTTCACGCCGCCCTTGCCGAAATACACCTTGGTCTTGTTTTCAAAAATAAAGTTGTTCATAAAAACGCATCCTTTCTGAATGTTATTTCTTCATTTGCTGTTCCCAAAAGGCGACGGCATCATTGATCCAGCCTTCGGCGCTGGTTCCAGTCCCAAGTCCAAAGCCGTGACCCAGACCGGAATACACATGAAACTCCGTGTCGATCCCGGCCTGCTGCATGGCTTCGAGCCGCGCCTGCATGACCCGCCAGCTGGCGATGCCGTCCCGGTCACCGACACAGGCATAGGTGGGCGGATCACTTTCGGAATACTCGCTCAATCCTGTGTACTGCATGATGATCGCACCGGGACGGGGCAGATCACCGCCGCCAAAGGCTTCTGCACCGTAAGACCCCAGCCACGCCGCCATTCGCGCTCCTGCTGAGCCGCCCCATAGGGAGTAGCAATCGGTGTCCACTTCCAGTTCGTCCGCATGGTCAAAGATGAAGCGGATGGCTCTTGCCAAGTCCTCGCAGGCGGTCTGCGCGCCGGGGCGATAAATGAGAGCAAAGGCGTTGTAGCCCTTTTTGGAAAGCTCCAGCGCATGAGGGAAGCTGTCCTGCATGGCCCCCACATAGGCAAAGGCACCGCCTGCATTGCAGATGGCGAACTTCTCGCCGGGGATTCCCTTGAAGAAAAACAATCCTGTATCTTCTTTGGCAGGGTCAGCCGCCTTTTCCTCGTCGGTGTAAATATCATAGAAGATGGTTTGGCCGTCCGCTGCCCGCTCTCGCAGGGTGTTCACGATCTCCACCGTTTCGTCCGGATCGATATGGCTGTAGTAGGTCAGTTGAAGTTCTTCCAGAGTGTCGCCGCTGTAATAATACTCATCCGTTGGAAACAGCAGCCGCCCGAAGCCGTCAAAGGACGGAGCATTGATGACATCTTCGATTTTTGTATTGCGGGTAAAGGATTCGGTTTTATTTTGCACGGATTCGTTCACTTCCTCGTCTACCGCGCCAGAGCTGCATCCGGTCAACAATAGCATGACGCATAGAACTATTGCCATGTATGAGACTGGTTTCATGGGTTCGACCACCTTTTGCTTTCTGCCATTATTATAAGAAAAGCGAGACTTCCGCGGAAGTCTCGCTTTGTTCATCAGTATATACCTTTGGGTTATAATCAGCCGTACAGTTCTTTTCTGACGGCCTTCGCCGCATCCAGAAAACGCCGTACCGTAGGTGTCGGCTCCGGGGAATGGAGGATGCCGTAGGGGATGTTGTGTTCCCATTCGACAGGAATGACCTTTAGAAGCGGATGGACATTCGCCCAGCCGGGAATCGCCAGCAGCACATCGTTGGTGTTCTCGCAGCGGTTGAACACGTCCATGCTGTAAAAATCAAAATCCACAATGTGAATTTGCGGGTGGTGCTGCCACAGATCGTCCCGAAGCTGATCGACATAGTGGCTCCAGCCGCGGTGCATCAGCAGCAGATTCTCCCCATAGAGGTCAGAAACTTGCAGCTTGTCTTTGTCCGCCAGCCGGTGGTGGATGGAGACTGCACAGCAGAAGCGCCCCCGCGTCAGCTCCAACCCGGCACAGCCCCGCAGGTGCAGCATGGTCTCATCAAAAATACCGCCTACAATATCAATGTTTTTGCCGAGATTGGCAAGAATTTCCCGCGCATTTTCCGGCGTGTTCTCAAAGGGCACGATCTGGAATTTAATATCGGGGTGCAATGCTTGCACTCTCGACCAGAGATCCATCAAAAGCTGTGCGGGCGTCATGGGGGACGAGCCGATGCGGATGATGTTTTCGTCCTCCTGCATGGCGTTCTTCGCCCGCGTCACAGAGTCCCGGCAATATTGGATGATGTATCTGGCGTCCTGATACATGGAGCGCCCAGCTTTTGTGAGTTGCAGCCCCCGGTGGCTGCGGTCGAAGAGCTTCACGCCGAGGGATTCTTCTAAAAGATTGATTTGCTTGATGACAGCCGTGGGCGTGATGTAGCTTTCTTCGGCGGCTTTGTTGAAGCTGCCTGCATCCGCCACGCGCAGAAAAGTTTCAAGCTGTGGGTTATACATGAAGCACCTCCTTTATTTTATAGCATTCCAAAATGTTTCAATGCCTCCGTAATGGCTCTTTCCTTTTCCAGTGGGCATTGTGGCTGCTTGGCGTTTTCGGATTTCGGTTTATTGTAGTTCTCGCGCTCGATAATGCCGTGTTTCTGCTTTATCTGAGCAATATAGAGACTGCTGACCTTCAAACCACTGCGTTCCAGAACATAATCCTTGATTTGCCCATAGGTTGCCCGTCCTCTTTTATCCTGCACCATTTCTTCCACATCCACATCAATGTTGATATGTGTTACCGGGTTTCTCAGAACTAAGAGACATACCGTCTCGCAATGCTTCGTCCTCGGGAACAGATCCACCGGCTGCACCTTTTCTGCGTGATACCCATTCTGCTCCAGCCATGCGGCGTCTCGGGCAGCGGTAGCGGGGTTGCAGCTGACATACACCACCCGGCGGGGTGCCATGCGCACCACTGCGGAGAGGGTGGCCTCATCGCAGCCCTTGCGGGGCGGATCTAGCATCACAATGTCCGGGTGCAGACCCTCGGCGGCCAGCTGGGTGGCTGCCTGTCCGGCGTCGGCACAGAAAAAGCGGCTCTTGGCAGCTACGGCCTTGCCCATGCGGGCAGCGTTGGCCTTGGCGCTCTCGATGGCCTCCGGCACGATCTCTACGCCGATCAGCTCCCGGCATTGACCTGCCATGGAAAGACCAATGGTGCCCATGCCGCAGTAGAGATCCAGCAGCGTGTCGTCCGGGGTCAGCTGCGCGTACTGCGCAGCAACGCCGTACAGCCGCTCGGCGGCAAGCGTGTTGACCTGATAGAAGGACAGTGGTCCCAACCGCACCGGCACGCCGCAAAGCGTGTCCTCAATGTAGCCCGGGCCGTACAGGATATGGTTCTCGCTGCCCAAAATGACGTTGGTGTTTTTGGCGTTGACGTTGAGCAGAATGGTGCTGATGGCCGGGAACTGCCCCCGCAGCGCGGTGCAAAGCTGCTCTGCGTGGGGCAGCTTTGCCCGGGTGCATACCAGACACACCATGATCTGCCCGCTGTGCGCGCCGCGCCGCAGGAAGATATGTCGCACCAGCCCCTTGCCGCTCTGCTCGTCGTAGGGGCGGATGCCCTGCTGTGCAAAAAAGGCGCACAGCGCGTTGCCAATCTCGTTCAGCACGCTGGGCTGCAGCTTGCAGTCCGGGCAGGGGACGATGCGGTGGGTGCGCCCTGCGTAAAAGCCGATGCAGGGCACGCCGTTCTTGTCTATGCCCACAGGGAACTGCACCTTGTTGCGGTAGCGGTCTACGTCTGGAGAAGGCAGAATATCCAGCACTGGCACCTCCAGCAGCTCGATCTCATCCACCAGCTGCTGGTGCAGGTAGGGGGTGAGCAGCTCGTCCAGAATGCCAAAGGCATACCGGCCGCAGTCCTTCACGATGCGCACCCGTGCTTCGTCCCCGGGGGCGGTGCCGGGGACAAATACGGCCTCGCCATCGGCACTGTGGGCCACACCGCTGCCGTCGCTGGAAAGGCGTTCGATGCGCAGGGTCAGGATCTGGTTTTTCTGTAAAGGCATGGTTTCTCCTTGTGTGATGGGCTCAGGTTACAGTTGGGCAGGGCTTGCCGGGTCGGCGTCCTGCTGGGCGGCAAAATACTTGCTGGGCGGCACGCCCTTGGCGCGCTTGAACACCCGTGAGAAGTAGAACTGGTCAAAGAAGCCTACCGACACCGCAACCTCCGCAATGGAAAGGTTGCCGGCGCGCAGCAGCTTGCAGGCCTCGTTGATGCGGTACTCGGTCAGGTAGTCGATGGGGCTCTTGCCCACGTTCAACATGAACACCCGGTACAGATGGCTGCGGGAAACCCCCACGCTCTTGGCTACATCGTCAATGGAGATGTCGTGGGAATAGTTGAACTGGATGTACTTGATGGCGTTCAGCACATACTGGCTGGAGGAGGAGGCCGTGTGGGGCTTGCCTGCGCTGGTCTCCCGCATCAAGGCAGCGATAAACAGGTACAGATACCCCACCATGGCTGCCTCGTCCTGTGGCTGCAGCCCGCGGGAGGAATAGATGTTGGTCAGCGCTGCCCGCATCCCGTCCGGGTCGCTGGTGTGGTGCACAGGGGCATCGTCCGTAAAGGGCAGCTGCGCGGCCAGCTTGTGGGCACAGGCACCGTTAAAGCCCACCCAGCTGTACTCCCACGGCTGCTGCTCGTCGGCGGTGTAGCGGATCAGCTGGCTGGGGCGGGCAAAGAACAGGTCGCCCTCGCTTACCTCCCAAGTGCGGCCGCCCACCTCGAAGATGCCCTTGCCGGATACCACCAGATGGATCAGGTAGTGGTCACGGATGCCGGGTCCCCATGTCTGGCCCGGAGCGCAGCGCTCCAAGCCGCAGTTGAAGATGGACAATTCAATGTTGTTGGTGTAATTCTGCTTAAAGGATTGCTTATAAACGTCTGGCATGGCAGCTTTACCTCCGTCCTGTCACATTCTGCACCCAGTATACCATAGAATGCCCTGCAAATTCAACAAAAGTACATCTTATTCTTTGCACCTGACGCCAAATTTTGGATTTTTAGGTCAAATAAATTGAAAAAAAGCCCGAAATGCTTTACAATAGGCAAGAAGAGCAGAATCGTTTATTCCGGAGGGGAGGAGCTGTCATGGCCACCAGTGCACAACTCAGAAAACAGATCCTGCAGGGCAGCTGGGACGCCGCACTTGCTGCACTTTACGGGGCGGATCCGGCGGTTTTGCAGCGGCAGCGCGGGCGCTATGCGGCTGCGCTGGAGCAGTTCG
>OHDI01000725.1_pt1 | contig 11369 bp, 9 predicted proteins | sample 1566981 | NCBI WGS metagenome assembly OHDI01 (sample SAMEA3879509, study PRJEB24766) | human gut metagenome | biome: human-associated habitat; feature: feces | place: USA | collected 1985/1987 | reverse complement strand
GACGCAGCACATACCCGAAAAGCAAACAAAAAGGAAGTCAAAAAAGAGCAGGAAGCTACTGCTTTGCGTACTTCCACTTCCCGCTTACAGTTTACCGAGGAAGAACGGGCAACGCCGGAACTGGAAACTTACATCAAAAAATCGGAAAAAGCCGCTGACCGACTGGACGCAGCAAAGGCAGCTATCCCAAAGCAAAAGAAACTGGTTAAGGAGCGCACCTTTGACGAAGCCGCAGGAAAGGCAAAGACCCGCCTGCACTTTGAGGAACAGGAAAAGCCGATACCCGGCGGCAAAGCCCACAGCAACCCGTTATCCCGCCCCGCGCAGGAAGCGGGTATTTTTGTTCACAACAAAATCCATAGCGTCGAGAAAGACAATTCCGGCGTGGAGGGCGCGCACAAATCGGAGGAACTTGCCGAGCGCGGCGCAAGGTACGGGACAAGGAAATTCAAACAGGGCTACCGCAGCCATAAGCTGAAACCCTACCGGGCAGCGGCGGCAGCGGAGAGAAAGGCGGTAAAGGCAAACGCCGATTTCCTCTATCAAAAGGCGCTGCACGATAACCCCGCGCTTGCGCACTCCAACCCCATTTCCCGTTTTTGGCAGAAGCAGCGCATTAAAAAGCAGTATGCAAAAACGCTGAAAGCGGGCGGCAAGGTGAAAAAGACCGCCGAAGCCACCGCAAAGGCAGCGAAGAAAACCGCGCAGGAAACCAAACGGGCGACGTTCTTTGTTGTCCGGCATTGGAAAGGCTGCTTGATTGTGGGCGGGATTGCCTTTATCGTGCTGCTGCTTTTCGGCGGGCTGTCCTCTTGCTCCCTCTTTGGCGGCAACAGCGGCAGCGGCTTGATTGCGTCGTCCTATCTCTCCGAGGACGCGGATATTACGGGCGCAGAAAGCGCGTATGCCGCTATGGAAGCCGAGTTACAAGATATGCTGGACAATATCGAAAGCGAATACCCCGGCTATGACGAATACCGGGTAAACGCGGACGAGATCGAGCATGACCCCTATGTGCTAATTTCTATCCTTTCCGCGTGGCATGAGGGCGTGTTTACCCTTGACGAAGCGCAAAGCACCCTTGAAATGCTCTTTGAGAAACAGTATATCTTGACGGTCGAGGAAGAAGTACAGGTACGCTACCGCACCGAAACAAGGACGGACAGCGAGGGCAACCCCTATACGGTTGAAGTCCCCTATAACTATTACATTCTTCATGTGGATTTGGAAAACTTCAACCTCTCCCATGTCCCCGTTTACATCATGGGCGAAGAACAGCTATCCATGTACGCTATGTATATGTCGTCGCTGGGAAACAGACCCGACCTTTTCCCGCAATCCGGCTATGTGTCTAAATACTATGAAAACCCGCCCGCCGATTATGAAGTACCCGCCGCGCTGCTGGGTTCCGATGAAAAGTTTGCGCGGCTCATGGAGGAAGCAGATAAATACGTCGGTTTTCCCTATGTGTGGGGCGGCAGCACCCCGGAAACCTCTTTTGATTGCAGCGGCTTTGTGAGTTATGTGTTGACGAACAGCGGCCTATACAATACGGGCAGACTTGGGGCGCAAGGGCTTTACAACATCTCAACCCCTGTTTCTAACCCGCAGCCGGGGGATTTGGTGTTCTTTACGGGTACATACGACACCCCCGGCGTTTCCCATGTGGGGATTTATGTGGGCGAGGACGGGGACGGAAGCCCCGTCATGCTGCATTGTGGCGACCCTATCCAGTATTCAAAGCTGGACACCAGCTATTGGCAATCCCACTTTTACGCCTACGGGCGGTTAAATTACAATTAAAAGGAGTTGAAAAATGAATATTGTATCTTTTGGCGGCGGCACGAATAGTGCCGCCTTACTTATTGGCCTATACAAGCACAAAATCCCGATTGACCTTATCACCTTTGCCGATACGGGCGCGGAACACCCGCATACCTATCAATTTATCGAGATAATCAATCAATGGCTTGCGGAACACGGTATGCCGCAGATTACCGTTGTGCAGTATGTTGACCGCTACGGCAACCGCCTATCTCTTGAAACCGAGTGCTTGCGCTCTCATACGCTCCCGTCGATTGCCTACGGGCATAAGCGTTGTTCGCAGAAACACAAAATCGCACCGCAGGAAAAGTTTTGCAACCACTATGCGCCTTGCCGCGAAGTATGGCAGCGCGGCGAGAAAGTCAACCGCTATATCGGCTATGACGCGGGAGAAGTGAAACGGTATGAACATTCCCGCAAGTACAACGAAGCCGACAAAAAATATCATAACCGCTACCCCCTCATTGAAGAATGGGGCTGGAACAGGGACGATTGTATCCGGGAAATCAAAGCGGCAGGATTGCCGCAGCCGGGTAAATCGTCCTGTTTCTTTTGTCCGAGCATGAAGAAACAAGAGATTTTATATCTCAAAGAACACTATCCCGATCTATTTAACCGGGCGGCGACTTTGGAAGAAAACGCTATGCCCTATCTTAAAACCGTTAAGGGATTGGGGCGCAGCTATTCATGGAAAGAACAGTTTGGAAAGGAGTAAATGACTATGGCGAACACGAAACTTGACCGTATCGAAAGGGATATTGAGAAAACGAGGGCAAAAATCCTTGAACAGCAAAAGAAGCTGAAAGACCTTGAAGCGCAGAAAGTCGAGGAAGAAAACGCGCAGATCGTGCAAATGGTAAAGGCGGTACACCTTGACGGGACGCAGCTTGCCGCGTTCCTCTCCGCTTACGCCAGCGGCGAAATCACCTTGCCGCAGCCGGAAGCCACTTACCCCGCCGAACAGGAGGACAACGACAATGAAGAATAAAAAGATAATCCGAAAGTTTACCGTATTGCTTGCCGCACTGGTTATCATGTGCGGCTTTTCTGTTACCGCTTATGCGGGCGGTGGCGATGAAAGCGACGACACGCCTACCCCCGTAACCGAGGAAACCCCCGCGCCGGAAACCGAGCCGGAAGAAACGACGGGCGGCTATGAGCCGCAGCCCCTTACCCCGGACGGGAATATGTCCCTTGTGGACGATATAACGGGTGAAGCGTCCGGCGACAAGCAGTTTATCACCGTCGTTACCAAAAGTGGCAACTATTTTTACATCATCATTGACCGCGCCGAGGACGGGGAAAATACCGTCCATTTCCTTAACCAAGTGGACGAAGCGGATTTAACCGCCCTTATGGAGGACGGGCAGACCGAAGCCCCCGTTTGTAGCTGCACCGATAAATGCGTTGCCGGAAGCGTCAACACCGCTTGCCCGGTTTGCAGCGTCAACATGAGCGAGTGCGCGGGTGTGGAAGCCGAGCCGGAGCCGGAAGAAACCGAGCAGCCGCCGGAAGAAGAAAAAGGCGGCGGCATGGGTATTCTGCTTGTCGTGCTGCTTGTTGCCGCAGCGGGCGGCGGCGCGTTCTATTACTTTAAGATTATGAAGCCCAAAAAGGACGCGGCGAAAGGCAGCAGCAGCCTTGACGACCTTGATTTTGACGAGGACGACGAGGAAACGGAAGTAGTCGAAACCGAACAGACCGAGCAGGAGGACGATAATCTATGAAACTTGTAATTGCAGAAAAACCGAGCGTCGGGGCGGCGATTGCCGCCGTTATGGGCGCGAATGAAAAGCGCAGCGGATATTTTGAGGGCGGCGGCTACCTTGTGTCGTGGTGTATCGGGCATTTGATTAGCCTTGCAGACGCGGCGACCTACAATGAACAATTCCGTAAATGGAAGTACGACGATCTTCCCATTGTCCCGCAGGAGTGGCAGTTTATTGTTGCCAGCGGCAAGGAGCAGCAGTTTTCCATTCTCAAAGACCTTATGCACCGCAGCGACGTTACCGAGATTATCAATGCTTGCGACAGCGGGCGCGAGGGGGAACTCATTTTCCGCTTTGTCTATGAACAGGCGAATTGCAAAAAGCCCTTTTCCCGCCTTTGGATTAGCAGCATGGAAGCAAGTGCAATCCGCGAGGGCTTTTCAAACCTCAAAGACGGGCGCGGCTATGACAACCTCTATCAATCCGCGCTTTGCAGAGCAAAGGCCGATTGGCTCATTGGCATTAACGCGACCCGCCTTTTCTCTATCCTCTACCATAAAACATTGAATGTCGGCAGAGTGCAAACGCCCACCCTTACCATGCTGGTAAACCGCGACTATGCAATCAGCAGCTTTAAGAAAGAGAAATATCATGTCGTCCGGCTGGACGTTGGCGGCGTTGCCGCCCTTTCCGAAAGGCAGGACGACGAAGCGGCGGCGCGGCAGATGAAAGCGGCTTGCGAGAAATCGCAGGCCGTTTGTACTTCCCTTAAAAAAGAGAAAAAGACCGCAGCCCCGCCGAAACTGTTTGACCTCACCGCCTTGCAGCGGGAAGCAAACCGTTTGTATGGGTTTACGGCGAAACAGACCCTTGACTATGCGCAAGCCCTTTATGAAAAACGGCTTTTGACCTATCCCCGCACCGACAGCAAATATATCACTTCCGATATGCAGGACAGCACAAAGGAACTCATTACCGGGCTTTGTTCGCTGCTTCCCTTTATGCGGGACGTGAAGCTGCAAGCAGACCTTATAAGGGTTTGCGACAACAGCAAAGTAACCGACCACCACGCTATTTTGCCGACAGCCGAGTTTTTGAAAGCGGGCTTTGCTTCCCTTGCCGACAGCGAAACAAAACTTATGACCCTTGTGTGTGCAAAGCTGCTTTGCGCCGCAGCCGCGCCCTATGCGTATGAAGCGGTTACGGCGGTTTTCTCATGCGCTGATACGGAGTTTACGGCGCGGGGAAAGACGGTGCTTTCTGACGGGTGGAAAGAGATTGAACACAGATACCGGGCGACGCTGAAAGATAAACCCGACCCGGAGGACGGGGAAAATGAGGGCGTGACGCTGCCGGAGCTTTCCGAGGGACAGGGCTTTCCTAACCCCGCCGCAAAAGTAACGGAGCATACCACAACGCCGCCGAAGCCCCACAGCGAAGCAAGCCTTTTGTCGGCTATGGAACGCGCCGGGAACGGGGACACCGACCCGGACGCGGAACGCCGGGGGCTTGGCACTCCCGCCACCCGCGCCGCCGTCATTGAAAAACTGGTAAAGGGCGGCTTTGCAGAGCGCAAGGGGAAGCAGCTTATCCCCACGCAGAACGGAGCCGCCCTTATATCAGTCTTGCCGGATATGCTCACTTCCCCGCAGCTTACCGCAGAATGGGAAAACAATCTGACGCAGATAGCAAAGGGAGCCGCAGACCCCGGCGAATTTCTGTCCGGCATTGAAGCTATGGCGCGGGAGCTTGTGCAGACACACGCCGCAGCACTGGACGGGAAAAAGGATTTGTTCCGGGAGGAAAAGCCCTCTATTGGGAAATGCCCCCGTTGCGGTTCCCCCGTCCATGAAGGGAAGAAAAACTACTATTGCAGCAACAAAGAATGTATCTTTACCATGTGGAAAAATGACCGTTTCTTTGAAGAACGAAAAGTAACCTTTACCCCGAAGATTGCCGCTGCACTCTTAAAATCCGGCAAGGTAAATGTGAAAAAGCTCTATTCCCCAAAGACGGGCAAAACCTACGACGGAACTATCGTATTGGCTGATACGGGCGGGAGATATGTCAACTACCGCATTGAACTGCCGAAGAAAAAATAACTGAATAGCAAGCATAGGAAAAGAGTACCCTTTTCCGTATTTTCTCCCTCCCGTCCTGCGGTGCGTCGGTTGAAAATTGCTTGTTGGGAAGTGTCCCAAACCCTCGGAACGGAAAGGAAAGGAGCGAATACATGAACGGACGCAAAAGAACGGTGCAAATCAAATTCAGAGTGACGGAAGCGGAACGGGATTTAATACTGGAAAAAATGAAGCTCGTACCCACCCGGAACATGGCGGCATATCTGCGGAAGATTGCCATTGACGGGTATATCATTCAGATAGACCACGCCGATATAAAGGCTATGACCGCAGAGATACAGAAAATCGGTGTCAACGTCAACCAGATAGCACGCCGCGTAAACGCGACGGGGAACGCATACCAAGAGGACATAGAGGAAATAAAGGGGGTGCTTGCGGAGATATGGCGGTTACAAAGATTAAGCCTATTAAAAGCACTCTAAGCAAAGCCCTTGACTATATCGAAAACCCGGACAAGACGGACGGGAAAATGCTCATATCCTCTTTCGGCTGCTCCTATGAAACGGCAGATATTGAGTTTGAATATACCCTGTCGCAAGCACTCCAAAAGGGGAACAATTTAGCCTTTCATCTGATACAGTCCTTTGAGCCGGGGGAAGTCGATTATCAGAAAGCCCATGAAATCGGAAAGCAGCTTGCCGACGCGGTAACAAAGGGGCAGCATGAATATGTACTCACGACGCACATTGACAAAGGACACGTCCATAACCATATCATTTTTTGCGCGGTGAACTTTGTAGACCACCATAAATACAATTCCAACAAAAGGAGCTATTACGGCATACGGAACATGAGCGACAAGCTGTGCCGGGAAAATGGCTTGTCCGTTGTCGTCCCCGGCAAGGGCAGCAAGGGAAAGAGCTATGCGGAGTACCAGGCAGAAAAGACGGGTACAAGTTGGAAAGGCAAGCTAAAGATTGCCGTTGACGCGCTTATCCCCCAAGTTTCCAGTTTTGAGGAATTGTTGCAGCGGTTACAGGCGGCGGGCTATGAGATAAAGCCGGGGAAATATGTATCATGCCGCGCCCCCGGACAGGAACGCTTCACCCGCCTAAAAACCCTCGGCGCAGACTATACAGAGGAAGCCATAAGGGAACGGATAGCGGGCAGACGGGCAAAGGCGGCGAAAGCCCCCAGAGAGCAGCGCGGCGTTTCGCTGCTTATCGACATTGAGAACAGTATCAAGGCGGCGCAGAGTAAGGGCTATGAACAGTGGGCGAAAATCCACAATCTGAAACAGGCAGCTAAAACAATGAATTTCTTGACGGAACATAAGATTGAGCAGTACGCGGATTTAGTCAGCCGGATTGAGGAAATGGCAGCGGAAAGCGGACAGGCGGCAGACGCATTGAAGAACGCGGAAAAGCGGCTTGCGGACATGGCGGTGCTTATCAAGAATGTTTCCACCTATCAAAAGACAAAGCCTGTCTATGACGCATACCGCAAGGCAAGGAACAGGGAGAAGTACCGCGCCGGACAGGAACAGGCAATTATCCTCCATGAAGCCGCCGTAAGGTCACTGAAAGCGGCGGGCATTGCGAAGCTCCCGAACCTCGCCGCGCTGCAATCGGAGTATGAAGCCCTCCAAGCGCAGAAAGAAGCCCTTTACGCCGACTATGGGAAGCTGAAAAAGAAAGTCCGGGAATACGATATTATCAAGCAGAACATTGACAGCATTTTACAGGCAGACAGGCAGCCGGAACGGGAAAAGGGAACAGAGCGCGGATAAGGATAGCAAAATCCCCGCCGCTGTGCTATGATAGGGCTATCAAAAAGCAGAGGAGCGTTGAGCATGGAAAACCAGAAAATGCCGGAATATGAAACCATACGCGCCGCCGTTGCCGGGGAGAAATGGGCGGTGGAGAAAGTCGTGGATTGCTACAAGGACGAAATCGACAGGCTATCGACGGTAGCGGTCAGACAGCCAGACGGAAGCACGAAACAGGAAATCAACGAAGATATGCGCCAGTCCATCACAAAGAAGCTGATAGAAGCCCTCCCGCAGTTCCCGCTTGAAGAAATGGAAAAGGGAAATGTCAGATAGGCAAAAAAAGAACAGGGCGCGGAAGCCAGTATATGACTTCCGCGCCCTGTCTTTTTATGGGTGCTGTTTTCGTGAATGTTACGCAGTAGAACGCCATTTTTGGGGGTAAAGGTATAAAGTATCGCCTATCCGATTTTCACGCCCGGAAAGCCCTGTAAATCAAGGGATTTTCCGCGCCTACTGCGTAACAGGGGCGCGTCTTTTCCTCATGCGCTCGGCGGCTTGTCTGCGGGTGATACGTTTCCGGCAGACGGGGCAGTATTTGACACTGTTAGAGGTTGACGCAAAGAACGCGCCGCACTCGGTACACTTCTTCTTGTCCCCTGTCTGGTAAAGCTCCGCATAGAGTAGCCTGTCGGCGGGAAGCACCGCAACCCGGAACCACTTGCAGAGAAGCGAATAGGAAATGAGCTGCGGACATACGCACTCGTCCCCGTCGTCCAGTAAGATACAGTTCCCGTTATCATAATTGCAGCACGTCCGGCGTACAAGGGCGTTGACTTTCCGGCTCTGGGGCGGCGTCAGCCGCTTAACCCCGTTCATACTTCATCAGCGGCGTAAATGGGAAGCTCTGCAAATTCCGCTTCGGTCAAAGCGTCCACTTTGGAAAGGGTGCGCTTTGCAAGCTCCCGCATATCCGCGTCCATGTAGGGCAGCGCGGCGTTGACATTCTCAATCAAAGCCCGCTTTCCGCCCTCGTTGTAAATACTCAAAAGGTTTGTTTCTTCAACAGTCAGTCTAATCATGCTCATACCTCCATATCGTGATTTTTTGTTTTCGCCGCCTTTTTCGGGGCGGTCTTTGCCTTGTCTGCTTTAAGCTGCGCCCGGATAGAGGGGCGGGGCTTCCTTATCTCCCTGTCCCGGTTCTCCCCCTTGTCAATCAGCGCATACGTCCCATGTCTGCCCTCGATTTTGGAAAAGGAAAGGGTCTTGTAGGGCAGCATGGAGAAAAGGCGGTCAGTGTCCTTTGTGGCTGCAAGCCGCATGAACGCCGGGGAAAGCTCTGCCATGAAATGGGTCTTGTTCGGGCTGTTCGGTTCGTAATGCCGCTTCATTTCCCGCACAATGCGCCGCGCTTCCGTTTCAATCAGCCCGTCCCGCAAAGCGGCAATATGCGCCTTGAAATCCCCCGGCGAAAGCTGCTCCCGGCTGCGCCGTTCTTCCTGTAAGAGCGATTGCAGCGCGTCCGGGTCGTTGGGTACGGCTTCAAAGCGTTCAAATTTCCCAAGCTGCGGGTCTGGGGTTCCGTCAAAATATCTCCCGGCTTCCTGTACCCTTTCCCCATGCTCATAAATCAGCTTCACCGTATCGGCGGGCAGCTCCTTTTCCTTGACGCGCTCATAATGTTTAGAGTAGTCCAGTTCGTACAGATTGCCCTTGATTTTCCCGCGCTCCTTGCCCGTCAGCTCGATTGCATAGGCAAGTACGCGGTCGCTTGTCTGCTCCATGTAGAAACGCCATGTGTTGTGGGGTGCGGTATCTTTGAGGAAAACGTCGCGCTCCCGGAAACAGTGCGTCCCGGACGGGCGGCAGAACCACAAAAGGGTCTTGTCCTCCCTGTGGGGGCTTGCTGCCGCCTTTGCGATAATCTCTTTGTCAATGTCTAAGTCGCTCTGGTAAAAGCCTGTGTTCTGCTTCATAATCGCTTCAAGGGAAGCAAACAAATCCACGTTTTCAAATTTGCTCTGTTCCGGCATGGGTCAGCTCCTTTCCAAGTCCTGTGACTTCTGCTTTGCGTTTTTCTTCTGTGCCTTTTCCTTGTCGGCTCTAAGCTGCGCCCGGATAGAGGGTTTCTTTTCCGGCTTCGCTCCCTTGCCGCGCTCCTTGTCGGCTTTGACAGCGTTAGCCAGGTCAACAAGGGAAATCTGCTCGCCCGCCTTTACTTTTGCTTCCAGTTCGTCAACGGTGGGGGTGTTGTTGATGATACCGTCAATCATGTTCCCGTTCTGCTCTGTGGTCTGCTCGGCGGTTTTCAAGGGATTGTCCCGCTGCGCCTGTTCTGCGGCAACGGCAAACGCCCGCGTCCCATTCCCCATAATCAGATACTTTCCGTCGTCCGACTGGTGGTGAAAGCCATATCCGGCGGCTTCTATCTGCTCCCGGCTCATGGCGGTCACATGGAAAGTCCCCCTCGGTGTCTTGACAGTTTCGCCCGTTTCCAAGTCGTCCGGGGTAAGCTGCTTTTGCTCCTGTAAAAACTCCGGCACTTCCCGAAAACCTACACTGTCAACGAAATGCGCCGCGTCCTGTCCGTCCTGATGAAGCACTACCACGTCGGAAACGGAAAGGCTGTGTCCCTTAAAATCTTTGGGGTGGTCGATATTGAAACAGGTGTAAATATCTTCAAGGGAAGTTTCCGGCGCAAGGGGCGCGGAATAGACAAGCTCATAGTTCGCCCTGTCAACCACATTTCCCGCCGCCTGCAGGCGGTCGTATGGCTCAAAGCGGAAATCCCTTGTTTCGTCCCCGCCTTTTATCTGGTAAATGGAAAAGGTGTCTTTGCCCTGTCCGGTGGTCTGCGCCGTTTCCTGTGCCTTTGCGTAAAGCTGCTTTATGTCGCCCTCGGTCAGCTCGCCGCTTTTGAGCTGCCCCATAAGCTCGCGGCATTTCTCCGGCGTTCCCGTATAAAGCACGTCGCCCATTTTCGCCCGCCCGTTCTCCTGTGTCACATAGGCTTGCAAGAGGTAGCTGTTATCCCGGCTGTCGCTGTAAGGGTTCCGGCGTACTCTGTAAATCGTTTCCGGGGTAAAGGCTTCTTTCGGGGCTGTGCCCGCTTTTTCCTGTGCGCCGGATTTTCCCGGTGCGGCTGCTTCCGGCTCCGGCTTCTCTTTTCCGGCTGTATCTGCCTTTGACGGGGCTTCCGGCTGCGGCTGTTCTTTCGGGGCTGCCTTTTCCTCTCTGGTGGGCTGCTCCTGTCCGGCGGTCTGCTCCTTGTCCTGTGCCTTTTGCAGCTCCGCTAAGTTCTCGTCTATGGAATTGATAATCTCGGCGGCTGCGCTGCGTATCGTTTCAAGGGAGCTTTTCAGCTCGGACAGCTCCCGCCCGCTGCTCCACCCGGCGACATAGCCGAAAGAGTAGTCCGACGTGTCAAGCCCGTAATGTTGGCAGACAGCATAGGCGACGCTTTCCGCCTGTACCTCGCGGGTACGGCGGTCGGGGCGTTCCGGCATAGCAAGGGCAGTATCATGCAGCGTGGCGTGGGCGATTTCATGGATTGCGGTCTTGATATTCTGCAATTCGTCCATGCCCTCGTTGATGATGATACGCTTTTCCTCATAATTGCAGCGTCCTTTTACGCCGCCGCTTAGTGCTTCAAATCCCATAGCAAAGGGAGAAGTCTTTTCAAGGGCAGCGAAAAAATCCTTGTATTGTTCCACGTTGCCCGTCAGCTCATAGGTAAGGGCAGGAAGCTCCTTTCCCTCGGTCTGTGAAATATCAAAGACAGATACCACACGAAAGGCGGGTATCTTGATTTCCTTTTCCTCGGTAACAGGTTTCCCGTCCTTATCGAAAACAGGCTTTTGGGTGTCCGGGTCGATTTTTTCCACCTGTTTCTTAACGGTAAACGGGGACGGCGCAAGTATCTTGATAGCTTTTTCTCCCGGCTTTACATGGCGGTCAAATTCCTTTTCCCATTGTTTATAGCCTT
>OHDI01000721.1_pt1 | contig 11471 bp, 5 predicted proteins | sample 1566981 | NCBI WGS metagenome assembly OHDI01 (sample SAMEA3879509, study PRJEB24766) | human gut metagenome | biome: human-associated habitat; feature: feces | place: USA | collected 1985/1987 | reverse complement strand
ACTCCTTCCGGAGCATATGATCAAGCGATTTGCTTGACTTACTTAATAATACGAGCGCCAGCGAAGAATCTGCTGCTATGGTGAGGAAAGCGGTAAGAAGATAACAGCTATTAGCTGTGAGCTGAAAGCTGTTAGCCGTTAGCTGTGAGCTGTCAGCTGTCAGCTAAAAGTGCTGAATGACTGCGGATGGTATAAGGCGTCATAGTGAGGGAAACGTTAAACGTCATCCTGAACGAACGTGAAGGATCTGTACCCGTGGTGAGGGAATCGGTAAGATGTCATGAGGATAATAGAGTCTTCACTCTGTGTCACTGTTTCGTTTCCCGTCTTTCCCACAAGGCATTTTTGCCACCGTTCAGAATGACGGCGGACGGCAAAGCGTCATAATGAGGGAAATGTTAATCGTCATCCGAAGCGAACGTGAAGGATCTGCTGCCGTGGTGAGGAAGCCGGTAAGACGTCATCCAAAGTGCCGGCGAAGAATCTGTCACCGTGGTGGGGAAGCCGGTAAGAAGATAAAAGCTATCAGCTGTGAGCTGTTAGCTATAAGCTAAATATTCTTTTACGGGTTGAATCATCTTGGCATGCGAGTATCCGTTTCGGCTTCGTTGGTCATCGGGCGCATAATAATAAGTGCACTGAATTGGCAAGAAAGGCGCCGGCTTGATTTGCCTCAAACTTTGCTTTCTAAAGAAGGGGAGTTTCTGAATAGGAAAGTACCGGTTGATTTGATCCATTACCGATGATATGTCTGAATTTGTGAAAAATTATTGGCACAACCCATATTGTACATATAAGGTATAAAAATAAAAACGTTTCTTCCTAATTGTATATCTGGGAAGGAACGCTTTTTGTGTTGTGAGGATATATTTTTGACGCTTTGGGTTTTGCGGGGGTGATTCTGTTTGAGGAAAGCTTATTGCCCGTGATTCTTCTATGATTACCTTCAGGTAGCACTATGTGAAGATTATGGTATAGAAAACCGAGACCCGCTTGGTTGGGGCAGAAGATAAATAATTGTACTGATAAAGTAAATGTATGAATACATAGGAAATGGATGTGGAAGTGCTATGTGTGTTTACGCCTGCCGGCTTGGATAAAATAAGCTGGTAATTCCGTTATTTTCCGAGAAAAGTGCGATACGGGATCTACTATGTTTTTTCGCTCAGTACAGCTTGGATGATTTGAGACAGCATGTCCTGTTTTTTCTCTGAGAGAGTATATTCCGTTCCATTGAAGAGAAATGTGCTGCTCAAGATGGATCTCAGATCCGGTAGTTCTTTTGTATTGTACGTACTTCTATCTTCCTGCAGGATATAATTCCGGGGCTTTCCTATCTGAGACAGTTCGTCAGTGGAAAGGTGCAGACCACTGCAGATTTTTACTATATTGTACATGGATCCGCCATCTACATTCTTCAGAATGGAATATAGAGTTCCATATGGCATATTGATCTTTGCGGCGAAATCTTTCAGTGTCCATCGTTGGAGGATCAGCTTTTTCAAATATTCCTCTTTTGTCATAATCGCCTCCTTACTGTTGATTTTACATAAATAATATCGAAATTTCAATGAATCAGGAGTGGGATGTGGATTTTTTAGTAATAAAAAGTTATAATGATATAATAATTTGAAATTTCAAATTAAAGGGAGAGAGGAACGTGTATAAAAATCTGATGGCAGAATTGGCAAAACAGGAGATGAGCCTTGAAGAACTGTCAAAAGAAATGGGGATCAAGCAGGAAATGCTGCTGTTGAAAATGGAAAACCGTCATGGAATTAATTTTAAGGAGGCTGTGAAGATTAAAATGATTCTAAAAACGGATATGCCGTTGGAGGAGCTTTTTTTTTGGGAGTCGATTTGAAATTTAGAATTATATGATTGGGCCATTTTGTATGTATGCTGTTACAGTATGTAACGACATACACATGACGGGAAATAAGGAAACTCTTTTATTAAAGTGGACTTGAACAGAAATATGGAGAATAAGGTAGCTTTTTAGGAATGCCTTGGAAATAATCGATCGCTCCGAAATTCATCTCCATTCTTAAGAAATATTGATATGAATCATATTCATAAAGGCATTTGGAATTAAAGTAAGGACAGCTGTACTGTTATTGCAAAAATTAAGAGCACAGCTGTTTACATTATATGAATGAAATGGCACTGAACCGGTAGATAAATATTCATCAGTGAAAAATCTTGTGTTTTTATAAAGGCTGGTAAATATGATGAGAAGTATAGAAGGAGGTGTAGGAGATCTGCCGGATCATATAAATAAATTTTTGATATAGCATTATATTTTTTGGGTATGTAGAGAGGAAGGGTTATATGAACAAAATTTACAAAGTCATTTGGAGCAAAGTGAAGAACAGTTATGTGGTAGTTCCAGAAATTGCCGCCAGCAGCAGCAAAAATAAGGGGAATAAAGCATATAAATCTGCGCTGGCTGCGGTTTTAACGGCGATGCTGGGCTTTGGCGGTTTTGTCGGCAGTGAGGCGGCTACAGTCAATGATGGGGATACATTGAACGGCAGTACCCATATCACCGTAACTAAGGATCCGGCAACCAAGACGATTACCATATCAACGACCGGGCTGGCCACGACGGGTGATTTGGCTACATTAAGTACGCAGGTGAATACCAACACCGGCAATATCAACAATAATGCTACCCATATCAGTACGAATGCTACCAATATCAGCACAAACGCCGGCAATATCAGCAATAATACATTAAAAATCAACACGCTCACAGCACTGACAAATAGCCTGGGACTTGATGCTGCAAAACCGGGGATTAAGTATTTCCGTGCCAATTCCACGGGGGCAGATGCTTCAGCTGTTGGCTCGGATGCTGTCGCGGTAGGGACGCAGGCCAGAGCCACCAAAGATAATGCGATGGCAATGGGGGTGGAGGCCAAAGCAGAAGCCGAAGATTCCGTGTCGGTAGGGCATGCTTCCAGAAACGTTTCTAATGCAGTAAATGGCGTGGCCATCGGCCATGGGGCAATTAACGGTGCTGTCAGCGGTATGACACCGGATGGAGACAGCACGGTCGTACTTGTCGGCGGCGGCAAGAATAGTGTGTCTGTCGGGAATAAAGCCAATGCCCGTGGTAATTCTTCTATTGCGTTGGGAGATGGAGCGGTTGTTCAAAATGATGGCGGCAATCGTATAGTTAATAACAACAGTATGGCGATTGGAACAGCGGCAAAGACGGTGTCTTCTAATAATGCGACAGCTATCGGGCACGGTGCTTTTGTTGCCAAAAACAGTCACAGTGCGATTGCTGTTGGCGAAAGTGCCCAGGCCGGTAAGGAAGCCGCAACGGCGATCGGCAAAGAAGCGGCTGCTAAAGGCAAAAACAGTCTGGCAGCCGGTACTTCTGCTGTGGCCGAAGGAGAAAATGCCGTATCTGTTGGTCAGGGAACGGAAGCAAAAGGAAAAAATGCGGTTGCTATTGGGAATGCCAGTCAGACAGCCGGTTCCAGTTCTGTTGCTGTCGGTGATGAGGCCGGCGCGGCAGCCGGCAGATCTGTGTCTGTCGGTATTGGTGCCGGTAAGGGCATGATTGGTGATGTATTGGGAACGAAGGGCTCGCATGTGTCTATTGGTGACGAAGCCGGACAAAATGTGGATGGACAGCATGATATTGCCATCGGCACCAAGGCGGGCGGAAATGTATCCAGCAATTATAATATTGCCATTGGTGTAGAGGCAGGGACGAATATAGGTACTGCCGGTAATCCTTCTATTGGGAAAAATGTATCCATTGGATATAATGCTAATAAGAATACTACCCTGGTGTCCCGCCTCCAGGCGACAGCAGTCGGCAGTGATACGAAAGCCGCTGATGACGCGTTGGCGCTTGGTTTTCATGCGCAGGCAGCAGGAAATGGATCCATAGCTGCCGGGTTTAATGCATTGGCGGAAGACGCGGCCAGCATGGCGCTGGGACAAGGGGCAAAGGCTTCCGGCGGGAACATTGCCATCGGTAATGGTTCGGAAGCCAGCGCGGCCATGATTAGCGGTACTGGTTATCTGACAGGGACTGCCGCTCCTTCCACAGGTGTTTCAGTTGGTACGGCGGCAGCATTGCGTCGTATTACGAATGTAGCGGATGGCGCGCAGGATCAGGATGCCGTTACAGTGGCACAGCTGAAGAAATCCATCGATGAAACGGTCCGGCAGGTGAATGCCAGTATTACCAGTACGACGACTACAGGAGTCTACTATGATACTGTAACTACCGGGCAGGGAGAAAGTATCACTTTAAAGAATACCAATAACAAAGGAACCGTAATTCACAATGTGGCTAAAGGTACATCGGGAACAGATGCGGTTAATGTTAATCAGTTGAACGAAACCGTGGATCAGGCAAAGACTCATTATTACTCTGTGAAGTCCACAAATGCGAATAATTACAATAATGACGGGGCTGCCGGCGAAGATTCTATGGCAGCAGGAGTTGGCGCCAAAGCGTTGAAAAAACGCAGCGCGGCCATTGGGAATAATGTGGAGGCACAGGGAGAAGGCAGCATCGCCCTGGGAACCGGCTATGAGGAAATAAATGGTGGTACACCTACCATTACGCAGACTGTGGCGGCTTCCGGTTATAAATACAATATGGCCATTGGTGCAGGAGCACAGTCGGAAGGGAATCATTCTATTGCCATGGGTACCCGTGCCGTCACCACCATAAAGAATGGCGGGACCAGTGTGGATAAGGCAGTGGCTATCGGTTATGCCGCCGGAGCCTCTGATGATAAAGCAGTAGCAATAGGCAGTGAAGCTAAGAGTAACAGCCGGAGCGCGGTAGCTTTGGGTGATCGGGCACATGCATTGGCGAATGATGCTTTGGCTATAGGTACAACGGCAAGTGCTACAGGAGAATCTTCCGGTGCAATCGGTACGGCCAACACTGTCAATGGAGCAGGGACATATGTCATCGGCGCACGGAACAGTGCCCCCACAACTCCGGTAGCAAGTAATGGTTCAAATATCACGGCGGTCAATTCCGGTGTGTTTGGAAATGAAAATACGTTGGACGGTGAGAATAACAGAGTAACCGGAAACAGTAACATCGTCAAAAAAGAAACGGCAACAGGGCTAACGGATATCATGCTGACAGGGAATAATAATACAGTCAGCGGCGATACGGATACAACGACGCAGGATGATGCCGGCAAGGTATCCGGTATCACGATTACCGGTTCAAAGAACACGGTAAAGGCAAAAAATAATACAAAGAATCTTACAGATGTCCAGATTGTCGGGAATAATAATACGATAGACACATCAAATAAAGCGCTTGATTTGTCCAATACCCAGATATTGGGCAGCAATGTGAATGCCACCATGGGGAATTCCGTATATCTGGGGAGCGGCTCCGCTTATGTGGCAGATGGCGCGTCCACCAAAGGCATGGCAGTTTATAACAGTGATGGCACTTATGCCTATGCAGGCGGCACACCGGCAGGTGTTGTCACGGTAGGAGCTAAAGGCAAGGAACGCCGTATTCAAAACGTGGCGGCCGGATTGGTTGCTCCGCAGAGTACGGATGCAGTCAATGGAAGCCAGCTCTATACCATGACCCGTCCGCTCCGTTTTGGCGGAGACAATTCCACTATCGGTGCGACAAGTGCGGCAGACGTCAATGTGGTTAAACGGGGATCTGACCAGGTGATGTCCATCTTGGGCGGTGCTGACGGCAGCAAACTGAGTGATAACAATATCGGCGTGGTAGCCGATGCGGCGAATAACAAGTTCAACGTCAAACTTGCCAAAGAGCTGAAAGATCTGACCAGTGTGACGACAAAAGATGCGGCAGGAAATACGACAGTAACCAACGGAGCCGGTATGACTGTGACCGACAGTGCCGGAAATAAGACGGAAGTCACCGCCGGAGGTGTCACCATTACGCCGAAGACACCGGGACCCGGTAAGACAAATGTTTCTTTAACCGCGGACGGACTGAATAATGGCGGCAACCAGATCCATAATGTGGCAAAAGGTACGGCCGGTACAGATGCGGTCAATGTAGATCAGCTGAAAGACGAGATCGCAGCCAATGCGACCAAGCTGGTAGACGGAAAGAATACCACCGTTGAAGGCGACGGAACAGCAGCCAATCCGTATAAAGTCAATGTAAAAGATAACATCAATCTTGGTGAAAAAGGCGCGAACGGCAAAGACGGCTCCATCGGAGTCAACGGTAAAGATGGCTCTGCTGTGGTCATCAACGGCAAAGATGGCTCCATCGGTTTGAATGGCAAGGACGGCGCTAACGGACTTACCATTAAAGGTGGTGATGGTAAACCCGGCGTTGACGGAACGAATATCACACGTCTGATCATCGAAGAAAAGAATGGTGATAAGCATGACGTCGCTACCCTGGATGATGGGCTCAAGTTTGCAGGAAATACCGGTACCGTAGCTAAAAAACTGAATGAAACCATGACCATCAAGGGCACCGGTACGAAGGCGGATACGGAATATGATTCTTCCAACATCAAGACCATGGTGAATAGCAACGGTGAAATGATTGTTGGCTTGGACAAGAACCTGAAAAGCGAAACTATTGTTGCTACAGGTAAAGACGGCAAAGATGGTAAAATCGGTATTAATGGTAAAGACGGCGTAACGACAAATATTTCCGTTACCCGTGATGGCAAGCCCGGAGTAGACGGCGCGCCGGGTACGACCACGACCCGTATCGTATACGAGAAACCGGACGGAAGCAAAGAAGAAGTGGCTACCTTAAATGATGGCATGAAGTATGGCGGTGATACAGGAGCGGTCATCAAGAAGAAACTGAACGAACAGGTGAACGTAGTCGGAGGCATTACAGACACAAACAAACTGACCACAGAAGACAACCTTGGCGTCGTATCCGACGGCAATAACAACCTGAAAGTCCGCATGGCCAAAGACCTGAAAGGTTTGGAAACTGTGATGACAAAGACAGTTACTGCCGAGACAGGAAATATCACTACGGTAAATTCCGATACAGTGAATGCCAAGACTGTCAATGCCACGACCGTCAAGACGGGAGATACCACGATTAATGATAACGGACTGACTATCAATAACGGGCCTTCCATCACCAAAAACGGTGTAGATGCGGGAGATAAGAAGATCACCAATGTGGCGCCCGGCGATATTAGCCCGACCAGCAAAGATGCGGTGAACGGTTCCCAGCTGTTCCAGACAAACCAGAGCATCAGCAAGCTGGGGGACCGTGTGAACAAAGTTGGCGCTGGGGCAGCCGCCTTGGCATCCCTCCATCCGCTGGACTTCGATCCCGATGATAAATGGGATGTGGCAGCCGGTTATGGACATTACAGAAATGCCAATGCGGGGGCTATCGGCGTATTCTACCGTCCGAATGAAGATACCATGTTTAGTGTGGGAGGTTCCTTTGGCGGCGGAGAGAATATGGTGAATGCCGGCGTCAGCTTGAAACTGGGACAGGGCAACAATGTATCCACATCAAAAGTGGCAATGGCGAAAGAAATCAAAGACCTCCGTAAGGAAGTGGAACAGCTGCGCGGCGCGCTTGGCCAGGTCGTTCAGGGACAGGCGTTGGATCCGATGAAGATCAAGCTCTTCCCTGATGTACCGGAGAACCACTGGGCTTACGAATATATCGCCACCCTTGCGGGGAATGGTATCCTTGAAGGGTATCCTGACGGAAACTTTGGCGGCGACCGTATGATGACACGTTATGAATTCGGTGCTATTGTATACCGCGCGATGCAGAGAGGATTCGAAGTACCTGCTAGAATGCTCAAGGAATTTGAACCTGAATTGGAACGGTTCCGCGTGGACACGATTGCGCAGAACAAAGCAGGACAACCGACAATCGAACGTGTACGTGTTATTCACAATAGATAATCCTGTAAAATAATTTCCATGTAGTATGAAATCATGCCTCCATGAATATGCGATAGAATTCAGGAGGCATGATTTTCTATTGTCTATAAAGAAAGCAGGTGAACGATTTTGAAAATAAATGAAACGTCTTGCCCTTGCGGGTTTAGGAAGGCGCCGATTTCAAAGACGCTAAGCGGCGCATGAAGTTGTGATCATCATCGATGCTGTAGATCTTGGGGATACTCACTTGCGGGAGGGGGATGAAGAATACAGAATGAAATGTTTTCCTGTGTAACTACCCGATTTGCTGTTGCGGTTTAGTGTCTGATTTCATTTTACAACTAACCTTGTTTCTTAATTATTCATGATAGTTTTTAAAAAAGTGGAAATAAGATAAATTCTCTGCTATAATATTTAATTATTAGAAAAGCAGTTTTGTGTAACCTGCGGAATTTGTCTGTTAAAATCTGAAACCGGTTGTGTGACAGGGAGAGGTGAGACGGAGCGCGAAGGGTAAAACATGATAGCTCTTTTATATTTTTTATTTTCTTTAAATTGGGAGGAAAGTATGAACAAAATTTACAAGGTCGTATGGAGTAAGGCAAAACATGCCTATGTCGTCACTTCTGAAGTGGCAAAGAGCCACACGAAAAGCGCTTCGGGAAAAGCAGTGAAAGCCGCTCTGGCAGCAGCTGTGGGGATGGGAGTCCTCATGGGTGGATACACGGCGAATGCGGCGGATACAACGACAGGTTCCGGCAGCGGCGTGGCGTATGGTACGGGCAGTGACGCGCCGAAAGCAGAAAATGTGGCCATTGGCAAAGGGGCAGGTATTTCCTATTCCAATGGTGCAAGTAACGCTACCGGTGATATTGTGGTAGGCAACGGTGCTAACATCAATAACTATGCCAGCCAGGGTGGCAGCATTGCCATTGGCAAAAATGCAAAAGTAGAAAATATGGCTGGCGGCGGAGAAGCCAGCTTTGCCTTTGGACAGACAACATTTAGCGGAAGTTGGTTCTCTTCTGCTAGAATTCCTGCTGATCCGACGAAGGTCGTAGGCAGTGTTGCTATCGGTGATAATACATTTGCCCGTACCGGTAGTACGATGATCGGTTCACATAATTACAAAGGCGCACTGGGGGATACCACGGTAGACAGCGCTTCTACGCGGACAGACGCGTTGAATGTCTATGCCACCACCATCGGTGCCAACAGTTTCAGCAATGGCGCTTTTACGACAAGTACCGGTGTCTATAATATTATTTCCAGCGAGTATAATGGTGGACGACTGGCAAATCCGGTAAAGAATTTAGGAGCCACCATTACAGGTTCTTTGAATAGTATTGAATCGAAAACATCAAATAATCGTTATGCTGGTATCGCTAATACTGTTACTGGTGTGGCAAACCGCACCTTTAATTCCAATGGATCTCTCATTTACGGTGCCGGAAATGAAATTACCAATTCCATCACCAATATTTCTGCACCATCTGATAGTGGTTCTTCTGCAAAAGAATTTGCTGATAAATTGAGAACTGCGATTACAGGTTCTAAAAGTGGCGGTGCCACTTTAGCTATTGGCGGTGGCAACAAAGCGGATTATACCCAGAAAACATCCATTATTGGCGTTAACAATACCGTGACCGGTACCAGCGGCAGTCCGATACCTACAACTCGATCACCGGTTATAATAATACAGCGACTAATATCAATCACGTCTCCGTCATCGGTTCTGAAAATAATGTGACCAATACAAATGGCGCTGTTGTCTTTGGGGATAAGAGAACACTGACAGGTGCCGACGGCAGCGTTGTCATCGGTTCGTCTCAAGCCGGTACCAGTACCAGTGTCAAGAATGCTGTAGCCATCGGCAGTGAAGCCAACGTGACCAAAGAAGGCGGTGTAGCGCTTGGCGCAGGTTCTGTGGCGTCCGTGGATAAAGGCGTTGCGGGCTATGATCCCGGAACAGGTACGAATTCCACGGATACATCTTCGGTATGGAAATCTACGCAAGCAGCTGTTTCCGTAGGCGATACGTCCAAAGGTATCACCCGCCAGATTACCGGAGTTGCAGCCGGCACAAATGATACTGATGCTGTCAATGTAGCGCAGCTGAGGAAAGCAAAAACATCCATCGTAGCGGCTGCTTCCACAGAAGTAAGGGCCGGGACGAATATTACGTCGGTGAATAAGACGGCAGATCCTGGGGACGGACATGCTATATACACGATCAATGCCAAGGATACGGTAGTAACCGGCGGCACGGCGACCTATGCCTCGAACGGTGCAGGTACTGCTACGCTGACAAACAGTGATGGAACGACAGCAACCGTCACCGGATTGCAGGACCGCTATACATCATCTGCTTCACTTAGCGGGGATACGTTGAACTTCACTCGTAATGACGGCAGCACCTATTCCGTTTCCGGCATCGCGTCTTCGCAGGATATCAAAAATGTAACCAATAAAGTAGGCGAACTGGGAACCCGTGTGAACCGTGTAGGAGCGGGCGCTGCAGCATTGGCAGCCCTTCATCCCCTTGATTTCGACCCGGATGATAAGTGGGATTTCGCAGCCGGTTACGGCAACTACAAAGATGCTCATGCCGTATCGGTAGGCGCATTCTACCGCCCTAATGAAGATACCATGTTCAGCGTGGGCGGTTCCTTCGGTGCCGGTGAAAACATGGTGAATGCCGGAGTTAGCGTGAAGCTGGGACAGGGCAACCATGTATCCACATCCAAAGTAGCCATGGCAAAAGAAATCGTCGATCTCCGTGATGAGAACAAGGACTTGAAGAAACGCCTGGATACCATGGAGCAGAAGATGAATTCTATTCTTGGCATCCTGGATATGGGTAAGAAGAAGGATTTCCCCGATGTGCCGGAAAACCACTGGGCTTATGAATATGTGGCTACATTGGCAGGAAACGGTATCATCGAAGGCTATCCGGACGGTGAATTCAAGGGTGACCGTTCCATGACCCGCTATGAATTTGCGGCGATGTTCTATCGTGCATTGAAGAATGGAGCGCCGGTAGATGACAATATGGATAGAGCCATGAATGAGTTCGAACCGGAACTCCGCCAGATCCGTCTGGATCGTATCCGTGTCGACCGCATTTCCGGCAAGGACAATGACAGAAACAAGGTAGAACGTGTCCGTGTCAACAGTGAAGACGATAAGGCGAAAAATGATTACCGCGATGTGTATGGTTCTCATATTTCCCCGAAAGCGTAATGGAAAGCAAGGGTAAGGAAATAACTTAAGAAACATAAAATACGGTACTCGTCAGATGTGATGGGTACCGTATTTTTGTATGACTGAGGATAAGCTGACGGTCAGGCGTCATCCGAAGCGAATGTGAAGGATCTGTACCCGTGGTGGGGAAAGTGGTAAGGCGTCATCCGAGTCATAGATTCTTCACTCCGTGCCATATTGCTGCTTTGCTGCTTTTTCACAAAGCATTCTTGCGTCCATTCAGAATGACGATTGGAGGAAGAGGATAAAAGCTATCAGCTGTGAGCTGTGAGCCGTTAGCTGTGAGTTAAAAGCCGAAGCATATGATTTCCATTAGGTGTCATACGAAA
>OHDI01000717.1_pt1 | contig 11624 bp, 9 predicted proteins | sample 1566981 | NCBI WGS metagenome assembly OHDI01 (sample SAMEA3879509, study PRJEB24766) | human gut metagenome | biome: human-associated habitat; feature: feces | place: USA | collected 1985/1987 | reverse complement strand
TCCAGCTCATCCTGCGCAATCGGTTCGCCTGTGTTGAAAACGCGCACTCGGTAACGGCCCTCTTCCGTTTCAACGCAGTCGATCTCAATTCGTTTCTCCCCGGAGGCATGGGAAACGGCGTTGATTACATAATTGTTGAGCACCGTTGTGAGCTTTTCCACATCCCCATAGCCGCGGTATGCTTCTGGGATATCCGCTTGGACGGCGATTTCATTTTCCGCAAAAAGCAAGCGGCGCGTGCTGAGAAATTCATCGATCAGCGCGCGGATGGAGAAGGGCTCCTCATGCAGCTGGTATGCGCCCGCCTCATAGCGGGAGAGCTCCAGCAGCTCCATCACCATCCGGTTCATATGCCGGGTTTCCTCCATAATGATGCCGCAGTATTCTGCGGCCTGCTCCGGCTCCTGCGCAACGCCGAGCTGGAGGCCTTCCGCATAGCCCTGGATGATGGCGATCGGCGTTTTGAGCTCGTGGGATACGTTGGAGATGAATTCCTTTCGGATCTGCTCCGTGCGGCGCTCCTTTTCAATATCCGCTTCCAGCTGCCGGTTTTTTTGCTGCAGATCCTTAAGCGTTGCGTCCAGCGAATCGGAGAGCACGTTGATGCTGCGCGCGAGCTCGGAGAGTTCGTCTTTCCCCCTGGCGGTGCACTTACGGGAGAAATCCATCTGCGCCATGCCACGGGTCACCCGGTTCATCGCAATCAATGGCTTGGTGAATTTATTGGCGTACCAGGCGGCGAAAATGATGGCGCTGAACATAATAATCACCGTGATCGCGCCAAACAGGTTATTCGCAAGCAGCGCATTGGATTCAATCACGTTTTTTTGGGCGGATACTTCGATGGTTTGCCCATTCTCCGTTGGAAGGCCGAATATAATATACTGAATATCATGGCTGCGCCCTTCGCGCACTTCAAAGTAGGAGCCGTCGCCGCGTAATTCCCGCTCAAGCGTGGTCAGGTTATATTTGAATTGTTTCAGAAAATCGTCGCTGAAGATTGGGCTACCGGAGCTATAGCTATAGGGATTGTAAACCGTAGCCCAGAGGGGACGGCCATATGCGTCCATAATCTCCACGGCGATGTTATACTTCGTTGCAAGAGAATAAAGCTGTTCCCGAAAATCGTTCTCGTGCGTCTGATCCATCTCGCTGATGCTGCGGGCCGCCTGCTGGAGGTTGTCCTTTTCCCGCCAGATATATACCTGTGAGAGCAGGCGGGAATTGACAAACAAAATCAGCGCGGCGCTCAGCAGAAGGATCGCCACGATCTGAAAAAAAAGCTTTTGCTTGATGCTCCCCTTGAGGGGGCTGTTTTTATCATGCTTTAGCTTTGGCAACGTCATATCTGCCCCTCGATCTTATAGCCCATTCCATAAACCGTTTTCAAATGCGCGCTGCCCCACTCGCCCAGTTTTGTGCGTAACCGTGCCATGTGGGAATCGACCGTGCGGATATCGCCCACATAATCAATGCCCCAGATGGAATCGAGCAGCTGCTCGCGCGTATAAACGCGGCCTGGGCTCGCCATCAGCTTGCGCAGGAGGTTGTATTCCTTCAGCGTCAGCTCCAGGTGCTTCCCGTGCAGGATGACCTCATGCGCCTCTTCATTGATGCAGAGCTCGTCTATCCGCATGGCGCCGCCTGCATCCGGCGATTGCGCACGCCGCAGCAGGGCAGCGATCCGCTTCATCAGCACAGAGGGGCTGAAGGGCTTCGTCACGTAGTCATCCGCACCGGCCTCAAAGCCCATCAGTTCGTCGAACTCCTCGCTGCGGGCGGTGAGCATCAGGATAGGCACGTTGGAGGTTTCGCGCACGGCGCGGCAAACCTCCCAGCCGTCACGCTGCGGCATCATCACATCAAGCAGCAGGAGCGCCGTATCCGGATGCGTGCGGAAGACGGAGAGCGCCTGCTCGCCATCCTCCGCCTCCAGCGGCTTGTAGCCCTCTCGGCGCAGGAAATCGCACACCAGCCTTCGTCGTCGGCAATCAGAATTTTCTGCATGATACAAGCCTCCCAGCCTTCAAATTTGTTTCTGCATTGATTTTAGCACAGCGGGAATGGGCTTACAAGCGGCTTCACAATCCTTTTACATTTATGCAATTTTTATGTCATAGTGTTTTACGGCGGTTTGTCATGGGGATATGATAAATCGCCCGGTTCAGTTGTGAACCGGGCGAAATGAGGTTATTTTATTATGCGTGTTTCTCTTTGCTTTTCCAAGCTGCAACCATCCACATCAGCATCAGGAGAACCGAAAGAACCGGCTGATTGTTGAAAATCGCATCGTAGGGAAGTGGAGCATTACAGAAAAACAAAATCCATAGCATTCCCCAGAGACTGCCGGCTGCGATAGATATGCACTTGAAAGCAAAAAAGCTGGAATCATGTTTAAAAGTGACGATCCAGGAAATCAGGAGCAGGATCGTGAGCAGGGGAAGCGCCCACCAATTTATGAAATAAAACGAATCGTTGAAATTCGTGAGGCGAGGGTACTTCGTTACGACAAAAATGAAAACGGCATATAAGGCGAGCATCCCGGATAAGATCCCATTTACTATTCTTGTTTTTGTCATGATAAAAACCTCCCCATGTGAAATAAAAATTTTATGTGACCCAATGTAGTACAACGAGGGTTGCTGCCAGACAGGCGGAAATCAGGGCTAACCGCCTGAGGAACCTCTTCCGGGCAGACAGAATCGTTTTCACCCGATTGGCGATTTCTTCTTCCGAAAGGGCAGAATGGGCAGCGTGATATCCATCCATCTGCAATAAAAAATCCGAGCATTCTTTGATAAAATCCGGGTCCATCTCCTGATAAGGCTTCGCTAACTCCGCAGAGAGCAGCATTTCCACCTGTTGCCGCTCGAAGAAATCCTTATTATTACACATATAAATCTCCTGGTTCTTTCATGATCAAATATATATGGTCGTAAATAAAAAAGGTTTCACAAAATCCTGATCAAAAATGGCCGATGGATGAAAAGATGATTTTGGATAGCTCTTTCATCCGCTTTCGCAAACGGAAAGCACGCAGCCGGATGGCTTTCTCGGTTGTTTGCAATTCCGTGGCTATCGTATGATACTGTTTATGTTCCATATAGATTTTCGTATACAGTTCCATTTCTTTTGGCGCCAGGCTGCTGAGCACCTGCGTTTTGCCATGCGCAATCTCATCATCGGTTATGCTGTTTTCCAGTAGGGTTAAGATATCGGAATCACACGGGATTTCCTGATTGGAATGGTCTATGGAAAAAAGCTTTTGATTTTTTTCCTCTTTTTTATAGGCCTCCTTTATTTTTTTATCCGCTACAGAATATAACCACGCTCGTAAATTCGTATTTGTCAGGCCGCCGTGGCGTTCCAGCAGCAATAAAAAAACATCCTGCACGAGATCTCTGGCCAGGTGCTCATCATAATTCACTTTTCGTAAACAAAATAAGTATATTTCCTCATAATAGGCGGCGGCTATATGTTCAAGCTCTGATTTGTTCATAAAAATTACTCCTAAATTTTTGAAACATCTTCAATTTTTTTACATATAATAATGAAAACGATAAGAGGAAACGGTGTTAACTCTACTCCAATAATACCATATGTTAAAATCTTTTACCATATAAAGTAAAAAAGAAGGTGATTCAATCAGTGAGTGATTTTTTGGACAGAATGATGAAAGGGATGGGACAGTTTCAAAAGGAGGATTATGATGAAAGCTATCAAAAAAATTGCGTTGTGTCTAGCTGTATTATTTGTAATGCAGGCAATGCCGACTGGGGTTTTTGCTGTGTCTTTTAAGGATGCCCTATCTGAGGAATCGAGGGGAATCAGTGTGCTTGCACACTATGTCAAGGAAGATGCTGGAAGGGCAGGTATGCTTTACGTCAACGAATATAATCAGGAGACAATTGTAAAACGATCAGATGCATCCATTATGAGTGATGATGCACAACTAGAGTTGATTTATTACTATAGCTCGTATGAAAATGGCTATTCTTCGCATTCCCCTTATGGAAACCATTGGAAAACAAACTATGATATCAAGCTGCAATACGATGCTGAAAACGATCAATTTATTTATCTTCATAATGACGGAGCCACTGTAGCCTTTGAAAAGACAGATGAGATGCAGGGGGGAGACATTTACTGGAAGGAAAAGCTCACAATGCTATGTCGTTTGGATAAGCTTTATGTGAAACAGAACAGTACCAACCCTGCTGATGCGCGAATCGAAACAAAGAAGGGCGAAACGTTGACATTTGATTCTGAAGGGCGGTTGGTGCGAATCAAAACGCAACAATCGGATGTTCAGATTTCATATCATCTAAATGGAATATCAGAAATTTCAGATGCCGCTGGAAACAGGCTGCAATTCAATTATGGAAATGACAACAGGGTCGAAACGATTACTGGTTATCAAGGAAAAACGCCGATATTAATTGAAAAAGGTGAAAAAAATGTCCCCTACCAAATTCAATATCAATATGATATAAAAGGGCGTTTGATATCTGTGACCTATCCAGATGGTAAAAGCATATCCTATGGATATCTATTTCCAGATAAGCTCTCAACCATCCAGAACATTGACGAAAAATGCTTAGAAATCGCCTATGCACAAAAGAGAGCAGAAACGATTCAGCAGATTTCTAGCGAAAATCCTGCTTTAAGCCGTGATATTGCTTCCTTGAAACATAATAGCAATGGTAATATTATAAAGTCAGAATTATTTGGAGAGACAACGTATCAATATAATGAGTACGGATTGCTGGTTTACGACGACAAAACGATGGCCGCAATCGATAAAGAGGCCAGAGAGGTGGAACTCGCTTCCGAGAAAGCTACAGTGGAACGGGTACGCCCTTGCAACTGCGAAGATTGCCATTTGGTTGCTTGTGAATGTGAATGTAACCGGCAAGAGGATTGCAATTGTTTCTCGTGCAATCTTTCTATTTCGGCTACAGGTGGTCAAAAGGCATTGTCAGCGGAATCCAAGATAACAAATGCGTCTGCGTCGCAATCCGATATAAAGCTGTATCCGTCTGGATATGTAGCGGAAGAAACAGATAGCTTGGGCACCAAAGTGGCATATCAGTATGATCTGAATCAAAACCTTACGAAAGTTACTTTGGAGTTGGCTGGACTTACCGATGGTATTATCGAAAATAAGTATCAATATGCCAACGATAAGCTTATATCGATCGAGAATAACAACACCAAATATGATTTATTATATGATGAATGGGGAAATCCCAGTGGGGCAGATATTGAAGGGAAACCCCATGTGCGTTATCATTATGTGGATGGCAATATTAGCTTTCTACAAACACAAGCGTATGCAAATGGTCAGTGCATATCTTATGCTTATGATGATAATGGCCGCATCTCCAGTATTAGCACGGATGGAAAAACAGCAATGTTTGAATACGAATATCTGCAAAATGATGATGTAAAAATAATGAATCATAGCAATAATACGACAATGTTTTTAAAGGAAAACGCTTATGAAATTTTAGATTCAGATAAAGATGAAGTATTATTTTCTGTGATCGTCCACCCCGGAAGGCAGTATACCTTAAAAATAGGGGATCATTCCTTCAATGTAAAATGGCAATCCGTATATGATGAAAGCAATGGCAAATATTCATTACAATATAAGACGGAAGGAATCAATACGGATGCAACAGTGGATATAATTCGTAATTATGATAACAATGATGCGATTGCTTTAATTACAACGTCAAAAAATGAAAATATGGGAATTTCAGTATCAGAGAGTTTTGATAATAATAATCGATATAGCGTAGAAACTTTAACCTCTGTTTATCAATTTCAGAATAAAACGATTGAAAAGAAATGGACGAATAAGTTTGATGAAAATGACAGGCTGATTTCAGTTAACTTAAATGATGAACCATATGCAGAGTACACATATGATTCAATCGGCCAGCTGATAGGGTGGAAGGACTTTACCAACGGGCAGACACTCCAATATGAATATGATAATTCCGGAAATCTATTAAAAAAAGATGCGGTGTTGAATTCCAGTCAGCACAAAAACAATAACTATACATATAATGATACACAATGGAAAGATCTGCTGTCAAAATATAATCAAAAAGCGGTGGTGTATGATGAAATTGGAAATCCGATTTCATATGGAAGCACCTCATTTCTCTGGAATTTTGGCAGACAGTTAGAATCCATTACCACAGAGAAACAACGGATAGAATATACGTATGGCGAAGACGGTTTGCGTCAGAGCAAAACAGTATATAGCGAGAATAATCCGATCTATCAATATCGCTATTTTTGGAACGGTGAGCATCTGCTCGGTTTTGATTACTATGATTATTTGACGGAAAAGCTTCATACCATTGTTTTTATTTTGGATGATGAGCGAACGCCTTATGGATTTATTGTAGATGATAAAGATATCTATTTGTATGAAAAAAGTATTGCAGGCGATATTACAGGTATCTATCAAAATGGAACACAGGTTGCCAGCTACCATTATGGGGCGTATGGGGAAGTTCTGAACTGCTATGAAAATGAAGAAATGCAAAAATATAATATTTTATCCTATCGAGGTTATTGTTATGACCGAGAAACAGATATGTATTATCTTCAATCAAGATATTATGTGCCGGAATGGGGGCGCTTTTTGAATGCTGACCTTTATGTTGATACAGGCACAGGGATATTAGGCACCAATATGTATGCGTATTGCGAGAATGACCCAGTGAACTACATTGATCCCAATGGCCTTTGGAAAATCAGGAAAGATGATAATAGCCATGATAAATTGACGAAGTTGCTTTTTGAGGGTGAAAATTACGCGAAGCTAAATTCAATGATTGATGGGAATGTATGGATAGACGAAGAGTATAGCGCTTTAATTATAACCAACCAAAATCAAAAATATCATTTTGACCGCCACAGGCAAATGAGTGAATATTCTGAAGACACGCGCTTTGAAATGGCTGCTTATTGGCTTACAAGAGCAATCAATTATCCGGTAGACTCAACAAACGAAGCTATTTATGTTGGTCGCGCAATGCATTCGATGCAGGATTACTCCTCTCACGGGAACATCGGAATTTATCATTCTTGGGCTGCCCATGGTGCAAATGGCGATGACAGGCAATATATTTGGAAAGATGACACGTTACGGGGTTCGAATGAAAGCCGATTTTTTTCTGGGATTAAAAAAACAACGGGAACACAATATCGATGGTTAGAGGCGCAGGAAATGTCGGCAAGCACGATGCTCCTATTTGTTCTGATGAGAATTACCCATTCGTAAAAATTCTTCCATGTTTTAGCTTTGATGTTCAATGCGCGGCTTGGAATAAAGGGAGAGCGAGTCTGTGTAAAACTTAGTTATGTGTTTTTGTAATGCCGTTAATCGGGCAGACAATTCGGCAGGAAGGTGCTGATATCTTATGAAACGTTCATTGAAATCCATTATGTTCGGGCTTTCGATTCTAGTGTTTTGCTATACGGCTTTTGTAGCGACTGTATATGTTTTCCCAAGCATTGTGGATTCTGACGACGCATTCTTCTTTATCAACATGTGGGTTGTTCCGCTGAGTAGCTTGGCCGTTGTAGTGGGCTCATTGGTCTGCACAAGGGGAGGCCGTGTGCCGCTTTTCTTACGGATTGTTTCTATCGCCACATTTCTCTTTTTTACAATCTTTTTGTTATTCATCTTTTTCGACTGGCCGTTTCCTTATTATTGGCTGGTGTTTCGATATCAGGCGCTCGTTTTATCCATTCTTTTGCTTGTGTGGGTCATCATTTGGATCAAAATTAAAAGAACAGATGCCGAATCATGACGAGTGACAGCTTCCCTGACACGCCAAAAAACATTTGACATTCCTTCTTCTTCATGCTATAATCCCATCAATATTTGAAACCGCTGATTGAGAGTAGTAGCATACCACACCGCTTTTCAGAGAGCCGCGCATTGGTGTGAGCGTGGCAGGCAGGCGTTATGTGAATGGACTCATGAGGGCGGCCCGAAAGGCCGAAAGCTGAGTAGTTGCCGCCGGGAGACCCCATCCGTTACCACAGGGGCGCGCATGATGGTGCGCGAAAATGAGCGGGCGCTTAAGCGTCAATCTGGGTGGTACCGCAGGAGTATAATTTGCTGATAACTCTTGTCCCTTACGAAAGTAGGGGGCAGGAGTCTTTTTATTTTTCCATTTTATTTCAGAAAGGGGCAATCATCATGTCAAAGCACGTACCGTATCGTATCTATCTACCGGAAGAGAGGATCCCGCGGCAGTGGTATAACCTGCGGGCCGATATGAAGGAGCAGCCCGCTCCATTTTTGAACCCGGGGACGATGCAGCCCCTGAAGCTCGAAGAGCTGTATCCGATCTTCTGCGAGGAGCTTGCACAGCAGGAGTTTGATTCCACAACCCGCTATATCGATATCCCCGATGAGATTGTGGAATATTACAAAACCTTCCGTCCCTCTCCGCTCATCCGCGCCTACAATCTCGAAAAGGAGCTGGGCACGCCCGCAAAGATCTACTGCAAATTCGAGGGCAACAACACCTCCGGCAGCCATAAGCTCAATTCCGCCATCGCGCAGGCCTATTATGCCAAGAAGCAGGGCCTGACAGGCTTGACCACCGAGACGGGGGCCGGCCAATGGGGCACGGCGCTGTCCATGGCGTGCGCGTATTTTCACATTCCCTTGACCGTTTATATGGTCAAGACGAGCTTCCATCAAAAGCCCTACCGCAAATCGATCATCGAAACCTTTGGCGCCAATATCATCCCCAGCCCGAGTGACACGACAAAGGTCGGGCGCGAAATTCTTGAGAAATTCCCCGGCACCGGCGGCTCGCTCGGCTGCGCGATCTCTGAGGCCGTGGAAAAGGCCGTGACCACACCTGGCACGCGCTATGTGCTTGGCTCGGTGCTCAATCAGGTGCTCCTGCACCAGTCTGTGATCGGCCTGGAGGCGAAGGAGGCCATGGCGCTCTACGAGGAATATCCGGATATCGTCATCGGTTGCGCGGGCGGCGGCTCGAATCTCGGCGGCCTGATTGCGCCCTTCATGCAGGATCGGCTGACCGGCAAGGCAAAGCCCTATTTCATCGCCGTGGAGCCCGCTTCCTGCCCATCCATGACGCGCGGCAGATATGCGTACGATTTCTGCGACACGGGCAAGGTCACGCCGCTTGCAAAGATGTACACACTCGGCTGCGAATTCCAGCCCTCGCCCAACCATGCGGGCGGTCTGCGGTATCACGGCATGTCGCCGATCCTCTCAAAGCTTTATCACGACAAATATCTGGATGAGGCGCGCGCTGTGGAGCAGACCAAGGTGTTTGACGCGGCGATCCGCTTCTCCCGCTGTGAGGGCATTTTGCCCGCGCCGGAATCCTCCCACGCCATTTATGCGGCGATCGAAGAAGCCCTCAAATGCAAAGAGTCCGGCGAGGCCAAGACAATCCTCTTCGGCCTGACGGGCACCGGCTATTTCGATATGGCCGCTTACGCCTCTTATTTCGACCAAACGATGAGCGACTCCATTCCGACCGACGAACAGCTGAAAAAGGGCTTTCGGAGCCTCCCGCAGGTGGCGGAATAATCGGTTCTGCATTTTATTGTTACCGCATAGTTTATGAAAAAGTTTTCAGACCGCCGTGTTATTGGCGGAAACGCTTTCATATGTTACGATTCTGTAGAATCCTGTCGTCCGGCCCACCGGACGATTGCATATGATTTTGAAAAACCGTTTTTCGATTCAAGATTTGAAAACGGCAGGGGAGAAAGGAAGAAGATGGGATGAGCAAAGTCAAAAATGAGGCCACGATCAAAAATCCGATTGTCAAGGCCGTGCGCGAGCAGTTGGAGCACCGCGCTTTATGGCTGTATCTACTGTGCGACGAGGCGGGTAAGCGAGGCCTTTCGTGAGAGGATTTCGGCTCCGCTGCAGTGAAGCGCTGCGGCCTGTATCAGGGTGCGGGCCTTGTGAAAGAAAAAGGGCGGCACGCAAAGCCTGAAGGGGCTGCGCAAAACGCTGTTTACCAAGCCGGCGCAGTGGATGTTTGAAATGGACGTCAAGGAATGCACGGACGACTTGCTGGCGATTGATTTTCACTATTGCCCGCTGGTCAAGGCCTGGCAGAAGCAGGGCTGCTCGGATGAAGAGATCGCCCTGTTGTGCGATATCGCCATGTGCGGCGATCACGGCATTGGCGAGGCCTATGGCTGCGAGCTGGAGCTGCCGCAGTGTATCGCCAAGGGAGACCCGATCTGCGCGTTGCGCTATGTGCGGAAAAAGTAAGGGATTAAGGAAGAAGGAAAGGAAAAAGCACACCTATGAATCAAATCAAAAAAGTATCGAAGAAGATCATCCTCGCTTACTGTATTCCGCAGTTTGCTGTGGGCCTATTTACGGCGATGATCTCCAATTATCTGCTCTATTTTTACCAGCCCTCGAAGGAGTCCGGCATCCCGACGTTGGTCACGCAGGGCGTCGTGGTGCTCGGCATTCTCACCTTTATCGGGTTTGTGAAAGCGGTCGGCCATGTGATCGATGCCGTGACGGACCCGCTGGTGGCGAATTTGAGCGACAAAAGCCGCAATAAAAAGGGCCGCCGCATTCCGTTCATGAAATATGCCGCCATTCCCTTCGGCCTTTCCGCGCTGCTCATTTTTTGCGCGCCGCAGGGCAGGCCGGGCCTGGTGAATAATATCTGGGTTGCGCTTTTCATTTGGGCTTATTTTATCTTCTATACGCTGTATATGATTCCGCACAATGCCCTTCTGCCGGAGATGATTACGGATACGAAGGAGCGCGTTAATGTTTACACCTTCAACTCCCTGTTCTTTGTCACGGGCAGCGCGCTGGGCTATGTGACCCCGGCGCTCGTCGGCATGTTTAAAAACGCGGGGTTGGATGTGCTGCTGGCCTGGCGCGCGACGTTCGCGATTTTCACGGTGGTCGGCATCATCCTGCTGCTGCTCCCGGCTGTTATGATCAAGGAGAGGGAATACGTCAATTCCGTGCGTCCGACCGTGTCTCTCATGCAGTCCTTAAAGCATGCGTTCAACAACAAGCACTTCCGCTGGGTCACCCTCGGCCAATTGCTGGAGGGCACGGCGATGTCCTTCTTCCAATCCTGCATCATGTATTATGTAACGAGCCTGATGGGCCTGCCGGAAACGGCCTCCGTCGCGATCCTCGCGATTTCCATTGTCGGCTCCCTGTGCTTGTATCCGCTCATCAGCAAATGGGGCAAAAAGTCCGGTAAGCGCAAGCCGATTATCTGGGGCTGCGTGGTGTTTACCATTGCAGAGTTCATTATCTGCTTTGGCGCGGATATGCCCGGCCCGGCGATGGTAAAGGCCTGCGGCCTCGCCATCTTCGTCTCCTTCCCGTTTGCGGTGCTCAACATCCTGCCCGGCTCCATGATGGCGGACGTCATCAAGTATGACACCCTGACCACCGGCATCAACCAGGAGGGCATTTTCAGCGCGGCGCGCTCTTTCATCACGAAGCTCGGCACCTCTCTCGCCATTATGATCGTCCCGTCGCTGACGGTGATCGGCGCAGCGGCAGGTGAAAATATCGGCAGGATGGGCCTGAAGATCACGGCGCT
>OHDI01000695.1_pt1 | contig 12048 bp, 9 predicted proteins | sample 1566981 | NCBI WGS metagenome assembly OHDI01 (sample SAMEA3879509, study PRJEB24766) | human gut metagenome | biome: human-associated habitat; feature: feces | place: USA | collected 1985/1987 | reverse complement strand
AATGGCTTTGGCGACGATCACTTTTCTATCCAACAGAATCATTTTCATAAAACTGTGGAAGTTCGCTATGTCATCATGATCCATTTTCTGTTTTGGGTCGGATAATTCAAATAATTTCTTAAAATTGGTGCTTGGAGTTTCGGAAGACACCACATCAATTGCAATTTGCAGAAAATTGATGACAGTTTGCAGCATTTTACGAATATACAGGTTATTATTAATAGCCTTCAAAATGTGTTCGCCAATATAATGTGTCGTGCTGTCAATTTGAACCTCTTGTTTCAAACAGAAGTCCTCACCAAACACAATGCCGTTGTGCCGATCAGTATCGTAAAGATAGCAGTAGAAGAAATGCTCAAGCATTTTCATTAATGGATAGCAATCCGTTTTGGTTCTGCTGCTACTATTGCATGCTGCATTAAACTCCTGAGACTTTCGTTTTAGTGCAACCCATATTTGACGCACTTCTGCCGATGGATCCAAATGGAATAGATAACCTTTAAAAATATCCTCCGCATCCAGCTTGATACCTTTTAGATTGACATCCAAAAAGTATTCAATGCTGTAATTGGTAGAATCTTCTTCAGATAAAATTATATTAAATTGACAACGATACAGGTTAGTAATAAAACTTCGTGCTTTGGATGCATCGGAAATTATTCCAGACTTATTTATGGTATCCCACAAAATTCGATATCGATCTGACTGCCTGTACTGGTCACCAGTTTGAATATTATGCGCATCCTCTGCAGAAAGGCCATCCAACGAAAAATTATTGTTCTGAAATTTTTCATATTCCGTAAAGGCTTCGTTATCGATTTTACACAATGCAGGAGGCTCGGGTAGTTCATCTCCATAATTGGCAACTACATATCGAATTAACATTCTCAACAGAGAAGTACGCTGCTGTCCATCAATTATAGCGTACCTTTTGCTTTCGCTCCGCGTCAAGATAATGTTTCCAAGAAATTTGGATTGATGAAAAATATCATTCATCAGTTCAATTAAATTCTCAGGTGTCCAGCGGATTTCTCTCTGAAAATCCGGAATAACATAGCTGCGCCCTTCTTCTAACGTAAAAATGCTTTCCGACGCACCAGTAATTCGAATATTCACAGCGTCAAGCGCTAAAAAATCCTTTACATTTACAATGGTTCCTTTTATGTTCGACATGTAGTTGCACCTCCCTCATATGCCTTTCTTTTCGCTCAGTAAGCCAAGCAGGAAATCATTGCTATATCGAAATTCCGAATAAATGAGACGGGCACCGCGATCCAGATGTGCTTTAAGGTATTTTTGAAAATAGTCATCGTCACTTAAGTGCTTTCCTTCAAACATTTCAATCAGGCTTTTATATAGCTCATCCCATTCACCAGTAATGGTCTGTCTATTCAGTTCTAACCCATAAGAATCTGTTTTGAAATCTGTTTCCCTCAGTATCTCCTTGCTTTTTAGAGACATGGATATTGCTAATTTTGACAGAATAAATGGCGCATAATTGGTGCTGGCAGATATTTCCTCAAATATGGCCATCGTTCTTTTGGATGTTCTTATTTTGAAAACCATACCTACACCTCGAAATATTTATTGCTGACAACTGTGGTTCGTTTGTTATCCGTGTTTTCCAGCATATAGGTTGCAGCAATGTGATCCCTCATGATCTGGACATGCGCAGAATTGATTTCCTCGTTTGTAGACAGTATAAATACTTGTCCCTTGAGCTTGCAGAAGAAATGTGTAGAGATATTTCTCCTGTGTTCAGTGTCGATTCGTGCGAAGGGTGTGTCGATAATGAACGGAATTTCGTGATTACACAATTGAACGAGCGAGTGATACAGCGCCATGATAAAAATCTGCTTTTCACCATTCGACAAGGATGTCTTATCAATTTCAACCGGCAGCACAATGGTTTCATCTTTGGCATCCGTGAAGAAACGAATCATTGCGCTAATTTCAGAGGATCCGACCTTTTTTTGGAGTTCCTGCATAGCCGCGCTGCCGAACATGGAGACCAACTGCGCTTCAGTATTTGTACGAAGGGACTCTAACAAACGAGAAACCTGAATTTCTTCATTTCTGTATATGTGAGTGTTGAACTCATCGTCAATGCGGATATCATCGATAAAACGCGACTTTCGCATTAGAATCTTGATTTCCTTACGGAAGAATGCCTCCACTTTTTCTATCTGCCGTCTGTACAAAGAATGCTGTAGTTTATCCAGCATGATGATTGCACGAGCGGAAATGTCTGTTATTGACGCCTGCTTCAGTTCTTCCTCCAAGCGAGACTGCACACGAGACAGCTGCGTTTCAGCCTGCTGCAGCACCTCTTTGTTTTCAGCAAGCTGGCGTTCAAGCTCGATTCGTTGTACGAGTAACGCGCTTTTTGTCTCAAACATCTGGGCGCGTTTTTGCATGTATTCCTGCACAGAGGATACGCTGCTACTATCAAGCTCCTGCCGTATCTTTGCTGTTAGAGTAAGTGATCTCTTAATTGCACGTTTACTCTTTGCAATTTTTTCAACATCGAAATCCAGCACTTGATTGATGTGTGATAGTAGCAGTGCGCTCTGCTCCAACGACAGGTCAAGAATCACATCGCCAGACTCTGAAAACTGTGCGGCTGCGGCTTTTATTATTGCAGATAAATCACCCTTTACCAACCGCCTTACAGCAGGTTTTTCCAAAACTTCACAGAAATTGTGATACTTCTGGGTGCTGTTTTCTTTTTCGATCTGCCGCTTAATTGCTGCAATTTGATCCCGTACCATAAGGAATGGAATCATTTCATTCGCCCATTTTCTTAATAAAGCATTGTATGTTTCGCGCTTCTTTTCTTCCTCTTTAATGGTGAGAAGTTTTTGATTCCATTCTTCTTGTGAAACGCCTCCACTTTGATGGTATGCTTTTTCCAGTGCGACAATATCCGCTTCGCAGGTATCCATCTCGTCGATGCACTGGTTTAATCGTGCGGTTAACTCCTGCTGGGTCTGTTGTGCCGCTCCAAGTGCTTCTTTTGCGGCAAGATACTCATCCAGATCGGGAGTGCCATTAGTTTTGCCCGATCCAATTCGTTTGAAGTTTTTCCGCATGATCTCAAATGTATCATATCCGCACAATGTTAAGAAAGCATCCTTAATTCGTGCGTTGCTACCTTCCTCTAAGAAGAAGTCCGCAATTTTTTCGCCATCGAAGAAATACAGGTTAAATAATTCCGGCGGAATTAGTGTCAGCAAATACTTCTCAAAATCGGCTACAGCATCTTCTGCTAATACCGCTTCGTTTTTAGCAACTGAAAACCTCTCCGAAAGTGTTTCACCCAAGGTCCACTCTCTGCGCAGTGTATATAAATCAACCTCATGGCCATTGCTGAGACCGATCTGCATTTCAACATGAGCATTGGCAGGACGACGAATCTTTGCGTTGTTATTGATCAGTTTGATGATGGCTCGATTATAATGCGAGTTGGCATTCTTGTATCCCATGCTCATGTAGCCATATAAGCAAACGCGCATGGCTGTAAATAGCGTAGTTTTGCCTGCGCCGTTCTTACCTCCGATTAGCACAATGTTTTTGCCATCGGCAGTCGGCCGCGTATCAAATAGTGTTTCACCTTCATACGAGCCGAAATTGTATAACAAAATACTATTGATTTTCATTCTGCAATCCCTTCTCGATACTGTCAAAGTGAAGCCAGCCTTGATTGATAATGCGGTCAAATGCTTTCGTCACCATCGAATTATTGGTGTAGTTTTTATTCGCTTCGATTTCGATAATCAATTTCGAAATCAATTCGAACTCAACCTGATGTTCATCACAGAGTCTTTTTATTTCGTCAATAACATCTGCAGGGAAGATGGGTGCCTTGAATTGATCCCAAGGCAGCATCTTTCCAGTTATCTCTCTATAAATATCAACCAAGCAACGCCGAGTCAAATCGCCTTCGCTGTCCCACATGATGTCAATCTGCTTTAATTCATCCATGGTAATAAGTGAAAGACCTGTGTCAACTTCAAGCTGAAGCAGCTTGCGGAGCATTTGCTTTCTGGTTTCCATGGTAAAAGGGCCGGTTCCAAGTGTCCCGTCTGCTTTACGGTACATTGCACCATTGCGTCGTTTATATTCTCTTGCTCCGGGTTTGGTTCTTAATTCAAGCATCCAGTTTCGATAATCGCGGAGTGGCTCCAACCAAGTTTCGCCACGATCGATAAACGCTTTAAGGGATTTATCTTCTTTTACCATCGTGCAAATCCAGCATCCAAAACGAGAGTTGCCAGTTACGGGAATCTTATCCTTGTCTATTTCACCGATTACACTCTGTTCTTCGCCAAGTGTCTCTCCTTGGTATAGCGAGAATAGGTACTTGTTGTCAGATCCCCACGGAGAAAAACCATCATCCTTCAGCAGGAATCGCCACACTTCTTCATTCGGGATTTCAGTCAGTGGATTATAAACATACGCGTTATCAATATCATTGTGCGGTACAAGCAATTTCCCTTCAATTTCTCTTGCTCGAATATTGTTCGCTCTATAGGTGCTTTCTGCTTTGCGAACACCGAGCAAAAGAACAACTTCTCCGTTGCTTTTGATTTTCTCAAACGTGTAGGCATTCATAGGATGTATTTTTAAGCGCTCGGTACACCAACGAAAGCCGGGGGCTTCTGGTGTTGGATATCCTAAGCCAATGACCTTACACCAAAAAGTGTCTTCTACACGCGGATAAATAATATCAGATTGGATTCCAAGCGGGGCACCGACTGACCCAATCATTTCTGACATTCTATGCATATAGTCACGGACGATGGGGTTTTCTACCAATGTATCCGATGACACAATATAAACTTTCTTATTTCTTCTTTCTGCTGGCAATCTTTTAAGCATTTCCATGACAAGGCAGCACAGCAGGGTGGAGTCTTTACCTCCACTAAACCCGATCATCCATGGGCGTTTATCGTGCTGGTACACGAGCATCATTTCTTGTATGATGTCTTCAAATACCGCAAATTCTCCTGTGTAGCGCATATCATTTATTCTCCGATATCTGTTTTTCTTTTTGGAGTTCCTCTTTGGTGAGTGGAATTCCGATCTGCTGCTTAATTACAGCACAAGTCAAGGAAATAGATTCCTCGCTGTTTTGCACCTTGCCGTTTTCACGGATAGCTCGTCCTATCCACATAGGATTGGATCTCAGCCAGTCAATTTGCTGCAACTTCTTTAAGCATCCTTTCATATCGAACGAACGGTGATCATAAAAGTATCGACCGAGTCGTCCGAATGCACTGATGGTGATAGCCAATGTAACAATATAATTTTCTCGAAGTGCTTTTTTAGTCAGTGTTCGGTTTAGCACCTCTTGCCACTCAATAATATTTTCAGAAACAGCGTTCCAATATTCTAACAAGAATGCTGTATCTTCCTCTGTGCAACGGTCACCGTGCAAGATCCGTTGATTCGCCTTGTATAACATATTCAGCGTAAACAAGCTAGAAGAATTCTTTCCAAGAATGTCGCGCTCTTTATCTGTGAAACGCTTAAAAAATGGAATCGCATCAATGGTTCGCTTAGTGGCCACAGCGATTTCGTCCCGGCCATCGTATAGAGTGGCAAGAGAATTAGATGTCTTCACCGCGTGTTTATTCAAATCAGTAAACATCTGCTGGCTTCGTTCCAGCCCTTCATCGCCAAAGAAAACAATAGAAATAGTTTCCTTTTCGAGAGTAGGATCTTCCTGCATTGCTGCTTCTATAGCCGCCTTGCGATGCTGTCCATCGTTGATCAGAAAAACAGCTTCCATATCGACTTCCAAAACACCCACATCGCTGCCCATCAATTGTGTAAAGGAATATGTACCATCAATGGAAGCGGAAAGGGCAGAAAACACATAAGAATCACGATTGTCCAGAATGTATTTTTTAATCTCGGGAATTCGTGCTTCATTGATGCGGCGCTGTGCCCTATGTTCCGGTGGCACAATTTCTTCCTCGGAGGGGAACAGCCGCGCAAGTAGCTTCAGCGGTACCATCGAAATATAGTATTCTCGGCCAGCCTGCTGCCCTTTGACCGCCGGAAATCGATATGTGAAATTCATATTCTGCCTCCACTGGACAAGGTGTGATATACTTAAGTACATACTTAAGTATATCACACCTCTGTTGAAAAGTCAATTGTTCTTGACAAAAAAGCGTTTATTCGTCGAAATCTTCAAGTTCGTTGTCGCCATCAATACCAGCAACGCCAGTTTCATATGTGCTATTCAAAAAAGTCATAAGTGCTTCCAACATCTCAATATCATCGGTATCGTCGATTACATCCTTGATCATTGTTATGCCGTAATTGGCATATTTTGTAAGAAATGCAACAGGATTGAACTCCGGCTTTTTATCGTCGTTAAACGCTATTTCAAGCCGCTCGTTTTCATCGAGGTCAAGATGCTTGGTGGTAATCATTGCTGTTTGCAACATAAACTCAAGAAGAGCCTTATTCTGTGAGTGTCCTAGCACGGTACGAGGTACCGATTTCGGCTCTGCATCATATCCTTCTGGAACCATATCATCCGATTCGATTTGGCAATCGTGCATCATGCCAATCGAAATACTCAGTGCATACACATCCCAGTATGTCTTAAATACGGTTCCAACAAGACGCTCTAAAGTGTCAGCCCAAATTGGTCCTTTTAAGATAGCATCAGTTTTCAGTTCCATTTGTGCTAAACACCTCCGGATTATATCCTTGTTTTACTGTAGATACATTTCGTTCTTCGTTGCTGTAGATTGTCCATACATGATCGGGGCCTTCAGCACCAAAGCATGCGTTGATGTCATCTTTTGAGAATAGAATAACCTGTGGTGCGTAGGAAGGAATCGTATCAATGACATTTTGCCTGTGCTGTGCATCCAGCTTGGAAAATGGTCCGTCAAGAACAAGAGGAAATTCTTTTCCTTTTAATTCGGGCACTTCGCTTAAAAGTTTCAGAATTCCCCCAATATATGCAAACGATACAATAGCAAACTGTCCTTCAGATTTTGCCTCATTACCATGACTATCCTTTACGCTTAATTCGAATCGTTGCGAAACAGTAACCTTACGAGTGCCTGAAAGCATTCTGTCCAGAAGCGCCTGGATTGCTTTGCAAAGTTCTGAACTGTACAGCGCTGCCGAGAATGCTAGTTTGTCAGCAAAATGCTTCTTGACCGCTTCCATTACTTCGATGCGGTCTTGTATGGACTTATTAGCGGAACAGGCCGCTAGCAGTTTATCCAGCTTGTTTTTAGCTTGAGCCATAAGCCTGTTCTTTACGCCCAAATCCTGTTCCGCTGTCGACAATTTGCTTTGCCAAAACCGAAGCTTTTCCTCTGCCTCCGATCGTTGCGCAATAAGCTCATCAACATTTCCTGTCTGCTTCAGCGCCTCATCAATATCATGTATTTCTGTTTGCAAGTCGGAAATCTGATCCTTAAACTTGAAAATCCTTTCGATATGGCCAAGTAATAATTCGCGATCGTATGTTGCGCCCCAACGAGCAGCAGATAACTTGAACTGGTCGTAAATGTATTTATACGACAACGGCGGGAACATCTTTTTTAATTCTTCAAGCACCTGCCGCTCTTTGGCGGTAATCGGATGCCCGCACAGGCATGTGTCGCTATCGAGCAGCGTTAACACAAGTTCTTTAGTAAGTCCGCGCGGCAATTTTTGATCCTCTATCTTCAATCCGATGCGGAACTGCGCTTCTTCCACAACGCGGGATAGAAGAAGGTGCGGGTATGCGGACATAACCGTTGCGCCAAAAGCTTTCATTTCACTGGCAATAGATTCCTCCAAAGCCTTAATGCTTGCTTTTGCGCGTTTTCTTCTTTCCTCCAACGCTTTTCTTGATGGAGCGTTACCAATCTTTTCAGATAAATCTTGTGCTGCCTTACGGTACTTTTCTATGTAGGATTTATAGCTCTCGATTTCCTCACGCAGTTTTTCCACCCTTTTTGTTGCAGCGCGGAATTCTCCAGTTTGAAGCATAATATCCTTGTTACTGCTGTTTTGCGTTAAGCTCAAATATAATTTACCCAAAACCGTACTGGAGCCGCTGTCTTGAGATCCGAGATGTACAGTTGCCTGCTCGTAAATATCAAGGTCAAAAATCGAGAACAACGCTTTTCGCAGGGCTTTGGCAGAATCCTTGCCAGTTTTTCCAAGGTCTGCAATCATGCTTTCACCATCGAAGAAGAAGTACTGTGAAAGACCACTAGGCAGTATCTGCTCAATGAGTTTAGCCGCCGCCTCGGCATCTGTCGTTAATGTGACCCAGTTGCTCTTACCAGCGATCCCAGTATCCTTAGATATGCGGATTTTTCGATCGACAACCTTGGTTTCCTTTAATTCTTTGCGATAAACCCACTCTCGGCGGATGGAGTATTTTTCGATTTCACCTGCACTATTTGGGTGCTCGAAATCGATGATACCCCACACAGAAAACGCCTTATTAACAGCGGCTTCTTGCTCAAAATCAAGATTGAACATTTCCTTACTTGCTGTTTTGTTGAAGTGAACTTCACCATAGAAAATCCATTGGAACAGCTGATGCAGCGTAGTTTTTCCGACGCCATTGGGTCCGTAAATAACCGTGACACTGCCATCTATAGGGAAGGTAATACAGCATTTTTCTTTGAAATTTCTGAAATTTTCAAATTCAATCTTGCTGATTTTCATCGTCGATCGTCACCTCCTTTAATGCCTTGAGTATGCCATCAACTGCTTCCTTCTTTTGTTTGGTTGCATCTATTGAGAAATGTGCTGCCAATCGTTCACGCTCAATTTCTTCAACTTTTGAAATCATGTGCGCAATTGCTTCTGATTTATTCATCGAGGTCTGCCTCCTTGCCTTCATCAAATGTAGTAACAAAATCTTCCACAGCGAGACCGTAATCAGAAGCCAGTTCTTCTAGTTGAAGGAGAAGTGGATCGTGGTTAACAGCCAGTCGCGCATATTCATAGAAGCGGCGAAGCTCGATTTCTGCCATCTTTGGCGTTGCGTATGACGGCAACACTACGACATCATAAATATTAGCAAATTTCTTATCTTTGTAAGTACGCAGAATTCTACCACGACGCTGTACGAATTCACGGTAATCATCGTTACTTGAAAGTATCAAGGCTCCTGTAATTGAAGGAATATTGATGCCTTCGTCCAAACAGCGAATTGCAGCAAGCGCGTCTATAGCGCCTTCATTGAAAGATTCTACCAGTTCCATGCGCTGCATCATATTTTCTGATGCGGTAAATTGGCTGGACTTAAATCCTAATGAAGACAATGTTTCTTTCACAAACTCTATGTGTCTGATTTCTTCGTCATTATCGTCGTGCAGCCTTCCGTCTCCACAATATACGATAAAGTGATTTTTTTCTTTAACATGTCCGAGAAGCTCGACAATTCTTTCCAATTTTTCGTCAGCCATAGAGATGATACGCAATCTTGCCCGCAGGTGTAATGCAAGGTTTTCTGGATCTATGCACACACCGTTCTTGAAGCAAGAAGCAATTTGTGCGGATTTTTTATTGAAACGGTCTTCTTCGGATTCTGTTGCATTTACGAAAATAGGATAGTAATAATACGGGACGAGGAAACCTCGCTCCAGCGCGCTTTCGATAGGCAAATTAAAGACTTGCCCACCAAAGAATGTCATCAGTTCCATTCCTTTAGCGGTATTTTTCCCGCTGAAAGGTGTGGCGCTTAATCCGAGCATATACTGGAATTGATCTTTTAATTCCTCAGGGCGATTTGTGAAGCGGTGCGCTTCATCGACAATCAAGAGTTTATCCTGCTTAGATTTATTTATGACTTTCTTGAATCTACCAAGATTGAACGATGTTATCGTAGATATTACGACAATCTGCGTGTCTTTATATAGCCGCTGTCGTACAATCGCTTGTGATAATTGTTGATCCCAACTGTGATTTTCCGACGATACCATAACGATAGTAGCATCTGGCAGTGCTTTCTCCACATCTTCTGCCCATTGACGAACCAAATGTTTATATGGCGCACAAATCACGATCATAGCGGAATGTTCTTTGAGTAATTCCACTGCAGAATAGATGGCTGTCCATGTTTTGCCGGTACCAGTGGCCATAACATAAAAACCGTGATAATCATTTGCAACCCATGCGTTGATAGCTTCCTGCTGGTAATCACGAAGTATAATCGGTACATTCGTGCTAGATGCTTGGTTTTTTCGATGTTCTACAACTTTGAGGATTTGTGCCTGTGCAGATACTGTATAGTCATAAACAGTTACATGGGGATTCGTGTTGTTCCAAAGCGAATCGAATTCATTGATCTCATCCTCGATGCTTTCTGCGTCTGCCTGAATCCAGCTTTTTACAACCCGGATTTTTTCATAGTTGTTCTTATAACCGCTTGCTGTTGAATTAGCAGAACCGTAGAAAACAACTGTATTGCCATCAAAGTCCTCGAGAATTCCGAGCTTATCGTGGTATATACCTGTTCCCTTGGTCACTGCGATTTTGATATCCAAAGTGTTGTTAGCAATCAGTGCTGCTAAAAGCTGAAGATGCGCATCTTCTAATTCTGCCATTGCAGCTGCAAAATCGCGTTCAAAAGCGCCTGCAATAATATCCTCACGCTTCTGATACCCCACATTAATCGCGTGAATGTCTTCTGCACTCAAATTAGGGCTGGCAATCAGCTGAATTTTTCCATCATTGCGGGACAGTGATACTATGCCGTCAATTATCGTTGAGAAGACGGTTGACGAAAAGAAACCAACACTTCTGCGGTATAACTTCGTCTTTCGCAACATTGGAATGAGAAACGCTTTTGCAATATTCTCATCACCATAGCTAACATAGCTGTGCTTGATATCTATTTGTCTGAAGCTCATATAGTTTCTCCGTTATTCATCCAGCATTGCTGCGTGTTCCTTGTAATCTGCGATCACCGTGTCGGGGGACAGCACCTTCATCTGCCCTGCAAACTGGAACAGCCATCCCCAGAACACGGGACTGATCTGTACCTTAACGGTGGCAATGCATTTGTCGCCAGCGCGGATCATCTTGGTGTCCTCTCCAAATTTGTCAAACACCACGCCAATCAGCTTATCGTCAAATTCCAGCACCACATCCACCAGCTGGCCTCCATACATTTTGAATGCCTGCTCGGTGTAGCTGTCAATGCCTTCTCGCAAAGTCAATGCCTTCTCAGAAATTGCTTCGTCCACGATCTCCACATGATCCATTCTGTCCACACGGTAATTGGCGGTGCTATCGTGCTTTGCACTGTATACCATAAGGTAGTAATTATCATCATTGAACACCAGGGCGATGGGTTCCACAACATAGTGGTGATGCTCACGGCGGTAAACCTTCTCGCCGTTCTCATTCAAATCGTAGTAGTAGAAGATGACCTTTTTCTGCTGCTGGATGGCATCCTCTAAAAATCCGACATTATAATATATTGATTCGTTGCTGTGCTTGCGGGTGTTGAAGCACACCATGTTGCTTTTCAGAATGTCCGCTTTATGACTGCCGCCGAGCGCCGCAATCTTGTCGATCAGCTCTGTGGTCTTCTTCTCTGTAACGAAACTGGCTGCCTGTACCGCATCAATCAGTATCTTCAATTCGGGAACGCTGAAGCTGCGATCCTCGATATAGTACCCTTTTTCTTTACCGACCCAGTTCCACATGACCTCGTACCCAAGCTCATTGAGAACAGCGATATCCTTCGTCAGCGTCCTGCGCTCACACGAAATGCCCATCTCTCCGAGCTTGTTGCAAATCTGACTTGTGGAGAGAGGATGCTGCTCATCCGTCTCTTGACGCAGAAGCTCAAGGAGCTTCAGCAGCTTATATTTCTGCCAGTTTTCCTGTGCCATGTGCCACCTCCAAGGGTATTCCTTCATAAAGGTATAAACTAACACCAAACATTATAGCACAAATCCTGTCGATTTACAAGGTTTTGCTGTCACTTTTCCGCGACATCTCTGCGTTTTACCGTATTCAAATCCCGTCGGTTGCAGTTTTGCCAACTTCTTTGCT